>Ga0182027_10001600_pt1 | contig 37627 bp, 42 predicted proteins | sample 712E1DmetaG_FD_121300 | JGI IMG/M metagenome (GOLD analysis project Ga0182027, IMG submission 121300) | Permafrost microbial communities from Stordalen Mire, Sweden - 712E1D metaG (Illumina Assembly) | ecosystem: Environmental > Terrestrial > Soil > Wetlands > Permafrost | place: Sweden...
CTGCCACTGTGCCTTTGAAGTCAAACCAAGGCTAGCAACTGCCTTGTTTGATTAATAATTGTTACCGGATCAGCCAATTCCCCCATCCACTCAAAAGTTCGAAACCTGGACTGCCAAGCGAGCTAATGAAATTTAAGGCTTTTTAAGCCTTTTTTTGTTTGATGTATTTGACCAAAGAAAAAGGAGCGGAATTGCACCGCTCCGGCCAGGAATTTTTTCCTGTTAGAGATTGTTTTTAGAAATGGTAAACGTGAACGTCGTTCCTTTTCCGAGAGCAGAATTCATCTGTATGATTCCTCCGTGTTTCTCCACCAGTTCTTTTACTATAGCCAGGCCCAAGCCCATTCCTTCGATATTTCCTGAATTTTTGGCCCTTGCAAAGATCTCGAAAACATTTTTTTTCTCATATTCATCAATTCCGCATCCATTGTCACAAATACAGAATACGTAAAATTGTGGATCTTCACAATATTCCAGTATTATCCGGCTCAGATCATCCCCCCCATATTTTAAAGCATTATCGATCAGGTTTCTGAAGATGCGATGGATGGACAGCCGATCACCCCGGATTTTCGGGAAAACTTCAGGCTGCTGAAACCATTCGATTCTTCTTACTTCCAGAGTTGGAATTATGCCTTCGCGAATGATCTCAATCACGTTTTGAACATCGACATTTTCAAAAGTTAACGGATATTCGCGGGCGCGAATGTAGATATCCACTTTTTCCATCAGCGCCACGATATCCTCAGAAGTTTGCTCCATAATTTCAAAATAGTGTTTACCCTGGTCATCAAGCAATTCGCTATATTTCTTCTTGAGTAGCATCGCCATCGTATGGATGCCAATTGCCGGATTCTTAACGTCATGAACGACCGAATGGGCAAAGTTTTTAATCTCATTCAGATTGCGTAACTGATCTGCCTGCGTTTTCTTGAGCTCCCGAATTATATTCCTAGAAAAAATTCCAAAGACTAAAAACAAAAGAGAAAGCAGAAGAAAGCGGGACAAATCTTCTCTGCCTCCAGCTGATCGGTAAAAATTGCCAAATCCTTGCCGAAGCTCCCCGCTGACAAAATAATTGAGAAAGATGTCTACAGCCTGGTACATAAGGGCGAAAATGAAACTGTTCGCAAGAAGATGCTCCGCAAACCAATGGCGAAAATTTATTTCTTTCTCCATAGTTCTCCCTCCATTTCCCCAAAGTGAATCAATCAAAATGTTAACGTACAAAAACAAACCGATAAGGCTTATTTGGTAATACGCATTTAAAGCAATATATTTTTAAAAAATCGTATAATCTTAGTAGGATCAAATATTCCAAACGGCAACCAGAGCAAGCATAAAAAATAGAGGCCTCTATAGAGGCCTCTATTTTTATCTCTCGCTTAATCTCTTATACAAAAGTCAGGGCGATTCCTTTTTGATCAGCCCGGCCGGTGCGGCCGATGCGATGGACGTAATCGTCGTAGGTGGCCGGAAGATCGAAATTGATGACGTGGCTGACGTTGGGAATATCCAGTCCCCTGGCCGCGACATCGGTCGCTACCAGGATCTCGATAACATTATCTTTAAACATCTTGAGCGCCTTCTGCCTTTTGGCGTGAGGCTTGTCGCCGTGGATGGATTCGGATTTAAAACCCCGGGCGTGTAAATTTTTGGACAGTTTATCCGCGCCGTGCTTAGTGCGGGTGAAGACCAATACTTTTTCAAATTGGGCCTGGTTCAAGAGATCGTGAAGCACTTCCACCTTATCTTTACCGCCAGTTATCCGGACAATATCCTGATCGATCAGTGCGGCTGTTTCTCCAGATTTGATGGCAATCCGTTCGGGATTAGTCAGAAATTGATTGGTCAGCTTTTCGATTTCCGAAGAGAAAGTGGCCGAGAAAAGCATCGTCTGTCTTTTGGGAGATACCAGAGACAAAAGAAGTCTTACGTCATTAATAAATCCCATATCGAGCATCCGGTCCGCTTCGTCGAGAATTACATTATTGAATCCGGACAGATTAAGTACTTTTCGACTCAACAGATCCTTGATCCGTCCTGGTGTGCCGATAACTACGTTATGACGAGACCTGAGCTGTTGGATCTGCGGGCGGATATTGGCCCCGCCGACAACGACGACGGAAAAGATGCTCAGCCTTCTGGCCAACGCCAAAAATTCTTCCTGGATCTGGAGCGCCAGTTCTCTCGTGGGAACGACGATCAGCACTTTATTCTCGTGATTGGTCAGAATTTTCTGGATCATCGGGATGAGAAAGGCCGCGGTCTTGCCGGTGCCGGTATCAGCCAGACCAATGATATCGTGTCCGGCAATGATAGCCGGGATAGCTTTATCCTGGATAGGTGTCGGGGTATCAAATCCGCGATTAGCGATTGCGCGCTTGAGAGCGGTGCTGATGGCGAAATCGTCAAAAGCATACTTAGGCCTGAAAATCTCGACGGGTTTAGCCGCCTGGACTTTGCTGATGAAGCGATTGATGTCGATCCTCTCGCCGGTGAACCTGCTTCTGGTACGCCTGAAATTATTTTGAGGACCTTTGTTCCAGCCAGTATTGGTGCGTGACTGCCGCACGTTCGTTCGGTTGTACATTTGTAGTATCAAACATAAAAATTAAAATATTTTATGTTTGGATACTTTATGTCAGTTAAACGAGAAGTATTAACATAAAAAGCAAGTATAGCACTCCCCGAACATTTTGTCAAGAAAAAATGGTCAAAATATGGCTTTTTATAAGCCATTATAATATCTGGCTGCTAGCGGAAAAAAGTGGAATAGATAGAAAAAAGGTGTTAGGATAAGTTCATTATGAGCACCCATACGACCAAAAAAGAATATTTTGACGTAGTAGTCATCGGTGGCGGAGCGGCTGGAATGATGGCGGCTATTTGGGCAAGTGAAAATGGCGCTAAAGTAGCGCTCGTCGAGAAAAACCGGTCGCTTGGAAAAAAGCTCCTCCTGACTGGAAACGGGCGGTGCAATATCACCCAAGCAAAATTTGATAACCGCCAGTTTATCGAGCATCTGGGCCAGAATGGCAAATTTCTTTTCTCTGCCCTTTCCGCTTTTGGGCCTGTCGAAACAATGGCATTTTTTGAAAATTCAGGCCTCAGGCTCAAGACAGAAAAAGACGGCCGGGTTTTTCCGAAAAGCGATAAAGCACAAGACGTCCTGGCTGTTCTCGAAAAAAATTTAAAAAAGAACGGGGTGAAAATTTTTCTCCACCAAAATGTGCTCGGTTTTGAATTGAAAGATAAAAAAGTGGCGTGCGTGGAGTTGAATGATAAAAAAATTTATGCCGATAGCTTCGTACTTTCTACCGGCGGGAAATCCTATCCGGCAACCGGCTCCACCGGAGACGGCTATCAATGGTTGGCGCGTATCGGACACAAAGTAAATTCCCCCGCTCCGGCTCTCGTGCCCATAAAAATAAATGATTCCTGGATCCGTGATTTGCAAGGGATAAGCCTCAAAAATGTCGGCCTGAATCTGATCCAAAATGACCAAAAAATAAATCTCGGAACTGGAAAAATAATCTTTACCCATTTCGGCCTGAGTGGACCGGCTATCATCAGCGCCAGTAAAATTATCGGTGAGCACCTGAGAAAGGGGAAGGTTTTTTTGGCTCTCAATCTCTTCCCTGCTCTCAATCTGACCGAGTTGGAAGAAAAATTAAAAATAGATTTCGAGAGCCACAAAAAAATAAATTTAAAAAAATATTTGTCAGGAATATTTCCGCAAAAATTGGCGCTGAAGATAATGGAACTTGCCGGGTTTGAACATACAAGAAAAATCCATTCGGTAAACAAACCAGAAAGGACAAATCTCGCCCGACTGATGAAAAGCATTCGGGTAACCGTAGATTCGCTTTTAGATTTCAACCACGCCATCGTTACCAGCGGCGGAGTAGATTTGAAGGAAGTCGATCCCCAAACGATGCGCTCCAAAATCGCGACTAACCTGTTTTTGGCCGGAGAAGTCCTGGACCTTGACGGTCCGACCGGCGGATACAATCTGCAAATCGCCTGGACCACCGGATACGCAACCGGTAAACACGCGAATCATCCGCGAAAATAATCTATATCTTATTTTTCTTTTTCTTGAAAACAAATCTCCCAAAGAGATAGGTAAAGATTATCCCCAGAAGAAGAATAGCCCAAAATTCCCAGGAAAATTCATTGAGATATTCCCAATTAGCTCCGAAAATATAGCCGACCGCGGCAAAAAAGATGACTTCAGTGCATTCCCCCAGAAATTCAAAAGTGATAAATTTTTTGTAAGCCAGCCGTGTCGTTCCGCAAATCACATTAACCGTCGGCGCGATGCCAGTCATAAAGCGGCTGAAATAGATGAGGAGGATTGGATGATCGTTCACCGACTCGTGGACTTTTTGGTATTTTTCCGAGCCGACCACTTTTTTTAAACCCAAAAGGTGAAGGGCGCGAACGCCATATCTTCTGGTCAGCCAATAGCCCGTGTTATCTCCGGCCACGTTGCCCAAAATGCCGGTGATGATAACCAGCGGGAAACTCAGATATCCCTGGGTGGAGAAAGCAGCCGAAGCCATCACCACTGTGCCGGAGGGCAATGGAAAAGCCACTGCTCCGAGATAGGTAATGATGAAAATAGCCAGATATTTGTATATGAGAACGTAGGAAAGCAGAAATGATGTAATATTTTGCATAAAATTCAAATATTAGGCGGCGTTTCTGGCGGCGCGGGATTTTCAAAATCCTGGATCAGTTTTTTGGTTTTCTCCAGCATAGCGCCGGGATTTTCCTGGGTATTTTTGGCCCAGCTATCGATCGTGATGTTGGGATATTTCTTATCGGTAATGCCCAGTCCTTTTTTGAGATAATCGGGAGGCAGACCGAATGACTTATCGAGAAAATCAAAAGTCATCCAGCCCTGGATGTCGGCTACATTTATTTTCCTCCGGTGAAAATTCTGGCCGCTGGACGGACCGAAAAAACCATGCCTTTTCAGGTTGATAAAAGTATGCGCCAGAAAAAAGACGGCTAGCAAAAAAGCGACGATGGTCAGGATGATCCAGATCGTTCCGGACTTTTTTGTTTTGCCCGCAGAGTTTTCGTTGTCCATATTATTTTGATCACTTAAATTAGGGCTTTAATAAATTCATTATAGCACTTATCCTGTTTGATAAGGCAAAAAGCACTAACATCAGTGCCTTTTGCTATACAAAACTGCTACTAGTACTTTACTCACTTTTATTTTCTGTTTTCTGGACGCTGGTGCTTCCCGATCTCTGTACGAGCGTTCTGTTGCTCGAAAAAATCAATTTCGCAAAAGCGATAATACCGAAAAATAAGAACACCCACACCAGAACAATCGTCACCGCCGGCACAAAGCCGGAATATGAATGTGAAAAAGGCATTGCCGATTGGCATCCGGCGGAACGGATTGGCATCATATTCTGTGCTCCTCTCGCATTAAAAGAATTAAAATGGCCCTGATATCCGCCCTGACTTCCTCCGCTATTCCCGCGGCCCATAAAGTTTCTGTTTATATTGTTCTGGGGCACGGAATTAATATTGTTATTACCAGGAGGCGTGGAATTTATATTGTTATTTTGATTCGTAGGATTCATATGTTTTAAGCTAATGATTATCGATTAAATAAATTCATCCCTGCTAGTTAATACGACTATATATGGGTTTTGGGTGCAAATAAAACTATCAAAAGAAAAATAAGGCCAAAGTAAGCCTTGCTTTTCTTTACTATGATACAGTTGGTTGTAAGAATTATTTTAGTATATTAAAATAGATAGCACTAAATATTAATTTATAAATTGTTATGCGAAAACGCCTGTTTTTATTCGGTGGCACTCTGGGTTTCGGCAGCGCTATGCTGACGTTTGAAAAAGATGACCATTAGGCGGCTGGAATAAAATGCGATGATAAATACAGTTTCCAAAATACCGGCTATTGCTTCGTAGAACCGACCACTCGCGCCATCATCAGCGATAACGTGAAGGAAAACACTACAGTGAGAGTGAACCAGATCTCAGACGGCCTGACGTTTGACGCCACCCAGGATTACCAGGATGCCCAGGACTACATCTATCTCTACGACAAGAAAAGCAAAACTCCGGAAGACAATTCCACCATTCTGACTCTCCAGGAAAAATACGGGATAAGTAAAAACGATTAGAGCTTCCCGGCGAACTAATTTGGACATCCGATGTCCAAGCTTTGCTCTGCCATCCGGGGACATCGGATGTCCTTAAAGCGGTTTCTCAATTCAGAAACCGCTTTTTTCATCCTTGAAATAGGATATCAAAAAATTTTATGATAAGATTATAGTAGCCAGCTAATAAAAAGATTCTATGCCCAAAAAAATATCTCCCTTTGGCAGAAAAAAAATCAAGATCGTAAATTTCAACTACCTTCTTCTGGCCGCTTTGACTATCGTTCTTGCCGGTCATTATTCCAATCTCGTCGGAAAAAAACTGGACGATTTTTTTCTGACCTTTTTTTCCTGCGTCGCTACTCTCCCCGTCCTTTTCAGTACCTATAAATCCATAAAAAATAAAAAAATATCCGTCGATCTTCTGGCCAGCATCGCGCTTTTAGTTTCTCTTATCAACAAAGAATGGGCCAGCGCTGTTTTCATCAACCTGATGCTAACTTCGGCCAGAATTTTTGCCGCTTACACCGAGAGGCGGTCGCAGAAAGCCCTGAAAAGCCTGATGAAACTCCGGCCGGACAGAGTGAAGGTGAAAAAAGGAGACAAGATCATAGAGGAATCCATTTCCAAAATAAAAAAGAATGATCTCATCGTCATCGAATCGGGCGATCGCATTCCGGTCGACGGCACGGTCGTCTCCGGAGAAGCGCTCATCGATCAGTCGTCGCTCACCGGAGAATCAGTCCCGGTAAACAAAACCCAGGGAGACCACGTCCTGAGTTCCACTCTCAACACCTCCGGATCGCTCATCATCAAGGCGGAAAAAGTGGGCAAAGACACTACTTTTGAAAAACTGGTAAAATTGGTGGAAAAGTCCCAGGAAAATAAGGTGGGCATAAAAACGGTAGTCGATAAATTTACCAGCTGGTATATCGCCATCACGGTCATCGGCGCCGTGATCATCTATTTCTTTTCTCAAAACCTGAAACTGGTCTTGTCTATCCTGCTTGTTACCTGCGCCGACGACATCGCCGTGGCGATTCCTATGGCTTTCTCCGCCGCCATCGGCAACGCCGCCAAAAAAGGAATCATCGTCAAGGGTGGAGAATATTTCGAAGGACTCACTAAAGTGAAGACGCTTCTTTTGGACAAGACCGGCACCATCACTCAGGGAAAACTGAAAGTGACAAAAGTCATCTCGGCCAGCGATTCCCGAGCAGAAGATATTTTAAAACTAGCGGCCATAGCAGATTGCTTTTCGGAGCATCCCATAGCCAAGGCCATCATCGAATATGCCCGGGAGAAAAAAGTCACTTTTTCCAGCCCCGCCCAATTTAAGGAGTTTCCCGGCAAAGGAAGTACGGCCATCTATAAAGACAAGACCGTCGTATGCGGCAGCCAGTCTTTGTCCGATCAATTTAAAGTTAAATTGTCTCCGTCTCAATTAGACGACCTGCTCAAAATAAAAGAAGACGCCGGAACGCTGCTTTTTGTCAGTTACGATACTAAACTCGTCGGCTATATCGAACTGGAGGATACTCTCCGCCCGGAAGTGAAGGAATCCATTGCCAGGCTGAAAATTTTGGGCGTGAGAGACGTCATTATGCTCACCGGAGACAACGAAAAAGTAGCGCAAAAAATTTCCCAAGAGGTGGGTATCAGCAATTTCCACGCTAATCTTTTGCCTGAAGATAAACTGACCTACGTCAAACATTACGTGGACAAGAAAGACGGCAAAGTAGCGATGGTCGGCGACGGCGTGAACGACGCGGCTTCGCTCGCCCTCTCCGATATCGGTATCGCTATGGGCGCCATCGGCACCGACGCCGCCATTGAAGCGGCCGACATCGCTCTTATGAAAGATGATTTTTCCAAAATCCCCGACGCCCTGTCACTGAGCAATTTAGTAATGAGAATATCCCACCAGGATTTTCTGATCTGGGGCATCCTTAACGCCGCCGGACTCTTCCTGGCTTTCGCCGGCATCATCGGCCCGGAAGGCGCCGCCGCTTTCAACTTCGTCACCGACTTCATTCCCATTTTTAATTCTCTGCGTTTGTTTAGGAATTAGAATATACTTATTTTTATAAAAATCAGCGCTTTTGGCTTTGACAAAGATAAAAAAGCGTGCTTAAATGATATGTTGTTATTTGAAAACTGAATATACGCGAATTGACGGCTGAGTGATTAATTAATTGATTGTTTGGGCGTCAATTCGCGCGGGAAAATTTTTCAGCAAACCCTTCACGACAAGAAAGGATATAAAAATGGAAGCCACTCATTTTTACGGAGTTTACGGACGTTTGCTTGAAGTCTCCCCCGGAGATTTCGCATTTCTCTTTCTCGCTGCCCTCGGCTTGATTATTCTGGTAGGCAGGTTTATCGAGGATGGATTCGCATATTGCACATCGATATGCGCACTGGTCGGTGATGCCGCCATCGTTATCGCCATCTGGATCTCTTGCAAAATTCTCCACGAAACAAGGGCCGTTCCGGGAATATTCAACACGGTCCAAAGCCAGTGGTTAATCGCGATTGGCTGTTTCTTTATCGGAGTAGTTATGCAGATAATTGTAGTTAACCAGAAAAAGAAGTTCGGCAAGATCGTTGATTGCATCCACAACGTGATTGTTGTTCCGATTATTTTATTTCTGGCCGTAACATTAGCACTCGTTGTGCCTCACGGCAGTCCAATACAGACGAACTTAATCAGTGCTCTGGTTGCGATATGGGTAATCCTCCTTTGGTACGACGCCAGAACCGGCCGCCTGGACCAACCGGAATGGTTTTGGGCAAGAGGGACGAATCTCCCTCTCAGAAAAATAGTTCGTACAAGGTAGAAATAAAAAAGTTTCCGCTGAAACAACAAGACCCGTCTCACTGAGGCGGGTTTTTATTTGAAAAAATCCAAGTTTGGCGAATAATATCGCAAGAAAAAATTTTACCTAAAATAAACCAAAGCCACTATTCCAAAAGCATAGATAATAATTTCCAAAACGGAGTCCAGCCCCATATGCCAATAGCGGCGCTGGAGTTTTTTGAGGAAAGAGACGGCGTAGACACCCATCAGGCCCAGGCCCAGGACGGCGAACAGGCGGTCGTTGTTGCCAGCGTAAGAAAGGGTCGGTTTTTGCATTATGAGATCGGCCATAAAAAATATGACCAGCATAAAAGCGTTGCCGCCCAGGATATCGCTAATGGCCATATGGTTGTCTCCGATAGCGATTGATTCGAGGCCAGTGCTAATCTCCGGAAGAGAAGTGATGAAAGCCAGAACCGTGGCGGCAAAAATGCCGCTGCCGATCCCCAACTGTCCAGCGATAGCTGTGCCCGTTTCTTCCAGAAGAAAGCCGGCAATCAAAGTGATAAGGGAAGCAAAGATGAAAATGAGAATGACGTACAGGCTGGATTTGCCTTTATAGAACGGATTGGTGTCCGAAACGCGGCACTGGTCGTGCAGGCGGCCGGCCGTGGCATCTTCGGCTGTCTCATTGAACCGGGCGATGCGATGGGCTCTGTTGATCAAAAATAGGCCGACAATCCAGGCGATCACGATGATGATGGAGAAAGGATTGATGTGAAAAATAGTATTTTTGACCGGAACGAATGTGCCGGCGATAGCCAAAGCAGTGATAATAATGGCAAAAATAGTTTCGAAAAACAAAGTCATCGATCCGGCCAGATAGGAAAGCGGTTTTTTGCCTTTGGTGGCCAGATCCAAAACGACAATCACTAAAGTTTGGATAGAAATGCCGCCAATGAGATTGCCGATGATGACCGGGATGTGTCCATTAATAGCCGCACTATAACAAATAGCGATTTCCGGCAAGCTGGCGGCGATGCCCAAAAAGATCAGCCCGCCCAAGGCTTCCCCGATCTTGAAACGGCAATCGAGCGAATCGGTCGTCTTGGTGAGAGTCACTCCGGCCAGCCAGGTGACCACGGCCGAAAGCAAAAAAATAGCCAATTGATATGCCAAGGGTAAACTGCCCATAGATGAAAAAATAAATTATAATACTGCTGGTTTAATCTTATACTATATATAATGTAATGACAAAGTTGGAGCTCATCGTCCTGCAATAAAAATTTTGCCATTGGCGTATTTATATGATAAGGCTTCTGGATAGGAGTTTGATTTAAATTATTTTTGTGGTAGGCTATAAGATATAACTAAATAAATAACCAAACATGCAAGAAGAAAAAATCATGGGGATCGGCAAAAAAACCTTTTACACCGGCCTCATAATAATCGTAGTGGCTGGCGTGATGTTTTATGCCGGCGCCAAGTATGAGAAGAATAAACTGTCATCGTTAGGAGCGAAAAAATCGTCAGTCAATGGAAGCGCCACTCCCAAGACTAAAAAAAGCAAGACTCCGGGCGCTGCTACTGCTCCGGATAATACCGCCCCGCAAGGTGTTGCGCCAACACAAGGAAGCACACCAACGACACCAAGCAATACCAATTCTACTGACACCTCTGATGATTCAGTGAATTAAAAATTAGTAAGCTTATTTTAAAAACACCCGATTGCCCGGGTGTTTTTTATTATTTATGAAATAATATGATAAAGCTGCTAATTTTGTCCAACCTGTTGACAAAAAGCCTGTAAATGCTATGGTTAACCTAAGCACAGATGTAGGAAGTAGCGTTCTTCTGGAACTTTATTCATTCTATATATGTGTACTAACCAACTCAACCCATAAAAAATGGAACAAGGAACAATCAAGAAGCTGACCGACCGTGGCTTTGGCTTCATCACTCGTGATGGTGGAGACAAAGACATCTTCTTCCACTCCAAGGAACTTCAGGGCGTGCAGTACAACGACCTGAAAGAAGGCGATCGTGTTCAGTTCGAGGTAGCAGACGGCCCCAAGGGACCGAACGCTGTCAACGTCACCCGAATCTAGTCACAAACTAGTCACTTCAAAAAATCCTCCGGCTGTACTGGAGGATTTTTTTGTTTGGGCATTGCGCAATAATCTTTTTGCTAAGAGCAAAGAATCATGGCTGACTGCAGCCTTATTTTATTCTTGCTCTTTTTTGAGAAACTTAAATGTGTTAGGGTATAAGAGTGACAGAGCAAGAAAATCAAGCCGACAGAGAATTAATTGAAAAAAATTTGGACGGAGATGGCTCCGCTTTTTCTGAGTTGGTAGGAAGATACCTAAAGCCCGTTTATAATTTCTTGTTTACTCTTACCGGCGACCAATCAACGCTCGACGATCTCACCCAAATTACTTTCATCAAAGCCTGGAAAAATATCCACAGTTTTGACGAGTCTAAAAGTTTCAAGACCTGGCTCTTCACTATCGCCAAAAATACCGCCTATGATCATCTGAAAAAAAAGAAAACTGTCCCCTTCTCTGCCTTTGCCGACGAGGAAGGCCGTAACATTTTGGAAGAAATCAATGAAGATAAGCCGTTGCCCGATGAGATATTGGAAAGAGCTGATCTATCCCAAGAGATAGAAAAAAAATTGGAAGAAATTCCGGCACGATACAGGATGCTTTTGCTTCTGCATTACAAAGATGATTTTTCCCTGCAGGAAATTTCCCAAATCCTGGAAAAACCTTATAACACCATCAAAAGCCAGCACAGTCGGGCACTGCAAAGTCTTAGGCAAACGTTCGATAAATAGCCGAGGCAAAAATTAAAAAGTTACGGCCGATTGATCGATCAGCCGTAATTTTTTTTGTAATAAAAAATTTATAATTTGCGTATACTAAAGACCAAGAGCCCGGGTCGAACTCTATAAGTTCTTAATAATTTAACCAAACAAGTTTATGAAAGATACCAAAAAACCTCAACTGAAGAAATTTTTGGCTGTCAGCGGTCTCGCCATTGCCTTGGGAACTACCGGTGCCGGTCTAGCTCGCGCTAGCGACACTGCTAATACGGACGTGAATAATAATTCCCATCCTTGGCAAGATCAGACAAATAATCCGAGTGATAAGGGGAGCAGCCAAAAAGATAATTCTCAGATCCAAAATGACAATTCCCAAAGAAGCAATAAAGATAGTGGGAATTGGCAAGGAAACTCTAATCAAGGAGACAGGAATAATCAGAACAAAAGTTCCCGCAATGATTGGTCCAATCAAGACCGCAATAGCCGAGGAAACGATAGCCAGTGGAACCATAATCGATGGAACGAGTGGAACGGCTGGAATGATAACGGAAATAATATAACTGTCTATGGAACAATCACTGCCAAAAAATCAGATGGCGATACCATCAAGGTGGAAGTGAGTAACGGGAATAAAACCTTTACAGTAGATACCACTAACGCGGACATCCGTAATAATAACGGCGATCGCATAGACTCTAGCGATTTGAACACCGGCGACAAAGTAGCTATTCACGGTGACAAAACCGATTCAAACCATATCGATGCTGCCCAGATCGGCGATATAAGCCAGTCCTAATATCCAGGAAGAATTAATTAATAATCACTAAAAACAGCCCTGCTCAGGTGGGACTGTTTTTAGTTTGTCAATCAGCCCCATTTTAAAAATGCGTCTATTTTGATATACTACTCGTATTAGTAGGTATGGAGAAAAAATTACACCAGGCATTCAAAAAAATAAAAGAGCTCGACCCGCCAGGAAAACTGAGTGGGATAGTTTTGCATAGCATCAGATCGGAAATAAATAAGCAGACTAGAAAAAAATTGATTCTATCTTATGTCGGACTGGCTGCCTCTCTCGTGGTAGGCATATACACCACCGTGACTTTTGGAACTGCCTTTTTGAAATCGGAATTTTGGAGCGTCATCTTGCTATCCTTTTCTGACGCCGGCGTAGTGATGCAAAACTGGGGGGATTTTTTCTCTTCCCTTATGGAAACCTTCCCGACTTTTGCCGTAGCTGCGATCTTAACTCCGATTTTCACCCTATTACTTTCTCTGGGCCTATACCTGGATTCCAGTAATAGAAATTATAATAAATTTATATAATTAAATATATGGACATAAGAAAAACCGCTAAATCAAAGGGGGTCAAATTGGCTGCTTTTATCATCGGTGTAATCCTGATTGCTATCATTATCTTTGCCGCTGGCGTTTCGGTTGGTTTTCATAAAGCCCGCTATTCTTACCAGTGGGGAGAAAATTATGAACGCAATTTCGCCGGACCGCCTAGAGGAATGGGCTCGTTTGGCGACCACGATAATTTTAGAAATCCTAATGGCCTGGCCGGAACGATCATTTCTGTGACCAACAACAATTTAGTAGTGAAGGATCAGGATAATAAAGAAAACACCGTGGCCGTGACAGACAAAACTATCATTAAAGACGGTCCTAATGATATCAAAATAGGCGATCTTAAGACTGACGAGAGAATAGTCGTGCTGGGAAAACCGGGAGATAATGGCGTAGTCAATGCCGATTTTATTCGCGTATTCAACAATAACGACACTAATAATCCTCCGGCTGATAATTCTGTTAACAATAACAATTCTACTAATAATAACAATTCCGATTCTAATAATACTAATAACCAAAACAACTAATATGAAGTTAAAAAAAACCTACGTCGTAATTCTCGCAGTCATAGTAATTGGGGGAGGTTACTATTGGTACAGTAAAGCCCACAGCAATTCTGGGACTGTGCAATATGTCGCTACCGCAGCCCAGAAAGGAACCATCACGTCTTCTATTTCCGGCTCCGGAAATGTTATCGTTGACCAGAGTTCCAATATTGATCCGACTATTACCGGCACAGTCACTAATCTGGCAGTAAACATAGGTGATAAAGTAAAAAAGGGCCAACTCTTGTTTACTATTGATAACGATCAACTGGGAATATCCGTTGATCAAGCACAGGCTTCCGTTACTTCCGCTCAAAGTTCTCTGGATTCGGCCAAGTCTTCCAAAAAATCCGCCAACGCCAGTTACGTCGACACCAAAAAGAATAAATCATCCAGCTACGCCGATGTGGTGTCGGCTCGAGACAAACTTGGTACATCTGATACCGCTATCGAATCAGCTCAACAAAATCTTGATTCTTCATTGGCTAATTTAAGCTATCAAAAACAACAGGCTGCCAAGAGACAAGTCACTTCTCCGATCGATGGCACAGTTAACGAGGTCAACATAAAAAATGGCGACGATCTGAGCAAGCTTTCTTCCGGTTCATCAAGAACAGTGCCGATAATCATCGGCGACCTGAGCACGATGAAAGCCCAGGTACAGGTCAATGAAGTGGATATAGCCAACGTGACTATCGGCCAAAAAGCGATGATGACTTTTAGCGGCATCGACGGCCTGACTGTTTCCGGAAAAGTGGAAAAAATGGATTCCATCGGAACTTTGAGCTCAGGAGTGGTAACATATAATGTCACTATCGGTTTTGACACTCTGGACCCACGAATAAAACCAGAAATGAGCGTCAGCGCCAATATTATTACCGATGTCAAACAGGACGCAATCACTGTTCCCAATAGCGCTCTAAAATCTCAAGGAAACAATACTTATGTCCAGGTTCTTAATGATGGATCAACCACTCCGACGCAAGTCACCGTACAAACTGGCATAGCCAATAATACAGACACTGAGATTACTAGTGGCATTAACGCCGGAGATAAAGTCGTCACTCAGACAATAAACTCCACATCTTCCACTTCCAGCACCAGCACGACCAGTTCCAGCAGAAGCAGCGGGAGCGCCATCAGGCTTCCTGGCCTTAGTGGAGGTGGAGGAAGAGGAGACTAAAATTTATGATTAAATGTGAAAACATAACTAAAATATATAGAAACGGAGACGTAGAAACGGTGGCTCTAGACAATGTTTCTTTCGAGATAGAAGAGGGTGAATTTGTTTCCATTATCGGTCCTTCCGGATCAGGTAAATCCACCTTAATGCACATTTTAGGAGCGCTTGATTCTTCGACGAGTGGAAAATATTTTCTGGACGGTCATGAAGTTTCCAAGCTTAATGATGATCAGCTTTCCGAACTGCGAAAAGATAAAATCGGCTTCGTTTTCCAGTCTTTCAACCTTTTGCCCCGGGCCACCGTTCTTCGCAACGTAGAGCTTTCTCTTCTCTATTCCGACATTCCAAGCAAAGTCAGAATGGAACGATCAAAAGAAGCTCTTAGAAAAGCCGGGCTGGAAGAAAGCAAGTTTAATAATCTCTCCAACCAGCTTTCCGGCGGCCAAATGCAAAGAGTGGCTATAGCGAGAGCGCTGATTAACAATCCTTCCATAATTTTGGCCGATGAACCAACGGGCAATCTGGACACTAAAACCAGCCAGATAGTAATGGATACTTTTCGCCAATTGAATGACACCGGCCATACCATTGTGCTTATCACCCATGAAATGGATGTGGCCACTTGCGCCAACAGAATAATCCATGTCCGGGACGGCAAGATTGAAAAAGATGAAGCAAACAAAAAAAGAAATGTTTAATCTAAATAATATCTAAAAATTTTATGTTTTTTACTGATATATTAAAGGAAGCTCTCTGGTCTATCACAGGCAACAAAGTGAGATCGAGCCTGACTATTCTTGGTATTGTCATCGGCATTGCTTCTGTTATCGCTCTCGTCGCCATCGGACAGGGAGCGCAAAATCAGATCGCCAGCAACATCCAAGCTATCGGTTCCAATTTGATAATCGTTATGCCTGGCTCTCAACGCGTGGGCGGTATCAGTCAGGGCGGAGGTAGCGCCCAGTCATTGACTGTTGATGATGCCACCGCCATCAAAAGTCAAATTTCCAATGTGAAAGCAGTCGCTCCGTCAATTACTAAACGCGCTCAGATAACAGCCAAGGGCAATAATACCAACACTCAGGTGATTGGGACCAATCTCGATTACCCCACAGTCAGAAATGTCGCTATAGACTTAGGAACTTTTTTTAACGACCAACAAATAAAAAGTTCAGCTAAAGTGGCAGTTATCGGCCCGACAACGAGAGATGACCTCTTTGGCACCAGCGCTAATCCCGTCGGACAAACTATCCGCATCAGCAATAATGATTTTCAAGTAATCGGCGTCACTGTGGCTAAAGGTGGTTCCGGATTCAACAATCAGGATGATGTCGTTTACGTGCCACTGACTACCGCCCAACATTATATCTCTGGCAATAACAATAATTATGTTAATAATATAAGCATTGCCGCTGCCAACCAAGCCGCTATGACTACTGTCCAAAACCAGGTTTCTGACCTTCTTCTGTCCCGTCATAAAATAACCGATTCAACACAAGCGGATTTCAGCCTTATGAACCAAAACGACATTATTGCCACTGCTTCCAGTATCACCAGCACCTTCACCATCCTGCTTTCTTCCATTGCCGGCATTTCCCTTCTGGTCGGCGGCATCGGCATTATGAATATGATGCTCACTACCGTCACCGAAAGAACTCGGGAAATTGGCCTTAGAAAAGCGGTCGGTATAAAGAAAATCTATATAAACATGCAATTTTTAGCCGAAGCAGTTTTACTAACATTTCTCGGCGGGTTCATTGGAATAATTATCGGGTGGATAGCCTCACTAGTATTGTCCAAATTTGTCAATATTACCGCCCAAGTTTCCATACCCTCAATCCTTCTGGCTTTTGGCGTGTCAGCCGCAGTAGGCATCATTTTCGGTTTTTATCCTGCCCGCAAAGCTTCCAATCTTAGTCCGATCGAGGCCTTGAGGTATGAATAATTTTATAATTTTTAATTTTAAAAAAATATGCAAAGAAAAAACGTTATAATCTTGGCTGTTATAATCGCGCTGATATTCAGCGCCGGCGGTTTTTATGGCGGTACATTTTATGAGAAAGGAAGTCTCACCGCTCAAGGACTTACTCGTGGGGGAAATGGTATGCGCGGAGGCAGCGGCAATTTCGCTGGCGGACAACAAGGCGGCACGCAAAATGGCCAGAGTCAAAGAAGGGCAGGTGGACAAAATGGTAATGGTGGTTTTATCAGCGGACAAATTATTTCCAAAGATAATACCAGTATTACGGTAAAAACCACGGATGGCAGCTCAAAAATCGTCTATTTTTCCGACTCTACCCAAATAGGAAAATCCGTTAGCGGAGCTAGCTCTGATTTAAATACAGGGGAACAAGTGATGGTTACCGGCACTACCGGCTCTGATGGCAGCACGACTGCTCAAAGCATCCAGATAAGACCCGATCAGCCAGCAGCCCAACCCGCTAATTAACAAATTACTGTCAAAAATAAAAATAAATGCAATTTCTCACCACCCACGTCATTCCCGGACTGCTTCAATATAAATATGTTTTCCTGTTTCCGGCAGTAGTCATCGAGGGACCGATAATCACCATCGTGGCAGGATTTCTGGCCTCACTGGGATTTTTCAATGTCTTTGCGGTCTATGGACTGGCTGTCATTGGCGATCTGACCGGAGATTGCATTTATTACGCTATCGGACGTTACGGCCGAACAGGCCTCATAAATAAATGGGGTCGTTATTTAGGTATAACCATAGAAAGAGTCAGTAAACTGGAGAACCATTTCCAGCATCACCGCGGAAAAACTTTGATTACCGGCAAGCTCGCCCACGGAGTGGGCGCCGGCATCCTTTTAGCAGCCGGACTGGCAAAAATGCCCTTCGGAGAATTTCTGAGATTTAATTTTTTTGCTACTCTCCCCAAGTCTCTCATTCTGCTTCTCATCGGCTTTTATTTTGGAGAAGCTTATGCTAGAATGTACCATTATCTGGACTATGTAGAGTTAGGGACGATTGCTATGGCAATCCTATTGGTTGCCATTTATTTTATTACCAAACGCAGAGCTCAAAAACTAATGAAGTAACCCTTATGCGAGTATTAATAGCCAGCGTCACTTATTACCCCGATGTGAACGGCGCTTCTTATTTCACCCACAGACTAGCCTATTATCTCAAAAAAAAAGGCCACGAAGTGATGGTTATCGCTCCGTCGCGAACGATGCGCCACGGCGTAACCTATCACAACGACGTTCCGGCTTTTGGCGTCCGTTCCTATCCCGTATTAATGTATGAGGGTTTTCGGGTAGCGCCGCCTCTTTTTACCAAAAGAGCCATCAAAAAAGTGATCCGTGATTTTAATCCAGATGTGATTCATATGCAGAGCCATTTTTTGATATGCAAACAAGTAGTAGGATTGGCCAAGGAAATGAATATCCCCATCGTCGGCACCAACCATTTTATGCCGGAAAATCTGGTGCATTATCTGCCGGCGCCCCGTTATATAAAAGAAGTAGCCAAAAATATCGGCTGGAAGCAATTCAAAAAAACTTATGAAAAATTAGACCTGGTAACTACTCCCACCCAAACCGCCGCCGATCTGACCAAAAAATCAGGACTTTCCCAAGCGATTCTGCCTCTTTCCAACGGAATTGATATGGAAAGATTTCGTCCCGAAAACGACGGCGAACATCTGGGGGGAAAATATTCCCTACCTCAAAAACCCATCTTGCTTTATGTCGGCAGGCTGGACAAGGAAAAGAACGTAGATAAAGTACTTCAGGCACTGACACTGGTTCCCCAAAATGTTGACTTCCATTTCGCTGTGGCCGGGAAAGGGGCGGAAAAAGAACACCTGGAAAAATTATCAGAAAAATTAGGGTTGACTGAAAAAGTGACTTTTCTTGGCTTCGTTCCGGACGAAGATCTGCCGGGACTCTATAGTCTCTCCAGCTGTTTCATAATCGCCGGCATAGCCGAACTGCAATGTCTGGTGGCTATGGAAGCGATGGCATCCGGACTGCCGGTCATCGGCGTGAGAGCTGTGGCTCTGCCGGAACTGATCCATCACGGTGAAAACGGATTTCTCTTTGAACTGGACGATAAAAAAGGCTTGGCTAAATATATAGAAGAGATGTTTTCGAACGATGCCTTGCGCCAACAAATGTCCCGAAAAAGTTTAGAAATCGTGGAAAAACATGATATCAGAAAAATAATCGGGCAATTCGAGTCGATCTATGCCCTGGCCATAAAAAATAATGAAAAGAATAATTAAAAAACATACCGCCCTTTGGTCCCAAAAAGCCTTCAACATCAGCGCTCTTTTCAGCGTATCGTTCTTAGCTTTCAGCCTAGTCATCAACTATTTTGCCAATATCTATATCGCCAGCCGAGGAAGCGAATATGTGTCCGATATCATTTTGGACAACATTCCGGTGTTCAACGTGGATTTTATTTTTTTTGAAGGCTTTGCTATGTTCTGGATATTCGTCATCCTTCTCTTGCTTTGGAAACCGCACAAAATTCCTTTCGTGGTCAAAAGCATCGCTGTTTTCGTCCTCATCAGGTCGGTCTTCATCACCCTCACCCATCTGGGCCTGCCGCCCAACCATTCCTTTATCGATCCCGACAGCGACTTCCATTTTTTGACTTTCGGCAATGATATGTTTTTTTCCTCCCACACCGGACTGCCATTCCTTATGGCGCTTAATTTTTGGAATGATAAAAAGTTAAGAATAATTTTTATTGCGGCCTCTATTTTTTTCGGCACCAGCGTCCTTCTTGGCCACCTCCACTATTCCATCGATGTCTTTGGCGCTTTTTTCATCACCTACACCATATTTCATATTTCCAGATGGCTATTCTGGAATGATTATAAATTATTTGGTTCACAGATAAACTATAATGAGCATGAATACCACCAATAAAAAAATTTGTTTCATCCTCCTTCCCGGGTTCGCTCCTGACAATGTCCCTGTTTTAGGATTAAGAGATGTCCTGAAAAAGCATGGCTATGAAGTTATCGCCACCAATTTTTTCGGCGATATCGACGTCACTGATTTTTCCTATCTCACATCCGGTGATTGCATCGCTAATATTTCCAAAATTATTAACGATGCTTCCTCTAAATACGACTCTGTTTTCGGCATCGGGATAAGTTTGGGCGGAGCATTGCTTCTGGAACACGCTAAAAATCACCACAATCTTGATGGCATTGTCAGCATCGGCACCCCTTTCAAACTGAAAAATGAAAAACTGATTGGTTTCTGGAAGATATTATTTCCCTTCATTTATCCGGCCTGGAGAAGATTGCAAAGATATAAAAAATTACGCCTGATTCCCGTAGGCGCCGGCAGTATGGTCGTTAAATATCTGAAAAACGGATTTCTGGAAAATCTGGAAAGTATCCATACGCCGATCTTATTTCTCCACAGCAAGAAAGATAACATCACGGACTACCGGGCGCTCGAAAAATTTTCCTCCATAATTTCCAGCCCGAAACAGGAAATTACCTATTTTAATAATGGTAACCACGTCATAAATTATGATCTGGAATCGATCGTCACACACTCTTTGGACTTTTTCGGATTAAACGCGGAAGAGAAAATTCCGGACAACGTTTCCCTCGATTCTCCGTCTCCGGTCTACATCAGGAATTTCTAAGATACCTCGGGCGTTTTATGATGCTTGGTTTATTTATGCTAAAATGGATATATGAATATAATCGAAGTTAAAAATCTCACCAAGAAATTCGGTGATTTTGTGGCGGTAGATGACATCTCCTTCAATATTGCCGAGGGAGAGATTTTTGCCTTCCTCGGACCGAATGGCGCCGGAAAATCCACCACCATCAAGATGCTCACTACCCTTCTCCGCCAGACAGAAGGCAGCATCAAACTTAATAGGCACGACACGCTCAAGGAGCCGGAAAAAGTGCGCCGGTCTTTCGGCATCGTTTTCCAGGATCCCAGCCTTGATGACGAGCTGACCGCTTGGGAAAATATGGAATTTCATGGTGTGCTCTACGGCATCGCCAGAAAGATCCGCCGTGAAAGGATCGATCAGCTTTTGAGATTCGTGGAACTCCGAGACAGAAAGGACGATCTGGTAAAAGAATTTTCCGGCGGTATGAAAAGAAGGCTGGAAATTGCCAGAGGCCTTTTGCACCACCCCAAAGTTCTTTTTCTGGACGAACCGACTTTGGGACTTGACCCGCAAACCAGAAATCATATGTGGAGCTATCTCCAGGACCTTAATAAATCAGACGGCACCACCATATTTTTCACCACTCATTATATGGAAGAGGCGGACCGGCTGGCCCAGCGCATCGCCGTTATCGATCACGGAAAAATTATCGCTTCCGGCACGTCAGCAGATCTGAAAAAGAAAACCAAAAAAGCCACCCTGGAAGAAGCTTTTTTGGAACTGACCGGAAAAACTATTCGCGATGAAAGCGCCGGCACGCTGGACCATATGCGGAACAACAGGCGGATGTGGCGAAGATAAATTATTTTTTGTTTATATGAAAACTATCTACATTCTTTGGCTTAGACAATTAAAACGGTATTACCGTTCCCGTTCCCGGATGATCGGTTCGCTCGGCCAGCCGATTTTGTTTTTGCTGGCTTTGGGTTATGGCTTCGGTCCGGTTTTTCAAAAAGCGGGGCAAGGCAATTATCTGGAATTCCTGGCACCGGGCGTCATCGGTATGAGCATCATTTTCACTTCCATCTTTTCCGGCATTGAGGTGATTTGGGACCGCCAGTTCGGATTTCTCAAAGAAACTTTGGTCGCACCGGTATCAAGGATTAATATTATGATCGGAAGGACTTTGGGCGGCGCCACCGTGGCATCTCTTCAGGGCGTTATCGTTTTCACCATCGCCACCATCGCTGGTTTCAGACCGGTAAATATTGCCCTTATCCCCCTGGCTTTCCTGGTAATGATTCTTATCGCTTTGCTTTTTACCGCTCTCGGCACAACGATAGCCTCGCTTCTGGATGATATGCAGGGATTTCAACTGATTATGAATTTTATGGTTATGCCCTTATTCTTTCTCTCCGGCGCTCTTTTTCCGCTCGAAGGCGCCCCAAAAGTTTTAGCCAACATCGCCCGATTCGATCCGCTGACTTATGGCATTGACGCTCTAAGAGCATTTTTGATAAATACCAGCCATTTCGGAATAATTACTGATTTCAGCGTGCTTTTAGCCGTAACCTTATTATTCTTGTTGACGGGAAGCTACTTTTTCTCTAAAATTCAAATTTAATTCCGATGTTTCTGATATATTTACTCATCTTTATTGCATCAGGCTTGGCGATTCTCCTGGGATCGCATTATTTAGTTTACCTTTCCGTTGTTTATTTTTTTTCTATCAATAGTCCTGTTCATAAAGAAGTTCTATTGGGAGTGTTGGTTTTTTTATCCGTCAGCTTCATCCTGGCCACCCTTCTGACTTCCCTCAAAGAAAACTTTTTTACCCGCGCTTTTTATTCCCTGTCCGGTTTCTGGATAGGATTATTCCTAAATATTCTGATGGCCACCCTGGCCACTTGGATAATAATAGATGCCGCACAAATATTTCACCTGGATGTCGATGCTGCCATATTGAGCCTGTTTCTTTTCGGTCTGGCTTTGGCCTATTCCATATACGGCGTCTGGAACGCTCTTCATCCGCAACTGAAAAACATCACCGTCACTATCCCCGATCTTCCTGCCCAGTGGCGAGGCAAAAAAATCATCCAGCTTTCCGACATCCATATCGGGCACGTCAACCGCAGTGAGTTCGTCGATGACGTCATTAAAAAAGTGAATTCGGTCAGTCCGGAAATGGTGGTAGTCACCGGCGATATGTTTGACGGAATGGATGGCGATCTGGATTCTCCTATAAAACTGGTCAATAATATCAACTCGCCCAAGGGTGTATTTTTTGTCACCGGCAACCATGAAACTTATCTGGGTATGGAACAGGTCAGCAAGGACCTGGAAAAGACCAAAGCCATCTTTGTGCGCGACCAAGTGCTGGATATTGACGGACTGAAACTGATCGGCATCAATTATCCGGACCGGATGGAAAAAAAGGATATGATAACCGTGCTTAATTCTCTTAAAAATGATTTCTACGGCCAGCCCAATATTTTTCTCTACCATTCGCCGGTAGATATCGCTCAGGTGAAAGAGGCTGGAGTCAATCTGGAGCTTTGCGGACACACTCACGACGGACAACTTTTCCCATTGAACTACATCACCAAACTGATGTACAAAGGCTACGATTATGGCCTGCACCAGATGGGAAATTACACGCTTTATACCACTTCCGGTACCGGCTCCTGGGGCCCGCCGATGAGAACCGGTAGCAATCCGGAAATTGTGGTTATCACCCTGCAATAAATCTTTTCAACTTTTATCTATTGCGTATTGTCTAACCCTACAATGCTGGTTTCTATTTTTTTAGTTACATCATATCCATTACAGTGTTTCAATATTCCCAAATACGATTGCAAACTTTGCTCAAACGATTCTTCGCAAACTAATTCTTCTCTCCGCATTTTATGCTTGAATGATATTTTATGAAACATCCGTCTTTTTGTTTTCGTTCGCAAAATTCTATGACTGGTAAAATTCACCATTCCCAGAAAATCCACGCCAGATGAAAATGTTTTTATGAAAATTTTATCGGGATGCAGTTCTAGTTTTAATTCGTTGGAAAGAAATCTGCTAATTGGCTCAATGATACTTTCCAAACATTTTTTATCTTCTGACAAAATCACAAAATCATCGGCATAGCGAATGTAATATTTTACTTTTAATTTATGTTTTATAAATTGGTCAAATTTGTTCATATAAATATTAACAAAAAGTTGTGAAGTCAGATTGCCAAGAGGCAGACCAACATTTTCCCCTTGTATTGAGGTAAAACTACCGATAATATTTTCCAAAAGTCTCATAATATCTTCGTCTGGAATATATTCCCTCAATATCCCAATTAAAATTTTATGATCAATATTGGCAAAAAACTTTCTGATATCGCATTTCAAAACCCAGCAAGTTTTGGTGTTGTTTTTGCTTACTTTGTAGAAATAACTACGGAACTTATTGATGGCCTTGTGCGTCCCTTTTTCGTTCCGGCAAGAATATGAATCAGCAATAAAGGTTTTGTCAAAAAATGGATAAAGAATCCGATAGATGGCGTGATGCAATAGTCTGTCGCGAACTGTCGCCTTGTGGATATCTCTTGGTTTTGGATCATTAATTTTGAAAGCTTGATAACCGCCGTGAGTATAGGTATGATGGAGAAGGTCGGTGTGGAGAGAAAAAATGTTGTCCATTAAATTCATAGAAAACGCCTGGACATCTTTTTTGTTTCGTTTACCATTAACAAATTCTTTCCAGGCTTCCAGCAAATTTTCAACGCTAATTATATCTTCAAATTTATGAGTCAATTGAGCTTTCATAACAAAATGTCAACTTTTAAAAGCCCCCCCCCCAGCTCCCAGCCGTAATTATAAAGGAAAAAGAGGCATACCAATACTGGCAGATTTTATGCCGCGATATTCCCAAAGCAGAACGTTTCAACCTCGGACAAAAAATTTCCCAACTTTTCATTCAAATTCTTGAGTATACTTTTACGGCTTCGTATTTGCCGATAGACAAAAAGATAATCATGCTTGGAAAAATTATTCCCCGACATGATGTTTTGAAGTTCTTTGCCCAATTAGCTTGGGAAAATAAATGTATTCCGACCGAAAAATATATTGATCTCTCTGAAAAATTGGAAAGGATCGGGCAACAGCTTGGTGGTTGGCGAAACGGACTTATCGAAAAACAAAAGAAAACTCCCGCCCAATAAGAACGGGAGAATCAGCAAGTTTCGGAACTACGACCCGATGACGGTCGTCGGCGCTCCAGACGTTGTCGTTCTCAAACCGGTTGACGTTGACGTTCAGCCTGCCGTCGGAGTTGACGTTCACGTTGGCAACGAAGAAATATGCCATGAGCCATCCTTACCACCATCCTTTGAATACTCTCCGGATTGAATCGTATTTGGGACATCGAAGTCCGCCAGCTCACAGCACCAACTGGCTGTTTTTTTATTTTGAAAAATGTTTCCACTCTTTCGCAAGACGTATCCGGCGAAACTCCCGGAAAGGTATTTTCAGCAACCTTGATTTGAAGCCGTAGCCGCAAATTATTCCCGACTGCATTTTTATTATACAAAAAAATCCCCCGGATTCCAAGTGTCAAAGAATCCGAGGGACAAAGGTTCAAAAGAGCTGAGAGTAAAAGCGTTAAGCCAGTTGCGGAACTACGACCCGAGGACGGCCGCCGGCGCTCCAGACGCCGTCGTGCCCAAACCGGCGGACGAAGACGTCCAGCCTGCCGCCGGAGTCGACGTGCACGCGGGCAACGAAGAAATGACCGTACGACACAAACGGAAGAAAGGTCGCATAGCCACCGGTTCGCAGCCAGTTAAAATGCTTCTCCACAAAGTTGATTATCTGATGCTGAGTAAAACAAAGCTTGCTTATGTCAGCACTCAGAGAACCGAGCATTTGAGAGAAAGTTGCATCCCTTGCCATCTCGTAGACGCTAGCAACCGTTTCCGGTGTGGGCTGGCCAGGCTCATCCGCACTCCATCTTACGAAGTCGCTGTCGATACCGGCAGGAAAAGTCTTTTTTGCCTTGGCAATGATCTTGCTGCCATCGACAGCATCGATGACAAGCGACTGGCCGCCGGAAATGATCCGGAGAAATTCATTTTTCGCTACGACTGCTCCATTGACAATGAGCTGGGCGATTGCTTCGAGAGTTTTCCTGCCTTCAGGAGTTGCCAAGCGGTAAATATTTTCGACTGTACCGCCAAGCTTTTTCACAAGTTCGACGAGATTGGTGATGAGTGTAGTGAACACGCCCATCGCCGACACAATTGCCTCAACTTCCTTGGGATTCCGTTTAGCCATTTTACTTCTCCTTTTTCTTGGCTTGTCCCTCACGTCAGCCCAATGCTAACGCCCCAGACTTGCCATCATTGCAGCTTTGAAAAAATTTGAAAAAACTTTTTCAAAGCTGCAATGATCCACAAAATATATCAAAATTAAAGAACTATCACTCAACTAGCCATTGTACACCCAAAACGACTATATGTCAATCCAATATTTTGGCTTAAATAAAGCATTTTCTATATTAATCCCATTTTAAATTTCAAATTTTTTGAATAATTTAAACTAGCCTCAAACTCCCGCCCCTCCCATTCCCGAACTGAATTTGGCGAATTGGAAAAATAGAAAGCCGAAGAAGATAACCATAATTATAGGCGCTACCAGAGAAAAATAATTCCGCTGTCCCGGACGGAATAATCGTAAAAGAAGCGAATTGGATACCACAGAGACAGAACTCAAAGCCATCGCCAATCCGGCCAGTTCCGGTTTGAGAATCAGTCCGAAGGATATAAAAACCCTGGCTGCGATGGGAATGCCGATTACGTTATAAAACAAAGCGAAAAACATATTTTGCTTTATCTTCTTCATCGTTTCGCGCGATAGTTCGAAAGCGGTTACTACGTCATTAAGATCGCTTTTCATAATGACAATCCCTCCGGTTTCCATCGCCACGTCTGTTCCGCTGCCCATAGCAATGCCCAGATCGGCCTGGGCCAGTGCCGGCGCGTCATTGATGCCATCACCCACCATCGCTACTTTTTTATTTTGCGCCTGCAGTTTTTTTACTTCGTTCGCTTTTTCTTCCGGCAGCACTTCCGCTAAAACCTTATCTATCCCTATCTGCGCTGCTATCGCTTTAGCCGTTCTCTCGTTATCTCCGGTTATCATAAACACTTCGATGCCCATTTTTTTGAGCTTAGCAACCGCCTCGCCGGAAGTTATTTTCACCGTATCGGCCGCCGCTATTACTCCGATGATTTCTTTTTCGGTCGCCAGAATCATTGCTGTTTTGCCCTCCTCTTCCAATTCATTAAATTCACTATTATCAGGAGAAAAATTTAAACCGCTCATCAGTTTTCTGTTTCCCAAATAATATTTTTCGCCGTTTATTTTTCCCGTAACGCCCTGGCCGGGAACAGCTTTAAAATCAATAACCTTCTCCAGCGCTAAAGATTTTTCTTTGGCGTAAATTACGATTGCTTCAGCCAGAGGATGCTCGGAATAATTTTCCAATGACGCCGCCATTTGAACAATTTTTAATTTTGTATCGTCATTTTGATTTTTGAGATTTGATATTTTATTTTCAATGACATCCGTCACTTCCGGCTGGCCCTTGGTAAGAGTCCCGGTTTTATCAAATATAATAGCGTTGATTTTACACGCCGCTTCCAGCGGTTCTCCGCCTTTGATAAGAATTCCCTGTTCTGCCCCTCTTCCCGTTCCCACCATAATGGAAGTGGGAGTGGCCAGACCTAAAGCGCACGGACAAGCAATAACGATGACCGCCGTAAAAGCCATAAGAGCAAAGCCGAGACTAGCACCTAAAAATAAATACCAGACAGCAAAAGTCAGGATAGCAATCCCGATTACTGCCGGCACGAACCAGGCTGAAATGCGGTCGGCAAATCCCTGGATGGGCGCTTTCGATCCTTGGGCTTCTTCAACTACTTTTATTATCTGCGCTAGCGTTGTTTCACTGCCAACTCGAGTGGCGAGAAATTGGAAACTGCCGTTTTTGTTGACCGTTCCACCGATAACCATATCGCCGGCGTTTTTTTCCACCGGAATACTTTCGCCGGTAATCATCGCTTCGTCCACGGAAGAACTGCCGCTGACAATTTTCCCGTCCACCGGAATCTTTTCTCCCGGACGGACGATGATGATATCGCCGCGAACTACTTCGTCAATAGCAATATCGGCAGTTATATTATTTCTGATTACTCGGGCCGTTTTAGCCTGCAGTCCCATTAGTTTTTTGATAGCGTCCGATGTTTTTCCCTTAGTCCTGATTTCCAGCCATTTGCCCAGCGCCACAAAAGTGATCAAAAATGCCGCCGTTTCAAAATAGAGGTCGGGAATTTTGGCACCACTGATACCGAATAAAGATTTATTTTGCAGGAAGTAAATGATGAAATTGATCAAGCTATAGAAGAACGCAGTGGAAGTACCGATGGCGATGAGACTGTCCATATTGAACGTTTTCATCTTGAGACTCGACCACGCACCTCTATAGAATCCTGCTCCGATTACGAACTGGACCGGAATGGTCAGAAAAAGAGAAAAAATACCGATATAGGGAGCAAGCGTAATTTTCCCCGGAAGCCAGGAAAAAAAATCCAGCAGCATAAAATAGGCCATCGGAAAACTGAAAACCGCTCCGAAAATAAATTTATTGAAGTACGAAGATATTTCTTTCTGACGTTTTTTAGCTTCCCATTCACTGTCCGCGCTGTCAATTTCTTCGGCGCCATATCCCGCATCACTGACCGCCTTTTTTATCTCAGCTACGGTTGTTTTGTTTTCGTCAAAAATCACAGCTGCTTTTTCAGCGGCAAAATTGACATTAGTTTTTATCACCCCGTTTACTCTGCCCACATTGTTTTCAATGAGACGCGCGCAGGAAGCGCAATGCATTCCGGAGAGAGACAGGTTAATTTTTTTATTCATATATTTAAATATTTACAAATTTGATTATTGAACTTTTAATGTTCCTCTCGGCACGCCCATCGCGCAAGTGATTTTGTAATCACCGGGTTTCATCGGCGTGAAATCCATCTCTACCGTGCCTTTTTGGAGAGACTGGGCATTATTATAGAGCCCCAGAATCATCACTGTGCTCATACAGCCTTGCCCGTCCTCTTTCACGTCGATTATGAATTTCACCGGCACGCCGGCTTTTACGGTAAAGGTATTGGGCTGGATATCGCTGCTGAGCGTATAACTCGTTCGGATAATTTGCTGCGGAGAAGCGGAACCGGACAATCCGGAATTATTATCTCCTGCTGTCGGCGTATTGCCATTTTGTTCCACTGTTCCTTCGCTAGGCTGAACCGGTTTTTGGGTTCCACCGCCGCATCCACATCCACCGCCAGACGCACTGCAAGAGCCGCCGGATGATTTAATCGAGCTATTCGAATCAGCTACAGAACTGACAGTACTGCTCTGGCTATCGACCACATTGAACACTCCCATATACATTCCCATCGAGCAGCTGAATTTAAGCGGTCCGGTTTCCGTCGGCGTGAACTCAATGGTATTTTCGCCCCGAACCAGTTTTTTGGAAATATTAAGACTGGGGATGACGATACTGCTGGAACAGCTGAATGGCTCCTGTCCGTCAATCACCCACTTAACCGGAATTCCTTTTTTGACGGTAAACTTGTTGGGAGAATACCCGCTCGCCGCTTGCGTCATTTTCACTACTTGTGTTCCATTTTCCAGCGTTACATTAGGATCATTTATTGAAGAGCCTCCGGAAGAAGCCGAGCCTATCTGCCAACCGGTCAGATTATAACCGTTACTGATGTTGAAAAGAGCAAAAAATATCACCAAAAGTCCTGCGAACTTGAAAAACCTTTTAGCAAAAATTCCCTTGACCACCGAAGTCAGACCACCGATGCTCAAAAGTCCCGGAACAGTTCCCAGCGCAAACGTACCCATTACCAATGCACCCATAACCGGACTTCCAGTACTGACAGCGTAAAGCTGCATCGCCTGCGTGAACCCGCAGGGAAGAAAAAAAGTAAGCGCACCAAGCAGCATCGAACTTTTATGACTGTACTCCTTTTTGTTATTTTTAATTCCTAAGCGTCGACTCAAAAATTTAGGCAAAGTAATCTTTATTCCATTGGCCCACGGAAATATTTCAATGAGCTGAAGGCCCATAAAGAACATAACCAGGCCCACCGCTATAGTCATTATCCCTAAAGCCAAAGTGGAAATCTGGAAAAATGATCCTATGGTTCCCAGAATTGCTCCCAAAAACGCAAAGCCTAAAACTCTTCCCAGATTAAAATAGAGATGCGGCCGAAATTTTTGGGTCACTGTAGCTTCCGGATGCGCCTCCGCGTGGCGTGTCGATGCGCCCAAAACCAATCCTCCGACCAGAGCCATACAGGTGGAAAATCCGGCCGTCAGTCCTATCGCAAGGACAACACCTAAACTTTGAGGGTCTTGCGTTCCCGCCCCAAAATTCAAATTGGTAAACCCTAAACTTTTCAGGACAAAATAGAGGCCGATGATAATAACGGAAGCAATACCCAGATCTTCGTAATCACTGGCGTTCCGGCTGAACAAGCTCTTCTTTCCGTCTGTGCCGATAGCATATCCGGCTGAACGTACGGCTTCTTCGATTTTTTGACTGTCAGGTTTTGATTCGGAATAAAATATTTCAGCTATTCCTTTTTTCCAGTTGACTTTTGATTTTTTTATTCCCGGAACCAGGCCCAATTCTTCTTCAATCAGTATTTCGCATGAGCGGCAATGCATTCCGGAAATATTAATGATTAATTTATTCATCTTTTTCGATTTTTTAATAATAATTACCAGAAATCCAGAAATAAAAACACTTCCAAAGATATCAAAAGTGTTTTTAATAAATTAAAAATATTTATTCTTTTTTATAAATGGATCCTGTAATTTTCGTCTCCGGCGGAGGCAGGTCAGGAAGTTTTATGTATGAAGAAATATTGTCTGACATTTTCTTTGGATCAAAAATATCACTTGAAACTACAGACAAAAACGCAAGGTTTTCAATAACAACTTTTTTAGGATTATCTATTTTCGTCGCCGCATCATGATTTTCACAACAAGGTAATAAATTTTTGGAAGCGTCGGAATTTTTGGCGATATTTTTATCGCGCTGATCAAACATTTTTGTATTCATATCGGCAGATGCTATTTGCGGAAAACAAAAACTAAAACTAAAACTAAAGTTGCCGAGAAAAATTATTCCCACAATGATGAGGCTAATTTTGTATTTTCTACCAACCATGAATTTCCGCATAAAAAAATTATTGAGAAATCTTATTTAATTTCACCACTTCCTCTATCATCTCCCGTTTTCTTTTTTCATTAGTTCCTTTCATAGCCATAGCAAAACAACTGTTAAGATGTCTTTTCAAAATCTTTTCGTTAGCCGATTTTAAAAGTCCGATGACCGCCAAATTCTGCTGCATAATATCCACGCAATAACTTTTCCCTTCTACCATATTTATTACATTCCCCAAATGGCTTTGCGCTTTTTTGAGCGCTACTAATATTTTTTTGTCTTCATTTTTGACATTTGACATTTGCATTTTGACATTATATTTATACCTCCCCCCTAGGTATATTACCTCCTCCCATCTTTTCTGTCAATAAACTTAGTTTTTTTGAAATTATTTGTCGGTTTATTCGTATTAATAATACGAGTAAGCTAACCAATTAAACACTTCTAAAAAAATGGCTAAAAGTGATCGAGGATTTGCTTCGATGGATCCCGCAAAACAAAGAGCGATCGCTTCGAAAGGAGGAAAAACGGTCAGTCAAAATCGCCAGCATATGGCAGAAATCGGGCGAAAGGGAGGAAAAGCTGTCAGTCAGAACAGGCGGCATATGGCTGAAATCGGCAGAAAGGGCGGTCGGGCATAACTTCAGAAAGCTGAAGCGATATTTATATATATTTTAAACAAACGGGCAGTTCATCCTGCCGGTTTGTATTTTATATGACGAATTGCCCTGAAATATTTGCCAGTTATTCCTGTATAAACAGTATCATCATTCGAGCATAAGCAGACGTGAAAAAATGCCAGCAGAATTCAAATACTCAAGATAGCGTTACCCGCTGCAGTTATGATATAGAAATAATGAGATAAAAATTAATTATTAATTATAAAAATATGAGCATCGTAATCTTACTCATAGTGGGGCTCGTAGCCGGCTGGATAGCCGGGATGGTAATGCAGGGAGAAGGATACGGAATACTGGGAGACATCATTCTCGGCATTATCGGGGCTATCATTGGAGGATGGATATTCATCCTGGTCGGTGCAGGCGCTAGCGGATATGGCATCATCGGCTCTATCGTAGTGGCCGCCATCGGAGCTATCGTCCTGGTTTTCCTGGTGCATCAGATCAAAAGAGTGACGTAAACAATAACCGGTTGATTCTCTTGTTACAAAAAGAAAAAAGGGCAGACGCGTCGTGACGCTCTGCCCATTTCGGGTCCCTGCCTGATTTTTTATTGCCACAGAGGCTCCACAGGAATTTTTTCGTTTAATTTCTTGAAAGGAAAGATTTTTCGGCTGGGATGAAGATGAAGGATCATAATCTGCTCCTCTCTTTTTTCAAATTATTGATTACTACCAATTACCGCCTCAGCCCATTTTTTCATATCGTGGTTTAGCGAACCATTAAGACACAACGCTTTCAGTAAAATTCCTTTCATTGAGATTTTTTCATCAGTCGATTTTGCCTCACTAAAGACAATTCGTGCCTGAGCCACATTGCTTTGTTCCACATAATTGGCAAAAAGTCTTATCTCTTCCTGTCGATTTAGCATAATTTACTCCTTCCTTTTAATTATTCTACTGATTTTTAAAGAACTAAAAAACCGGCCTTTGAGGCCAGCTCTGGTTTTCGGAAAATATCTTTATTCTTCTATATTTTTCCCCATAAACCAAAACCGACCTGCTGCATAAACCAGGTAAAATAAAAATAATAGCGGTTGTTGGCTTGGTTGAGTTTCATATTACTTTGTAATACTATCAAGCATCATATTTTATGTCAATCATTTTTTTAAAAGCGGATCACAAAAAAATAAGAGCCAGCTGGTTCAGCCGACTCTTTTTCAACAATGTTTCATTTATGCCTAAGTTTTAGGCGGAAAGAATGAAGCAGTTTCCCATGTCCTGCATACCCTAGCGACTACATTCTTTTTCTCTATTGTACGTCTGGCAAGCCAGGCAATCATTCCCAGTCCCCATTTTATATCCGCAATTGGAGCATAGGGTTTCCGTCTCTTTCTCCACCACATCCTGCCTCATATCTACTTCAATAAATTGTGGATATTTTTTCATACAGATCATCCCCTCCCTTTCTAACGGTTTTTCTTTGATTAATGACCCTACACTATCGCCCGATCACTTGCTGAAATTCTTCCTCGGTAAGAGGAGCGCGTTTAAGTGCTACGCCATTCCTTCCATCACAATCGGGATATGCTCCTTTAAACATTTCGGAAAGCAATGGTGCGGAGGTTGGAATTTAACATCCGGCTTGTCGCTCTGTCCCTTAAAGAAGGAACAGATTTTTTCATCTCTGCATCCGGGACTGCCATCTTCTTTTTTTCTTCCCACCAAACATTCCTGGACACAAATTCCCCGACCCCTTCGAAACCTCTGAAACACTTCTTTTTCGCCCATATTATGGCTCCTTTCTGTCAAGGTACAAAATAAATCCGCTATTCTATCCGCTTAAAAAGCAAAAATCCCGCCGCGCGGGATTTAGTTTCTGATTTTAGGCCTAACCCTTGATCAAACCACTAATCCCCGCGCTTGGTGCGGTTATTATTGCTTCGATTATTATTAGTCCTAGTCGCTTTCATATCTCAATTATATACGAGCTCTAAATTTAGTCAAATTTAATAATCCCTGAGCTTTTTGATGGTCTGATGTTCTCTGATTTTCTCCAGTGCTTTGGCTTCGATCTGGCGGATACGTTCGCGCGTCACGCCGAACTCCTGTCCCACTTCTTCCAAAGTATGGGTCACGCCGTCTTCCAGGCCGAACCGGATTTTCAAAATTTTCTGTTCTCTCGGAGTGAGGTCTTTCAGAATTTCGTTGAGATGTTCTTTGAGCATTTTTCGCGAAGCGATTTGGTTGGGCATCACAGTTTCCGTGTCTTCGATAAAATCGCCCAATACCGAATCCTCGTCGGTATCGCCAACCGATGTTTCCAGCGACACTGTTTCCTGAGATATTTTTTGAATGTGTCGAACTTTATCCACTTCAATGCCCATTTCCACCGCAATTTCTTCCGGCAACGGTTCGCGTCCCAGATCCTGGACCAAACGTCTCGTCACTTGGGTATATTTATTAATTGTCTCCACCATATGCACTGGGATTCTGATGGTTCTGGATTGGTCAGCCAAGGCTCTCGTTACCGCTTGTCTTATCCACCAGGTGGCATAAGTAGAAAATTTATAACCTTTGCGATAATCGAATTTTTCCACCGCCCGAAAGAGTCCGATGTTTCCTTCCTGAATCAAATCCAAAAGCGAAAGATTGTGCGATCTTCCCACATATTTTTTGGCGATACTGACCACCAGACGAAGATTGGCTTCGGTCAGTTTTTGCTTGGCTGCTAAATCCCCTTTTTCTATCCTTTTGGCCAGAGACACTTCTTCTTCAGTAGCCAAGAGAGGCACCCTGCCGATTTCCCGAAGATACATCTGCACCAGATCCGATGAAGCGTCTTCCGGAACAACAATTTCTGCCGTGCTTCTGCTCTTTTTGCCGCTCTTCTCTTTTTCTATGTCCTCCGAAATCTTGTCCGTTTCCATTTTGAGCATCTCGTCTGAACTGATCACCCGGATATTTTTTTCTTCCAGTTTTTCATAAAGTTCTTCCAGCCCTTCGATATCCCTTTCCGCGTCCGGTATGACGTGGATAATTTCATCTTCAGTCACAAACCCTCTTTGTTTGCCGCGATAAAGCAGATCGTCTATGGATTTTTTGCGCTGATCAGACAGGGGGGCTTTTATCCTTTTCGCTTTGCGGACCTTGTCAGATTTTTTCTTGGCGGTCTTTCTGACAGTTGTTTTCTTCTTCGGTTTCTGATTTCTCTTCTGAGGGATGGTTTTTTTGGCATTCTTTTTCTTAGCTGCCGTTTTTTTTGCTTTCTCCGTCTTTTTGCCAGCCTGAGCCCGTGAACTTTTTTTCTTCTTGTTAGCCATAATAAAAATAAAATTTTAAACAATGCCTAAAATGGCAACCCCCTTGCCTTTTTACTTCAAGATAAATTTTGAACCTCTTCTAAAATATGTTTAAGTTGCGTCTCAAGTAATTTAGTAGCTTCTTTATCTTTCCTTTCTTCCGCCTGCTTAAGATCAACGGCAATTTTCCCCAATTCCTCTTTTTTCAGCTCTCTTTTGATTTCCTTAATGACAGTTTCAAATTCATAAGCAGGATCGGCCGATACTACCTCTTCCAGCTCATTATTAAGTCCTAGCCGATATTTATGTCGGAAAAACAGCCTTTCAGCCCGTTCTTTTTCTTCTGTTCCGGGAAGAAAAGCTGCCATTTTTTCATGATCGTACCCTGATTTCTCTCCTTTTTCCAGAATGATATTCAGAAGGCTATCTTTTGGCGCGAAAGTATAGTCTTGGCGTTCTTCCGTCGCCTTCTTCCAAATAGCAGGAGTGGCCAGCATCGTCCCTATCGCCTCATCGATCAGTATGTCGATCTTGGGCCGGGCGATGAGTTCTTTTTCAGTTTCTCTCTCTGGTGTTTTTCCTAATCTATTTTTAAGAGTAGCTTTTTTAATAGCATCCGTCAATGCGGCTTCGGTCGTTTCCAGTTTCTGAGCGATGGTTTTTATCCAGTGGCTCTTTTCTACCGAATTAGCGATGCCGGAAACCATATCCATCATCAGCTCTGATATTTTTCTTTTGTCTTCGATCTTATTTTTATCGAATTTATGGAGGCTGTCATCCAGCAGATATTCCATAGCGTTCTTGGAATTCTTGACGGCTGATTTCAATTTTTCCGGATCGTCTTTGGCCATATCGGCGGCGTCTTTTCCGTTTTCGATGCTCACCACCTCCACCTGCATATCGCTGGCAAAGCACAGCTTCATACTTTTTTTGGTCGCCTCATAGCCGGCACTGTCCATATCGAAAAACATCTTTATCTTCGGGGTATATCTTTTGATGATGCCGATCTGATCAGCTGTGAGCGCCGTGCCACTGACCGCCACGACGTTTTTTATGCCGGCTTGTGATGCCGCGATAACATCCATATTGCCTTCTACTAGCAGGACAAAATCCTGAGCTTTGATATCGCTTTTCGCCTTGTCTATGCCGTATAAGATGCGGCTTTTATGATAAACCTCCGTTTCCGGAGTGTTCACATATTTGGCCTGCGACTCATCGCCGCCCGGAGCCACTCGCGCGCTATAGCCGACAATTTTTCCGGAATAATCAGCGATGGGAAACATTATCCTTTCTCTAAAACGATCGTAATGGTCAGTGCTATTTTCTTTTTTTACCACCAGTCCGGTTCTCAAAATCTCTTCAATCTTATATCCGCGCTTTTCTAAAAATTGAATTACATTCCGCCAGCCTTTCGGCGCGTAACCCAGGCGGAATTCTTTTATCGTCTCGTCGTTCAGTCCCCGCTGCCGAAGATATCTTAGGATGTTAGTCTTTCCATCACCTTTCCAAAGTTGCACTTCGTAAAATTTGGTCGCCAGTTCCAAAATTTCTAAAGTCCTGTTTTTTTGCTCTGCCTTTTGGGGATCATACCCCTGCAGTTTCACTCCGGCCTTGTCGGCCAAAAGCGTCAGGGCTTCCCGGAAACCCAATCCTTCCATCTCCATCACGAAAGCAAAAATGTCGCCGCCTTTCTGGCAGCCGAAGCAATGCCAGAACTGCTTTTCTTCCGACACCATAAAAGACGGGCTTTTCTCATTATGAAAAGGGCAGAGCGCCCTAAAATTGCTCCCTGCCTTCTCCAGGCGGATATATTCGCCCAGAACATCGACGATATTCAGTCTGGATTTTATTTCCTCAAGATCCGTGCCCATAGTGTTATTATAGTACGGATATCATACTATATTACGCTAATTAGCGCAAAAAATTGCAAAGTTTATTTTGGCTATTCGTCCGCGTTTTTCCCTTTGAAAAAGCAGATTATTTTTTGGAAAAATCCTTTCTTCTCGCAAGCGCTTCCTGCCATCAGTTTTTTGATCTGCGGCATCATCAGCTCCGCGGCCCGATGGCCTTCTTCCATCAGCTCATTAACTTTTCCAAAATCGGAGGTATTGAATTTTTCGAGATGTGGTTCGATCAAAACATCCACTTGCCCGGGAGCAATAGCCGATTGGGGCTTGGTGAGGATGCTATAGGAATTAGTGATAACGTCAATGATGTTGTGCGCTTTTTTATAAGTCCGGAAGCGGGAAAGATCGACGCCTATCTTGATCTGGGCTCCCATATTTTTGAGCGGCGAGAGCGGCAGATTTTCCACTAGTCCTCCATCGACTAATTTTCTTCTTCGAGCTTTCACTGGCACGAAAAAAGCAGGCAAACAGGTGCTGGCCATAACCGCTTCAGCCACATCGCCTTTATGAAAAACCACTTCTTCTCCTGTATCGATATTAGTGGCAATGATGGCCAATGGTATATGGGCGTCTTCTATTTTGGCATGATAGCCTACCATATCTTCTATTATTTCACCCATCGGTCTGTTGGAATTCAATCCCATTTTCGAATGACCAAACTCGGAAATATTGGTCCAGCTTAATCCCTTGGACATTTCAATCATTTTGGGGATGGGCACATCGAAAGCTACGCACACCGCCGCAATGGCGCCGGCGCTGGTGCCGGCCACGCAATCGATCGGAATATTATGCTCCATAAGGCATTTGATCACTCCGATATGCGCGATGCCCAAAGCCGAGCCTCCAGAGAGAGCCAGTCCGACTTTGGGGTGTTTATTTTTTTTATCCTCCATGGTTTTGATTGTATTTTTTATTGGCGGTACCTTTTGGACGAAATTAGAACTTTTTTTGCAGAAAATCCCGATTCCGATTTTTAGCCCCCGCTTCCGCCCGCAAATTTTGCAGAAATTTGCGTTCCAAAACAGAAAAATTTTCTCTA
>Ga0182027_10001601_pt1 | contig 37625 bp, 28 predicted proteins | sample 712E1DmetaG_FD_121300 | JGI IMG/M metagenome (GOLD analysis project Ga0182027, IMG submission 121300) | Permafrost microbial communities from Stordalen Mire, Sweden - 712E1D metaG (Illumina Assembly) | ecosystem: Environmental > Terrestrial > Soil > Wetlands > Permafrost | place: Sweden...
CGCGTTTTCCTTTCCTCTCACCTTGGCCATCGGCCGCATGCCCACCAACAATGGGGTTCCCATCAACCAGCTCGACGGACTGGTTCGCGAGGGGACCTATCCGCGATTTGCGTACAATGCAATCTTCGACGGTATTGCGGCGATTTTCGATTTCACCCGCTATCTTCCACGCGGCCACAGTCTTAAATTGCGCGCCTTTTACACCCCCAACATCAACATCGACAGCGCCGACCGGACCCGCCAATTGACCGACGGCACGGTAAAGGTGGACTCGAATACCCCTCAATACGCCATTCTTGCCGAGTACGCCACCACGCGCCTAGCGCCCATCTTCGACACGCTGAGCTTCTATTACATGTTTTACCAGTATAGCAACTTCTACAATGCTGGCACCAATACCCCCGCAACTCCGGGCGCGGCGCCTAACAACCCCACAGATTCGGCCATCGGCAACATGCTATATCTCGGTCTGGAGGGCATAGGCCACATCAGCCTCAACGCCTCGCTCAGCGTACTTCTCTATCGCGACGCCACCACCACCGTGGACGGCTCCCAGTCCAGCACGATCCTCAGCAAGGCATACCTGCTCAACGTGAATCAGCGACTCGATTTCATTCTGACCGGCAGCGTGATCGGATTCGAGCTTATCAAGACCGATCCGACCTTCTATCTCGACGAGTGGACCTATCTGACCGTGATTCCCTTCTACTCGTCTCCCGCCAGCCAGGGCGTACACGTGTTTGCTGCTGTGCCCATCGGCGAGAAGTTGCGCGCACGCGTCGGTTGGTATCGGCTTCACTCCGACCCGTACAGCTACGTGGGATTCAGCTCTTCCCTCGAGAGCGACGACAACTCCTTCTACGTCCAGCTCCGACTCGGATTCTAGAAGCGGATCTTAGGGGGCATACGAGGTTCGGTCGTGTTTCTTCTGCTTGCAGGGGCAGACCTGAGGCTGCCAGCTTATCCACCTGCCACCCCACCTTGGCACCGATGGACCTGCGCATCACCTGCTGGCGGCCGAGCTGATCGTAGCCCAATCTCAACTGGGTTCCTGGCACCACACCTGCGGCCACCTGGAGAGGAAGGGGTGCTTCCTATCCACCGGCGCGGCCAAACGCCGTTCCGGTTTAGGCGGGCGGCGGCCGACGCGAACTAGGGTCCGATAGCGTACAGGCGCTTGTCGTAGCTGCCGCAGTAGATCGTGCCGTCCGCGGCGATGACCGGCGAGGCGTATACCTGGGCCTCGGGGTTGAAAGCCCACTTTTGCGTGCCGTCAGGGTTGACCGCGTAGAGGCGACCCATGGCCGTGCCACCGTTGGCGGTGTCGCGCGCGCTGCCAATGTAGATGGTCCCGTCAGCCCCGATGGCGGGCGACGACTGGGCGTAGCCGATGGTTTGCAACGACCACTTCAGCGTACCATTGGGGTTCACGGCGTACAGTCCGCCGTCCATGCTGCCCACGTACACCGTGCCATCGCTGGCGAGGGCTGGCGACGACAGGATGCGATCCGTGGTGGTGAACGACCAGCGCAGGCTGCCATCGGGGGCCAAGGCGTAGAGCTTCTTATCGTAGCTCCCGACGAAAACGTTGCCAGCCTCGTCGATGGCGGCCGAGGAGCCGATCCAGTCGCCCGTGGCGTACGCCCACTTGCGCGTGCCGTCGGGATTCACGGCGTAGATGTTCTTGTCGTTACCGCCGATGACGATGGTGCCGTCGCCGGCGAGGGCGGGAGTGGCATAGAGCTTGTCCGCCGTCAGGAAGGACCACTTCTGCGCCCCGTTTGGGTTGATGGCATAGAGCCTCATATCCGTGCTGCCGACGTAGATGATGCCATCCGGCCCGAGTACGGCGGAGGAGGAGACTTGGCCTCCGGTCGCGAACGCCCATCGCTTGGTTCCGTCCTTGCCGAGGGCGTACAGTTGTCCATCCATGCTGCCAACGTACACCGTGCCGTCGGGGCTAATGGCGGGCGACGACCAAATCTGTCCCCCGGTGGTGAAGGACCAACGCTGGGTTCCGTCCGGGTTCAGGGCGTAGACCTTGCCGTCGAAGCTTCCGAAGTAGATCACGTTGTCGGCGTCGATGGCCGCCGACGAGTAGATGCTCGCAGCGGTGGGGAAGCTCCAGCGTGGCATCGCCGTTTGAGCACCGGCAAAGCGGCTTTGGCCCGAATGCCTCGGGTCGGCGCGGAACATGGGCCACGGGGACGCAGCGAGCCCCGCGGACAAGTCCCGACTCGCATCCGCGGAAGCCGGATCCTGGGGCGAGGCATCGGGCGGGCTGACTTCAGCGAGAGCCGCATCGGGCGAAGGAGCGACGCCGGTTTCCGATCCGCCATCTCTTCTTACTGTCATGGTCGATGTGCTGCACGCGATTTCGACAAAAAGAATGAGAGCGCCTGCGCTCCACTTCGATGTCGTCCATCCGCTCATGGTGTCCGATTGTGAACTCACTGCGGTATGGTTTCAAGGCGTGATCAGGGAATGGGTTCGGTGTGGAGAGACGCCCGAGCGCCTCTGCCTCACCTTCATGATGGGCCTCGACGGAACGCCCATGCCTTCGTTGGCGGGGTTGCTCCACGGCAGCGACGCCTTGGATCTCGTGCACTACGTCCTCAGTCTGCGCGCTGAGAAATGGGGATCGTGCTTGGCAAAACGAGGTCGCCACCCGTGGCCGGTCCTTCCACGACTTCCTTGCGCCGCCACAGATAGAAGATCGCCGGGTACACCAGCAGTTCCAGCGCGAAGGATGTGACCAGGCCGCCGACCATGGGAGCGGCGATGCGCTTCATGAGATCGGCGCCGGTGCCGGTGGACCACATGATGGGAAGAAGGCCGATGAAGGCCGCACTGACGGTCATGGCCTTGGGGCGTACGCGCTTGACCGCGCCGTGGATGATGGCCTCGACGAGGTCGCCGGTGGTGCGCAGGCGACCCGCGGCTTTGGCTTCGTCGTGCGACAGGTCGAGGAAGAGCAACATGAACACACCGGTTTCAGCGTCGAGGCCCATGAGCGCGATCATGCCGACCCAGACTGCGATGGAAATGTTGTAACCGAGAAAGTAGAGCAGCCAGACGGCTCCCACCGCCGAGAATGGCACCGCCAGCATGACCAGCCCGGCTTTGAAACTGGATTTCGTGTTTATGTAGAGGAGCCCGAAGATAAGTACCAGCGTGATGGGCAGGATGATCTTCAGGCGCTCTTTCACGCGCAGCATGTTTTCGTATTGCCCGCTCCAGCTGACGATGATGTTGTCGGGCAACTTGAAGGCTCTTGCCACGGCCAGCTTGGCGCGCTCGACGTAGCCGCCCACGTCGGTCTTCGAGGTGTCGAAGTCGACGTAGACGTAGCCAGAAAGCAGACCATTTTCGTCGCGAATCATGGACGGCCCTTCGGCCAGCTTCACCTCGGCGATTTCGGCCATCGGGATCTGGCCACCGCCACCCGGCAAGAGCAGCAAGACCCGCTTGAGGCTATCGAGATCTTCGCGGAAATCGCGCGCGTAGCGGACACTGACGCCGTAGCGCTGCCGGCCCTCGACGGTGGTGGTCTGGTTGTCTCCGCCCACCGCCGTCATCACCATCATGTTGGCGTCGTCGACTGACAGGCCGTAGCGCGCCAGCTTGTCGCGGTCGAGGACGAAATCGAGGAAGTAGCCGCCAGCCGCGCGCTCGGCGAACACGCTGCGGGTCTCGGGCAGCTTCTGAATCGCGGCCTCGATCTGCATGCCGACCTTCTGGATCACGCCCAGATCCGCGCCGCTGACCTTGATGCCAATCGGCGTGCGAATGCCCGTCGACAGCATGTCGAGGCGGCCCTTGATGGGCATGGTCCAGGCGTTGCTGATGCCGGGCAACTGCAGGGCCTTGTCCAGCTCGGCGATGAGGTCTTCCTCGGAAATCCGGTCCCGCCACGCGGTTCGCAGCATGCGCTTGAGCCACTCGGGCGCCCAGGACGAGTACCAGCGTGCTTTCGCGCGCCACGCGGATTCGGGCTTGAGTAGGATGGTGGTTTCCATCATGGAAAACGGCGCGGGATCGGTCGAGGTGCCGGCGCGGCCGGCCTTGCCGAACACGCGCTCGATCTCGGGAAAGGTCATCAGGATCTTGTCCTGCACCTGCAGCGCCTTCTGCGCCTCGGCCACCGACATTCCCGGCTGCACGGCGGACGGCATGTAGAGCAGCGATCCCTCGCGCAGCGGCGGCATGAACTCGGAGCCGAGCTTGAGGTAGACGGGAACCGTCAGCCCCACCACGAGCACGCTGGCGGCTACAGTCGCCCAGGCGTGACGGACCACGAACCGGCACGGCCCTTCGTAGATCCGGTGCAACAGATGGCTGATGGGATGCCGCTCCTCCGAGTGGTACTTGCCCACGAGCAACGTCGAGGCCAGCCAGCTCAGCGGCCGCGGTCTGAAGCGAAAGGGCTCCACGCGCACGAAGAGCATGCGCATCGCCGGATCCAGCGTCACCGCCAACAGCGCCGCGATGGCCATGGCCAGGTTCTTCGAATAGGCCAGTGGCTTGAACAGGCGGCCTTCTTGATCGACCAGGGTGAACACCGGCACGAACGCCACCGCGATCACGAGCAGCGAGAAGAACACCGACGGCCCGACTTCGAGCAGCGCCTCCAGGCGCACCTTGTGGAAATCGCCCTGCTTGCCGCCGGCTTGCCACAGGTGGATCTTGTTGTAGGCGTTTTCGACCTCGACAATGGCGCCGTCGACAAGAACACCAATTGAAATGGCGATCCCGGCCAGCGACATCAAGTTCGCGTTGAGGCCCATCAGGTACATGGGAATGAACGCGAGCATGACGCTGATGGGAATGGTCAGGATGGGCACGATGGACGAAGGCACGTGCCACAGGAAGAGCAGGATGATGAGCGAGACCACGATGATCTCCTCGACCAGCTTGTCGGTCACGGTGCCGATGGCGCGGTGGATGAGATCCGAACGGTCGTAGGTCGTCACCACCTCTACGCCCTCCGGCAGCGACGGCTTCAGCTCGACCAACTTGGCCTTCACGCGGTCGATGACGTTCAGGGCATTTTCCCCCTGGCGCATGACCACGATGCCGCCCACCACGTCGCCTTCGCCGTTGTAGTCGGCAACGCCCCGGCGCATTTCCGGCCCAAGCGCGACCGTGGCCACGTCCTTGACCTCGATGGGCGTGCCGCTTTCGCTCTTGAGCACCAGCTTTTCGAGGTCGCCGATCCCTTTCACGTAGCCACGCCCGCGCACCATGTACTCGCGGCCCGACAGTTCGACCAAGCGGCCGCCCACGTCGTTGTTGCCCTTGCGCACGGCCTCGATCACGGATTCAAGGGGCAGCTTGTAGGCGGCCAGCGCGTTCGGATTCACAGTGACTTGGTATTGGCGGACTTGGCCGCCCACGGTGGCGACCTCGGCCACGCCCGGCACGCTCTGCATGGCATAGCGAAGGAACCAGTCTTGATAGCTGCGCAATTCGTCGCTGGTGTGCTTGCCGCTGCGGTCGACCAAGGCGTACTGGAAGACCCAGCCTAGGCTACTGGCGTCCGGGCCAAGTTCGGTCTTCACGCCCGCAGGGAGCTGGGCCGAGATCTTCGACAGGTATTCGAGCACTCGGGTGCGGGCCCAGTAGATGTCGGTGCCGTCCTCGAAGATCACGTAGACGTAGCTGAACCCGAAATCGGAATAGCCACGAATCGCCTTCACTCTGGGCGCGCCCAGCAGCGCCGTAATGATTGGATAGGAGACCTGATCCTCGATGATGTCCGGGCTGCGATCCCAGCGCGAGTACACGATGACCTGCGTGTCCGAAAGATCGGGCAAGGCATCGAGCGGAATGTTCCGCATGGCGAAGTATGCCGCCGCAATGGCGACCAACGCGCCGGCGATCACCAAGAACTTGTTCTCGGCGGAAAAGCGAATGATCCGCTTGAGCACGCCTACTTGCCTCCGATGGAGGATAGCGACGCACGCAGCTGCGATTCCGAGTCGACGAGGAAATTGGCGCGCGTGACGACTTCCTGGCCAAGCTCGAGACCGCCCGTCACCTCGACCGCGTCGCCAATCTTCTCGCCGACATGGACCACGCGCGGCTCGAACCGCCCTGCCCCGCTGGCTATGAACACGACGTCCTCGTGCCCGGCGCGAATTACGGCGTCGGCGGGAATGCGCAGCCCATCCCGCTTCAGCCCTTCCAGCGTCACCTCGCCGAACATTTCGGGCTTGAGCTCGCGCTTGGGGTTCATGAAGTGCAGGTGCACCTTCACGGTGCGGGTCTTGGCATCGAGCAGCGGATCGATGAACGCCACCGAACCGGAAAAGGTCCGATTGGGATAGGCGGGCAAGGTCAGCGACGCCTTCATGCCGGGCCGAATGCGCGAAAGGTCGCTCTCGTAGGCGTCGGCCATCGCCCAGACCTCACCGAGGTCGGTGATCTCGTAAGGCGCTTCCCCAGGGCTCAGGCGCGCCCCTTGCACGATGTTCTTGGCCGTCACCACACCCGCGATGGGCGACACCAGCGTCAGCGTCTTGCTCGGCTCGCGCGTGGTAGTGAGCCGATCGATCTCGTTCGCAGGGACATCCCACAATTCCAGCCGCCGGCGCGCCGCCTTCACCAGGCTGTCACCGTCCTCGGCCGGGGCGCCGCCCTTGGCCAGCGACTCTTTGGTTTGCAGGGCCAGCAGGTACTCGTTCTGTGCGGCCAGCAAGGCGGGGCTATAAATGGAAAACAGGGGTTGGCCCTTGCGTACGCTCTGGCCGACGAAATCGACGAAGACGCGCTCGACGAAACCCTCGATCTTGACGTTGGTCTTGCGCACGCGCGTGGGCGCGACCTCGATGCGCGCGGCAGTCCGCCAGGTTCCGCCGACAGCACCCTTGCTGACCGCGGCTGTGCGCAGCCCGATGAGCTGTTGCCGCGATGGATCGATGGTGACAGCGGCCAGGCCAGGCACAGGCGCCCCGCCCGCCGCCTCGTCCTCGTGGACTGGGAGGTAGTCCATGCCCATCTCGTCCTTGCGCAGAACTGGCGAGGTCTGCTTGGCATTCATGGGCGAGCGGTAAAAGAGAATCTTGCGTTCGCCTGGCTTGGCCGCGCCTCCGCTGTCCGTCGAGGCCGACGAATCGAGCACCAGCTTCATGCCACAGATCGGGCAATCACCGGGATGGTCCGACGTGATGGCAGGATGCATGGGACACCGGTAAAGCGCGATCTTCTTCTGAGCGACGTTGTCGTGGCCGTAACCGTTTCCACGCATCGCGATCCATACCCCCCCGCCACCCACCATCGCACCGACAAGTAGTCCAGCCACAACTCGCCCTGCGGACCGCGCTTTCCGACGAGGAGCCTCCGTCGCCTTCTCTGCTTCGCGGTTTTCAGTCTCTTTCGTTTCCATAGCCATCCCCGCCTCACATCCGTGACATGGAAGCGCCAGCGCTATCACTGCTTTGCGAAGAACCCGCGGATCGCCCCGACGGGGAAGAGGAAGACGAAGTCGCGCCCGCGCCCGGCATGGCGGGTCCGCCCAAACCGCCCGCGGAACTGCCCGGCGCCTCCAGGCTGATCTCCTGCTCGGCGATGACGATCGTTTGTGTCGTCGCGACCGAATCGAGGAAGCCATTCAAGTCGGACAGGTAGCCGGCCAGTGCCTCCAGCACCGAGGCGAAAGCCACACGGCCGACCCGGTACTGGGCCAGTGTGCTCGAAACCGTTGCCTCCGACTGCACAAGCAATCCCGAACGATAGAGTCGATTGGCCTCAACCAGCGCACCCAGAACGGCTCGTCTCTCGTAGACCCGCTGGCGCAGAAGCTGGCGGATCGCCTCGGCGCCGTCGCGGGCGGACTCGCCACGCGCACGATTCTCGGCCATGACCCGCGATTGCTTCTGCGCGGACCAGATGGGCAGGTTGATGGCAACGCCGGCTTGCCACATCATCGGAAAATTGCCCCCGCGGGGCATGATGCCAGCATTGACCGTCACGTCCGGCCAGCGCTCTCTGCTTGCGAGTGCCACGCGTCGATCCGCCTGCTCGCCGGCGAGCATCGCCTTCTTGAGCTCCGGGCTCGCCGACTCGGCGGCTTTCACTGCCTGTTCTGGATCGGGCAGCGTCGGGTCGGGCAGGTCGGACAGCGTGCGCGTCGTCGAGATCGGATCGGTCAGCGGTTGGCCACGCAGACGATTGAGAACCGCGATACGTCGGTGCTCCTCGGCTTCCAGCGCCGCGCGCTGCTGCCGCAAACGGTTCCGCTGAAGCTGCGCGCGCAACAGGTCGGACTGTGCCGTCTCCCCGGATTCGTAGCGAATCCGAGAGATCCCTTCCGATTGCGTCCACAGCGACTCGAGCTTTGCAAACAGGCGGATTTGATCGCGCACCAATAGCAGTTCGACGTACGCCCGGTCCACGTCCGCCGCAACGGAAAGCAGCGTGCGTTGCAAATCGGCCTCGGCCTCGCGCTTCCCCAGTCCAGCCACCTCGCCGCGCAACCCCCGCTTGCCTACCCACGGAAACGTCTGCGAGGCCATGATCGAGACGTAGCTGGTTTCCATCTTGCCAATCTGAATGCCGCCAAAGCCGTCATTCTGGATGCCAAGGGCAAGGGTCGGATCGGGCAGCGTGTTCGCCTGTGGCACGCGCTCCTGTTCGGCGCGGATCTGCGCCCGCGCCTGGGCAAGCTCGGGACGCTTCTCCATGGCCTCGTGGACGAGCACACGAAGCACCGGATCGTCTAGCAGCGCTGGACCCACCGGAGGCGACGAGGGCTCGACCGTTGCAATTCGGGGGACGGCGAAAACCAGCAGAAAAGGTGCGAGCCAATTGCCCATGACTGAAGATCCAGTCCAGCTACTTCGTGTACTTGCCGGGATCCTTGTCGAAGTCCTTCTTGCATCCGCCACAGCAGAAGTAGACGTGCTTGCCTTTGTACTCCGCGTGTACGGTGTCCTTCGTGATCGTGAATTCTTCACCCGTGACCGGGCACGACGCCCTCGTGCCTTCCTTTTGAGGCGACGAGAAAACTTTTGGTGCGGCCTGCTTGGTCTCGGTCTTGGTTTGCTCGGCAGACTTCGCCTGTACCGCTGGGGTAGCTGCGAAGGTGAATGCAGAGAGAATCAGCACGGTGAGAATCGACTTCATGGGGACATCTCCTTCTATTGTCTGTCGCTCAAACCGAACGACGATGTCTGCCAAGGCTGCAAAACATGCGCCAGAAGACTGCTACGTCAGGCCAGCGAATTCCCTCGGCTTTCCAGGCCCGAACGTGGACATGGAAGCCCACCTGCGGAATAGTCTCCAGACAGACGCTGCGGACTATTCTGCAGCAAGGCTATTCGCTGAACTTCACGACCGAGGGTTTGCCGCCCATCGCGACCGTGGTTTCCACGAGTACGGTGCGGCGCTCCTGCGGAACGAAGATGCCGACTAGGTGCTTGCCAGCGGTGGTTGGCAGCATCTTGGCTGGACAGAGCAAGCCGGTTTCCTCCTCGTCGAGCAGAATTGGGAGCTTCCCCACGGTCAGGCAGTCGACGTCGACGAATCCATTGCCACGCGTGGGCGGATCGATTGGGGCCAGCGTCCGCCGCACGATGGCCCCGCGGCTGGTATCGACCACGTCGCGAAACATACGATGTCCCGCAGCGATCACCACGATGCGGTGTCCGCCCTCGCCGACCACGATATCGGCAAAGGTCTTTCCCTTGATCGCGCCATCCACCCACACCGTGGCCCCAGGGGGCACGGTTTCGACGATCAAATGCCCGGCCACGCGTAAATGCACCGATTCACCCAGCGCGGGATCCTGTGAACGCGGCTCTTCGCCACCCTTGGGCTCTGCCTGTTCGCCTCCTCGCGGGAGGGTCACGGGGCGCATTTCGATGCTCTGCGAACTCCCCTGCTCGCGCTCTCGGACGTGCGCGGTCCGCTTTCGACCGGGCAGGAGGCCAGGCGCCATCATCGCACCCAGCCCAGCAACGACGAGAACCGTGGCCAGGACCCCGCCGGCGATGAGGCCCCGGCGGCGCGAAGGGAACACCGTCGCGGCTGGCTTGACCACGCGCAGGCTTTCCCGGGCGCTGCCAGCGAGAATCGGGGGCTTGATCGAGGGCAGCGCGCGCGGCGGCTGGGCAGCGGTGGCCGGCACCGATTCGCTCGCGCGCAGCGTCCCGGTCTCGGCCGCGCGCAGCCCCTCGGCAATAAGCTGTCGCCTGTCGCGAGCAGCGTCGACCCCGCTCGCCAACCAATCCACAAGCACGGCAGCGGATGGAGGCCGATCCTCGGGGTCGAGCGACAGCAACGTGCGTAGGGCCGCGCCGAGATTGCTGGAAACGTGAGGAATGTCAGCCATCGTCGTTCGCTGCCGTCGGGCCTGCGCTGGCGCGACCGCGGGCACGTGTCCGGTCACGAGGAAGTGAATCAGCGCCCCCAGCGCATAGAGATCTGCGGCCACGCCCTGCCGATCGCTCAAGACCGCCGCACTGGCGTCCACGCCCTGCAATTCGGGGGCTACAAACGACCAGCGCTCTGCTGGCTGCTCGGTGATGGCGCGCAGAGCGGACGCAATGCCAGCATCGAGAAGGACGACTTCCCCAGTCTCCTTTAGCATCACGTTCTGCGGAGCCAGCCCGAGGTGACACAAGATCGGTTTGGCCGAGTGTCCGACGTGCAGTAGGTGGGCAATCTCCGAGCCGATGAGGCCGGCCAAGACCGGATCGACCACGGCACCGTCCGATCGCCCGGCCCGGCTTTGCTCGGCCAGCCTGGCCAGGTCGGTGCCGCCAACATGTTCGGTCACGATGAACGTCGCCGCGGGATCGTCAGACAGGTCGACGACCTTGCCGAATCCCGGCCGATGGAATTCGCGCAGCTGCCGACCGGCGTCCAAAAAGCGCTGCGCGACTTTGGCGTAGTCACCCGCAGCGACGCGATCCGAACGCAGGAGCTTGAGCGCGAAAAGCTGGCCCGCCATGGCCTGTGCAAATTCGCCCGTCACATCCGGTGCAAGATGCGCCAGGTAGGTTTCCGTCAATCCCCCAGGGCCGAGGAGCCCCTCGACGATGTACTGGCCCAGGCGAAGCGACGGAAGCACGGCTTCACATTGTAGACCAGGCCCTGCATTCGCGCTGAATTCCGGTCCGAGTCAGGCCTGTGCATCGAGCGGACGCGGGCAGACCGCGCGCAGCTTGCACGACGCGCACTCGGCCCCTCGCCAAATGGAATCGAAGTAGCCCTGCACCTCGTCGAGCAGCAAATCGTCACGGCTACACAGCCCCATCTCGAAATTGCGCCTGCCCTCGCCCTTGGCGCCCAGACCGGCGCCGGTCCAGTTCGCGCTACCAAGGTACAGCATGGTGCCGTCGACGATGACGGCCTTGAAGTGCACGCGCGGACACAGGCGCAAGGCGAAGGCGCCCCGTCCCGGCCGGCGCAAGCCTGGACGCCGACGCATCTCTTCGCGAAAGGGCCGCGAAGGTTCGGATGCGTGCAGGATGCGGATCTCCACCCCGCGCGTAACCTGATCCTCGAACACCTCCAGCACCGAGCGGTACTCGCCCTGACGCCCAACGGCTCGCCGCCTGCCGGGCCGCGCGCGCTCGTCCTCGACCATCAGCTCTTTCAAATTGGCCGTCGCGATCCACAGGCTGCGCTCTGCATTCATCGCCGCCTTCACCACGGTTTCGTAGTGTCCCCTGCCCGCGACCAGCGCGAGCATCACCGGACGGTGCTGACGAACGAAATCCATGGCCAAGTTGCAGCCTGCGCCGAGCGCGCACGACTTTCCAGTTTCCGCCTGCCAAAAATGCACGATGCTCCTCGCAACGAAACTGGAACTTTGTGCTCAACATTGGGCGATTCGGACGACTTCGATGTAGTATTCCGACGGGTTGAACTTGCCTAGTCAGGAACCGCCTGCTTCCAAGGCCAGCTATCCGCGCCGATTCGGGCCACGCTTCATCCTGCTCAAAGAACTCGGCAAGGGTGGCATGGGTCACGTCTTCATGGCGCTCACCGGTCAAGCCGGTGTGGAACGGGTGTGCGCGCTCAAGGTCTTGAAAGAGGTGCGCGCTGGCCGTGACGCCGAGGAGCTGACGCAGCGATTTCTCGACGAAGCCAAGGTGGTCACCAAGCTCTCGCACGAGAACCTGGTCTACGTTTTCGATTTCGGCATCCAGGAGCGCCAGGGCTACCTGGCCATGGAATACGTCCAGGGCAAGTCCATCACCGAAACGTGGAATCGCTGCGCGGCCCGGCGCGACGGCTTTCCCATCGGCATGTCGATCTACTACATCGCCGAACTGGTGTCGGCGCTGTGGTACGCGTCCAACGTGGATGGCCTGGGGCTGGTCCACCGTGACATTTCGCCTTCCAACGTCATGCTGACCTACACCGGCGGCGTCAAGCTCATCGATTTCGGCTTGGCCAAATGGAAAGCGAAGGTGGTGCAGACCGCCACCGGCGTGCAGTGGGGCAAGACCAGCTACATGTCGCCCGAGCAGTACACGGGCAAACCCGTCGACCATCGCAGCGATCTTTTCTCCGCTGGCGTGATCCTCTGGGAACTGCTCACCGGCCGACAGATGTTTCCGCCCTCGGAGTCGCGCCTGCCGAACGCCACGGTCCCGCCACCCTCGCACCACACGCGCGACGTGAGCCCTGGCCTCGATCAGGTGGTGACCCGTGCGCTTTCCATCCAAGCTGCCGACCGCTTCCAGAGCGGCGAAGAAATGTCCGCCGCGCTTCTGGCCGAGATGCCGGGCGAACGCGGCGGAAAGATGCAGGCCGCGAAGTTCATCGGCCGCCTTTTCGAGGCCGAGATCCGCGCAGAATTGGCCGAACAGCGAGAATTGGTCGAGCGGGCCGGCAGGATGGACAATCACACTTCCGCCGACCGCAGCGATCCTGCTGTGATCAGCGATCCCATCGTCGACGGCGAAACCACCCCCGATCCGGATCCCGATGGCCTGGTCGGCAAAACCCTGAGCGACCGCTACTATGTTCGCCGCCTGGTCGGCGAAGGCGCCATGGGCCGCGTGTACGAGGGACACCACACCGGCATCGGCAAACGCGTCGCCATCAAGATCGCCCACCAGGTCGAGCGGCGGAAGACCGAGGTGGCCAAGCGCTTCCAGCGCGAGGCGCTTGCCCCTGCTCAAATCGGCCACCCCAACGTCGCCGACGTCACCGACTGTGGCACCACGCCAGGCGGTGAATTCTTCTTCGTTATGGAATTCATCGACGGCATCAGCCTCGACGCCGTCATCAAACGCGACGGCCAGCTCGGCATCGAGCGGGCACTCACCATCGCGGCACAGATCTGCCGCGCGCTCGAGGCCGCCCACCGCGCCGGCATCATCCACCGCGATCTGAAGCCGTCCAACGTGATGCTCGTGCGCTCGCAAGATCAAGAAGAGCTGGTCAAGGTCCTCGACTTCGGCGTGGCCAAATTCCTGCACGACACCGGCGACGGCGGCAACCTGACCCTCACCGATGCCACGGTCGGAACCCCCAAATACATGTCCCCTGAGCAGATCCGCGGCGGTGGCAAGGTCGACTTCCGCTCCGATATCTACGCCCTGGGCGCCATTCTCTACACCATGCTGGCCGGCGGGCGTCTGCCCATCGAAGGTGCGACGGTCGAAGAGATCTGGCAGCACAAACTAACGCGAGACGCGTACCCCTTGCGCGAGTATCGATCCGATCTTTCCCCGGATCTCGAAGAGCTGGTGCTCGCCTGTCTGGCACGAGACGCGGTGGATCGTCCGCGCTCGGCCATCGATCTCAAGAAGAACCTTCTCGCCCACCTCGAGGCGGCCCGTGCCACGAGCGACAGCATCCTGGGCATGAAATCGCCCTCGCAGACCGAGATCCTCAGCGAGCGGGTCGTGCGCCGGCGGGCGCGCATGGGCATGGCTCTCGGAACTCTGACCGCGGCGCTTGTCGCCGTGACTGGGATGTATTTCATCCACTCGCCGTTCTCACGTCCGCAAGGCACACGGGTGGCGGTTCCCGTGCCGCAGCCCGCAGCCACACAGGAACCACCGCCACCGGTGCCGCCGCCGCCGGCTCTGCCACCAGCGGAAACCGCCGCGCCCAAGCCTGCGCTGCCAGCTGCCGTTCCTGCCATACCGTCAGCAACAGCTGTGAGTGGATCTCAAGCAGCTCTCGACCCGAACTCGCCGACCGTTCACCCCAAGCAGAGACGACAGATGGCCGAGGCAGCGCAGCCTTCTACGGCCAGGAAACCGGCGGCCAATAGCGACGACGACGATCGCACCGGTGAGTCGAGCGACGAGACCACGACCGCGGCCGTGGCTAGGGCCGAAACCGCCTTCAGCGATGGTCGCCTGGCGTCGGCTCGCATTTCGGCCACCGAGGCGGTGGCGGCTGCGCGCAAAGCCTCTCCCGATCTCAAGGTGCGCGCATTCGTCATCCTGGGAAAGGTGGAACTCGCCTCGGAGGAATTCACCGCCGCCGAACGAACCTTTGAACGAGCCCTGGCGATCGATCCCAATCATCCCGTGGCTCGCAAGGGCAAAGAGCGCGCAAAAGAAGCTGCGGCCAACGCCGACCAGCGCTAAATGACCGGTCGTGATTCGAGGACAGGGGTGAAGGTCATAGGCATGAAGCGACAGCGGCTGGTGTAGCTCACCCTCTCCCTTCGGGTCCCGAAGGGAGAGGGGCGACCGATCCGACCGACGCTGCAATCGAATGCGGCACGTCCGTCGCTGCGCGCTGTTGTATGGATCTGCTGCATTCCAAGGCCTTTCCGCGATCGGGTGTCCTTTAGGTGTTGCCACGGCAGTTTCAAACCTCTGTGTTCTCCATGGTGAAGATCCGGCTCGGACGGCACCCCCGACCTCCGTGCCCTCTCAGTAGTTGAACTGCACTCGGTGCGGGTGCTCGGCGATGATCTCGCGGTCGAGCGTCCAGATACGGTTTTCGGGGATCACGAAGACCCCGACCATGTGCTTGCCTGGATCGAGACGCACGCCCGAGATGGGACAGAGCGCTCCGATTTCCTTGCCGTCGATGAAGACGGGATACCTGCCTTCGGTCGCGCAGGCCACGTTGAGTCCCACGCTGCCGGTCAAAGGAAAGATGGCCGGAACCATCTGCCGCTCGAACAAGGCACCTTTGCTGGTGTCGACCACGTCGCGTAGCATGCGATAGCCGGATGCCGTGATCACCAGCCGGTGCGCTCCAGGCGTCGTCAGGATGGTGGAAGGAGTGCTGCCAACTTCCTTGCCGTCGAGCCAAACCGTGGCCCCGGCGGGCGCGACCTTGAGCACCAGATGCCCCGCCGGAACAGCCGGCACCTCGGGAAGCTTGGGTTTCGCGGCCTCAAGCCTGGCGTGCTCTGCCGCCAGGGCTTCATCTTTCTGCTGACTTTGCGCACGCGCCGCTCTCCAGCTCTTGGTGAAGAAGTACCCTTCGACCGCCGCCACAGCGAGCACCACCACGACCGGCACCCAAGCGTAGCGAAAGATCTTGCGCGCAATGGCGCTGTCGGTCCAAGCCAGCAAGCGAATCGCCCGCCGACGGCGTCGGCGCTTCACCGTACCGTCGGCGGCAACCTCGATCTCGTCCTCTTCCTCGTCGTCGTCGTAGACCGCGCCGACATCGGGGTCGTCGGCCGAGATGCCGACACGCGCACCATCGTGCGGTTTCGCCGAGCCACCGCCCGGAACAAAGACAAAAGGCCGGACATCTTCGTCCTCGGCATCGTCGCTGCCAGCGGACGCGTCCAGCATCGCGTCCTGTCCAGCGACTTCTGGCCCGGAAAAGGGTGACGGTTCGCCGCTAGCCCGCGCGACCGGCTCTGCCACCATGGGTGCCGGCGTGACAAAACTGACGCCGGCATTGGCCGAGAGCAATGCCACCGAAATCTGGCGTGCGGCATCGGCCGCGGACTTGGGACGATCCGCTGGCGCGTAGGAAAGCAGGCGGGTCATGACGCTAGCCACGGACGGATGAATGCCATCGAGGACAGGCGGACCTTGGGCGACGCGCTCCTCGAGCGATTCGGGCGTGTCCGCATCAAAGGGCGGCCTGCCGTAGCAGAGGAAATGCATCAGAGCCCCGAGAGCGTAGAGATCGGACGCCGGACCGGCCGGTTCGCCGCGCAACTGTTCGGGCGCGGCGTAGTGCCAACTTTCGCTCGGCCAGCCCGCCTCGGTGTGGAGCGCCTCGCTGAAGCCGCAATCGAGAAGCAGGATCTCACCGGTCGGGCGAATCAGGACGTTTCCCGGCGACAGACAGCCGTGTTTGCGTGGGCCATCCGGCTGCGCGTGAAGCGGGGAAAGGCGCTCGGCGAGCTTGCGCCCGACCAGACCCACCAGCCGCGCGTCCATCAGGTTGCCTTTGGCCGCGGCCTGCGCTCGCAGTTGGCGCAAGTTCACGCCGTCCTCGAATTCGAACGCAGCGAAGATCGGCCCGGGGCTCTCCCCAATCTCGACGATCTTCGCCGTACCCGGCAAGGGCGACCACTGGAGAGCGCGCGCGGCGTCGACAAAGCGCGCCTCGAGTTCGGCACTGTGCACTTCTTGTCGCAGGAGCTTGAGCGCGAAGATCTGCGCGTCGACCGCGGACGAGGGCTCGAGCAAGCGCGCCCGGTAGGTCAAGGTCACGCTGCCCTGGCCAAGCAAGGCCTCGGGCACATAGCGACCCACGCGCGCGCAGCCCGCGTTCATGCGTGCGAACCTCTCATGACCCATGACATCGACGGATCGCCGCAAACCCTGCAATTCGTGCGTGAACCGACCAGCTTTGTGCGTCACCGAGGCGCGCAGGTTCGCTGGCGCACGACCTCGAACATCGCCACTCCGGCAGTCGTCGACAGATTGATCGAACGAAGGTTGGGTTCGACCATGGGGATGCGCACGGTGCGTTCACTGTAGCGAGCGAGCAGCGGCTTGGGCAGGCCTACGCTCTCGCGGCCGAACACCAGCGCCACGTCGTCGGGGAACTTCACGTCCCACAAAACACGCTCGGCCTGCGAGGAAAAGAAGAAGGGCTCGCCAAGCTCGGGCAGCTTCTTTTCGATAGCGTCCCAGCTCGGCCACACGCGCAGGCGCACGCTCGGCCAGTAGTCGAGGCCGGCGCGAAGCAAGTAGCGGTCGTCGAGCGAGAAACCCAGCGGCTCGATCAGGTGCAAATCGGCGCCCGCGGCCAGGGTGGTTCGACCGATGTTGCCCGTGTTCCAGTGGATCTCGGGCTCGACCAGGATGACGTGTAAGGTAGTCACGACTTCGCTGGCCCAAGAACATAGTATTGCCTGACTCCATTTCCCATGATCAGTTTGGAAAAACTTCTTGCCCGCAACCTCCCTTGCTCGCGCAAGGAAGCGCGGCGCCTGCTTGACGATGCCGCCCAAGACCTGCCACGTGAGCTTTCCCACGACCTGCTCCCTTGCCGGATCAGCATCGGTGGGCGAAGCCTGGAATTGCACGATTCCTTTCACCTCATGTTGAACAAGCCCGCGGGCTGCGTAACCGCGCTGTCCGACAGAGCCCACGACACCGCGGCGGCGTATCTCGGAGACGCTCCCCTCGTCGCCGAACTTCGGCCCGTCGGGCGACTTGATCTTGACACGACTGGCCTCTTGCTTTGGACGACCGACGGTGCGTGGCTACACAGACTCACCCACCCGCGCACCGCGCTCCCGCGCACCTACCACGCAGCGCTGGAGCGCCCGTTCCGGCCGTTGTCGGCGAACCTGATTCTACGCGACGGGCATCGGCCAAGCGTTCTTGATTTGCGCCCATTGCAGGCAAGCGATACGCATCCCAGCCTGCTCAAACCAGCGAGCGCGAATGACTTCGCGACCATCACCATCGCCGGAGGTGCATACCACGAGGTCCGGCGCATCTTCGCCGCTTTAGGCAGCCACGTCCGCTCGCTGTGCCGCGTTTCCTTCGGGACCTTGGAGCTGCCGCGGGATCTTGCGCTCGCACAGTGGCGACAGGTCGCCAAGGATAGCGTCAGCGAACCACGGTGACCAGCCGTAGCAGTTCGGGGCTGAAGGCAACGCCCTCCTCGCGGCTGGCGTCGAGATTCACCATGATGGTGTTCTTCCCGCCTATATCGAACACCCCCAGCGAAAGACCAAGCTTGAGATGCCCCTCCTGGCTGCCCACGGTCAGCACTTTGCGTTGGCGAGACACACTCTTGATTTCAGCTAAGCTGGCATCGAGACCGCTGCAAACATAGATTGTGTCGATGCCTCCGTCTCGAACCGAGCGCTCAAGCGCCTCCCGACCCGCAAAGTACATGCGGACCACTTTCACCGGCAACCCGACGAGCGTGGTCGACTCAAGCGACGTGAAGGCCGTCACCATCGCCTCGGACATCTTCTCGGATTCCTTGTCGCCCTTCTTGGCCAGGATGGCGATATTGACCGCCGTCCCCGCCCGGGCTGGGAGATTGGCATCGTAGGCGATGACCCGCGCCAGAAAAACCGCCTGCTTGCCCGGCGGTAGATCCCCGCCGTTCAAGTTGCGACTGAGCAGAAGCGCGGCAAGAATCACACTCGCCGTCGTGGGCATTCGAAGCCGCGAACTTGTCAATCACCAATTGGATCGGAGGCTACTGAAATACCTTGAGTTGAAGATCGTGAACCGGCAACGCCACAATTGGCGCGTCACTCGACCTGACCAGCATGCTTCAGCGCATTGTCCTACCCAAGATCCGGCTGACGGTAGGTCATGTCGGGCTTCGAGAAAGCGAAGCCCTGGAGCAAATCCACGCCGGCCGCGACCACGGCGTCCCGTTCGGCTATCGATTCGATGCCGGCCGCGATCACGCGCGTATTCATGGCCCCAAGCAACGCTGTCATCTCGGCCACGATGTCCGCCTGGGCCGGGTTGCGGTCGATCCCGCGCACGAGCGACAGGTCGTATTTCGCGAACTCTGGCCGCAGGCGCGCGAACGACGACAGCCCTGGATAGCCTGGCCCCAGGTTGTCCATAGCCAAGCGAAAGCCCAGCTTGCGCAGGGCCTCGGCGCGCGATTCGAGATGCGAGACGTCGTCCAGCAAGGCGTGCTCGGAGATCTCGATGACGATGCGTTTGCCAAACTGCGAAAGCGGCGCCGAGGCCGAGTACAGCTCGCCGTCGAGCAGTTCATGGGCGTGCATGTTCACAAACACATATTCGGCGGGCGCCCGGGCCATTGAACGCGCCACGCGTTCGCGCACCAACCGGCCTATTTGATCGATGCGCCCCAACCGCTCGGCCACCGCCAGCACCGACGAGGGGTCGGGCAGGCTGGGATCCGAGCTGCGCAACAAGGCCTCGTGGCCGATGACCCTGCGGTTCGACCACGAAATAATGGGCTGGAACGCGATCGACAGACAGCCAAAGGCGCGCTCGAAGACCTGTTCCAGCGCCACGCGGTCGCCGAGCTGGCTCCAATTGCCGCCAAGTTCGTCCAAGGCCTTGCGGCGAAGTTTCGCCAGACGATGCAACTTGACCGCGTAGGACAGCGTGGCGCAGAGCAGATCGAACGCCACCGGCTTTTCCAAAAAGCAAAGCGCGCCCTGCTGAACCGCGACCGCAGACAGACCAACATGGGCCGCGCCCGTGACCACCACGAGGGGCACGTCGAGGTCGCGGCGTCGAGCCACGCGCAAGAGCCCAATGGCATCGAGTCCGTGCAGTCCGGCGTCGGCCACGATCGCGGCGTAGGGGTTGGCTCCCAGAAAGGCCCGCGCCGTACCGCCATCGCCAGCCAGATCGACCACAAAACCCGCCCTTGCGAGCGCGCTGGCGTGCGCCGATAGGTGCGCATCCTCGGCTTCAGCAACCAGAATTCGCGCGGGCGCCCCCTCATCAGCGCCGTGCCCGTCGTGCGCGTGCAGCTCACCCCCGGGGTGAGCCATGGTCGCAGGCGGAATTCTCGTAGAGCGCATGCGCAACTTCTCTTTTATCATGGACTGACCCGCCCCGCGCCCGCCCATGACCGCAAAGTACACCGCCTCATGAAGGACACGCCCGACCAAGCCCCGACGTGCGCATCGAGCGAATCGAGCGATTCGCCCAATTCGCAGCATTCCATCGAGGACCAATACCGCCACTTTCTCGAGCTGGCGTCGGAAGGGCTTTGGCGATTCGACTTGGACGCGCCCGTAGCCACCAACCTACCTGTGCACGTGCAAGCCGAGGCCATTGCGCGCGACGCCCGCGTGGAACTGTGCAACGACACCTTCGCCCGGCAATTCGGCTGCGACAAGCCCGAGGCCATGCAGGGCATCGCCTTTGGCGAACTTTTGTCGAGCTCGCGCGAGGAGCAGCTTGGCTTCATCGTCGCCTTCATCATGTCGGGTTACCGACTCGACAACCTGCTCCTGGCCGAGCGAAGGCGCGACGGCTCTGTGTTTCGTTCGCTCAACAACTTATCCGGCGAGGTCGAGGACGGGCACCTCGTGCGCATCTGGGGCGTCAAGCGCGACGTCACCGACCTGGTGATGGCGCAAGAGGCGTTGCAAGAAGCGAAAGATCACGCCGAGCGGCTCATCGAACTGGCCAGCATCATGGTGGTGGGACTGGACTGCGACGGCCGCGTGCGCGCCTTCAACCGCACCGCAGAGAACATCACCGGCTATCTGCGCGCCGACATCGAACAGCGCAACTGGTTCGAAATCATGGCCCCGCCCCGTCTCTTCCCCCAAGTGCGCGAGGAATTCGACCGACTGCTCACCGGCGGAGAGCCGAGCACGTTCGAGATGCCCATGCTCACCGCCACCGGCGACGAGCGCTACATCGTCTGGCAAAACAACCCCATCGTGGAAGGCGGTCGCATCGCGGGGACCATTTCGTTCGGCATGGACATCACTGCCCGCCGCCGGATGGAGGAAGCCCTGCGCACCCTCAACGAGCAGCTCGAACTGCGCGTGGAAGAGCGAACCGCCGAGCTGGGCGCCGCCAATCGCGAGCTCGAGAGCTTCGCTTACTCGGTGTCGCACGATCTGCGAGCACCCTTGCGCGCCATTGATGGATTCACCCAGGCGCTGGTCGAGGACTACGGCGACAAGCTCGACCAGCGCGCGTTCGATTATTGTGGCCGGGTTCGCAAGGCGGCCGGACGCATGGGGCAGCTCATCGATGATTTGCTCGTGCTCTCGCGTATCACCCGCGCCGAAATGCGCTTCGAGGACGTGAATTTGTCCGCGCTGGCCACGGACATTCTGGCTCTGCTGCACGAGCGCGAGCCCGAGCGCCAGGTGCGCACCCATGTGCAAGCCGGCCTCCGCGCCCGCGGCGACGTGGGACTCTTGCGCATTCTTCTGGAGAATCTCCTCGACAACGCGTGGAAGTACACCAACAAGATCGAGCAGGCGGACATCGAGGTCGGCGCGCGCTGGGAAAACAACCGTCAGGTTTTCTTCGTGCGTGACAACGGCGCCGGTTTCGACATGGCCTTCGCGGGCAAGCTGTTCGCGCCCTTTCAGCGGCTGCACTCGGCGCAAGACTATGCCGGCACCGGCATCGGACTCGCCACCGTCCAGCGCATTGTCGCTCGTCACGGCGGCCGCGTGTCGGCCACCGCGCAGGTCAATCAAGGCGCGATTTTCGAATTCGTTTTGCCGTCACATCGTTGACCTTCCGTCACCTATTTGACGTTCTCTCACCGTCGGAAAAGCGACACTTCGGTCTCCCGTCAGAAATGTGATTTTTTCTTCCCGATTCTCTCAAGAAGGGATCTTGGCCGCCGATGCATGTACTCGACAAATGGCGGCCTCAGACCTTACCCAGACCAAAGGCACGACGATGTGCCTGTCCTCGAAAGGTGGTAAGTCGACCCCGCCCGCGGACACGCTCTTGGGTCAGACTCTTGGCTCGTTCCGCGTGATCTCGCTGCTGGGCGAAGGCGGCATGGGTCGTGTGTATCTCGCCGAACACGTGCTCATCGGCCGTCGCGCCGCCATCAAAGTGTTGGCCGCCGAGATCGCGGACAACGAAGACTTCGTCTCGCGCTTCTTCACCGAGGCGCGCGCGGTGAACGACATTCGCCATCCCAACATCGTCGAGGTCACCGATTTCGGAACCTTCGGCAAGCTGCCCTACATCATCATGGAGCTGCTCGACGGGGAAACCCTAGAAGCACGCCTCGCGCGCGTCCGCCTGCTCGACGCCGCCTCCGCGGCGCGCGTGGTGGCCCAGGTCGCGGCCGCGGTGGGCGCCGGTCACGAACATGGCATGGTCCACCGTGACCTCAAGCCAGCGAACATTTTTCTACGCAACCACCCCGACTATCCCGACTTCGTCAAGGTTCTGGATTTCGGCATCGCCAAACTCGTGGCACAGGATCGCAACGTTGCCCACCACACCGAGATGGGCGCGCTCATCGGCACCCCGGCCTATATGTCGCCCGAGCAGTGCCTGGGCGACACCCACCTCGATCATCGCAGCGACATCTACTCGCTCGGCGTCGTGCTCTACCAGATGATTGCCGGGCGCCTGCCCTTCACCGCGGAAACCGCGGGCCGGCTCATTATGAGCCACGTGCAAGAGACGCCGCCTCCTCCCCAAAGCATCAATCCAGCCGTCTCGGCCGCCATGAGCGCGATCGTCCTGCGCGCGATGGCCAAGAAGCCGGACCAGCGTTTCGCTTCGATGCGCGAGTTCCGCGACGCCATCCTGGTTTCCACGCCAGGCGTGGTCGCCGGCTCGGCCACCTACGAGGGCTTCTCCCAGGGGCTGACGCCCCCCCCGGTGGTCCCGACGATGCCACTCGTCTCGTCGACCATGCTCTCAACCGCGCCGACCACCTACAGCCCGACGCCCACGCCGAACGTCAGGCCTTCGGTAGCTCCCGCGCAGATCTCCGCGGTCCGATCGCAGCCGCAAGTCGCCGCCCCCCGCGCGACCGCGGCGCCCGCCACGCCCGCGCAAAGCATTTTCGCCCTTGCGCCCTCGCCGCTCGGCACGGACAAGCACACCCTCGTCGAAGGCCTGGTGGAGGCGGTAACGTCGCGCACCGAGCCCGATGGCGAGATCGACCTACCACTTCTGCCCCGGTCGATTCTGTGCTGCCTCGACTTGCTCGGCTCCCCGGACTTCTCGTTTGCCGCCATGGCGGCCCTGGTGATGACCGACGCGCGCCTGACCAGTCAGCTGGTTCAAGTCGCCAACACCAGTGGGCCGACGCGCACGCTCGCCCGATCCACCGAGCAGGCGATTTCTCGTCTGGGCGGCGAGGGCGTGCGCACGGGCCTATTCGAAATCGCCCTGCGCCCGCTGCTCGAAACCGCGAACCTGCGCTTGCAGGCCGTGTGCAAACAGCCCTGGCAGCATGCCCTGGCCGTGGCCACCCTATCCCAGCGCCTCATGCAAGCCCACGGCGGTGGTGAGCGCCTCGTTCTCGAAGCCTATCGCGGCGGACTTTTCCACGACGCCGGCAAACCCGTCGCCGCAACCCTGCTCTTCGACATCGAGAAGATCATGACCAATGCCAAGGGCCGCAAGATCATTAGCGACGACATGCTGGTCACCTGCCTAGAGCGCTGCCAGGCCCGCGTCGGCGCCAGGCTCGCGCGCGCCTGGGGCCTGTCACCCGAGGCAGCGGCCGCCATCGAAGAGGCGGCCCAGCCCATTTCTGCGAAATTCAGCCTGAGCGCCATCCTCCGTCTGGCCAATGCGCTCTCGTACAAGGCCGGTTTTCACACCCGCCGAGAGGAACTGGATCGGTCGCGCCTTCTCATCGACGAAGCCCGCCGCAGCGCTGGTTTCGACGAGGAAACCTGTCACCGCGTGCTTGAGGGGATCAAAGATGTCGTCTCTCGCAGACTCTAGTCATCGCCAAGATACGTCCGACCAGCCCTGGGCCGACGGCGAGATTCGCCTGCCGACCTTGGCAGCCCCCAGCCGGCTCTTCCGGCTGCTGCTTTGGTTCGTGCGCACGCTCGGCCCAGAGGCGTACACCGCCCTGCCGATGCGCGTGTACTACAAGTTCGACTCCGGTTGCTGGCGCACCCGGAACACCCTCCAACTGCACAAGGTGTATCGATGCAGATAACCGCCCTCAAGCCGTCCGCCATGCTAGCCAAACCGATCCCCAATGAAGACGGAATCGTTTGCGCCGCCGATTCTCCCGTCGTCGACGTGATCCGCGCCTGCGCACGCATTGCCAACAGCGACGCGACGGTGCTCCTCACCGGCGAGACCGGCACCGGCAAAGAGGTCTTCGCGCGCATGGTGCACACCCACAGCGTCCGTTCGAAGCGCCCCTTTGTTCCCGTCAATTGCGCCGCCATCCCCGATGCCCTGCTTGAAAGCGAGCTGTTCGGCTACGTGCGCGGTGCCTTCACGGGCGCCGTGGCTTCACGTCGCGGCCGTGTGGCCATGGCCGAAGGTGGCACCCTGTTCCTCGACGAGGTCGGCGACCTGCCGCTGGCTTTGCAGGTCAAACTCCTGCGTCTTTTGCAGAACCACTCTTACGAACCCGTGGGCAGCTCCGAATCCGTGACCGGCGATTTTCGTTTGGTGGCCGCGACCAACCGCGACCTGAGCGAAGACGTGCGCGCCGGCCGTTTCCGCCGCGATCTCTACTACCGATTGCACGTGTGCCCCCTCGTGCTGCCGCCCTTGCGCGAACGCCGCGGCGACATCGTGCCGTTGTTCTTTCATTTCTGGCAAAAGCACGGCGAGACACGCGCCGTGGCCCCCGCGGTCCTGCGCCAACTTGAGAACTATTCCTGGCTAGGCAACGTGCGCGAGCTGGAGAATTTGGCCGAGCGGCTTTCCGTCTGCGCCGAGAGTCCCACCATCATTCTTTCCGATCTACCGTCGTCGTTCCTCAACACCGATACGCGGCACCTGGATTTCGGATCTGGCGCGATGACTGGCGCCGAAATCATCGAAAGCGCCGGCGCGCTCATCGATATCGCCGAGACGCAGGCCCGCGTCGAGACCGGCGAGATTGCTGTCGAGCCGATCTTGCCGCTGCCCGGCGACGATTCCGACGCTATCTCTGGGGTGCCGGTGCCAAGCGCGGACGAGATCACATCGCCCGTGTCGCTGGCACCCTTGCCGGCGCCCCTGCCAGCGCTGCATCTGCCGGTGGATCTGCCACGCCTCTTGCGCGAAACCGAGGAAGCCTACATCCGGCTGGCCCTCGACCAAACCGGCGGCAACAAGAAAGAAGCCGCCCGCTTGCTCGGCATGGGCCGCACCACCTTGGTGGAAAAGTTGCGCCGCAAAGCCGCCGTCGCCCTGGAAAGGGCCGAGAGCACAGAGGGAACCGAGAGCACAGAGTCAGGCGAGTGACAGCGCGCCTCGAAGAACCCTCTCGGGCTTCTCTCTTTGGTGACCGTCCGCGATTCCTGGACATCGTTTACTTAAGAGGGATCGACAGGGAGAACCAGAGGAACGGAGCCGGAGAAACCATGGACATCCGCCAACTCTTGTACACCTCCGATGCTCCGTTCCTCCCTGTTCTTCCCTTAACTGACCGGCATTGACCCTAGCCCACCCCACGCGGACGCGGGGCGAGGGGATCGGACAGTGCCGAGCGCATCTTCTCCTCCATGTCACAGAGGATTCAACCCGTTCCGTGTTCTAGGATCGTCCGTCTCCGTGCCCTCTGAACACTCTGTGCTCTCTTCCGCCTGCCGCGCCAGGGGGGTGACACGACAGCTTGACGACGGGGCCGGCGCGACAAGGGCCTGACACGAGGACCACCGCACCGGTTATCGTCGGGAACGCCCGAACCGAGTCGAAGCGCCGCCAAGACTAGGGATTTTCTGCCGGGCAAGAATGGGCAGACGCCAGATGTGCCGACCGGCACGCTGGCTGCATAGGGTGACAGCAATATGTTCCACATCGCCGCCATTCTCCTCGCACTCGGCACTCCGCCTGAAAATGCCGAGCCCGAGCGTGTGACGACGGTGGCCGTCGTCGAACGCATGCCACTGGCCGTCCCGGTTGCGCGCGTCGCTGTCTCGGTGGATTCGCTGGCCATGCGCATCGAGCTGACCACCACCGCCGACTCGCGTGCCATCTACCAACGTTTCGTGGCCAGCGATCCACAACTTTGCCCCTTCATCTCCCGGACGGGAAGCACCGTCGTCCTGCAATGCCGAACCCCACGCATCGAAGCCAGGCTGGATCCGAACGCGGGCAAACCCGTTCTCGAGATCCGACAGGTCCGCGGCCTGCCACTTACCGAGGATGGCGACCAGATTTGGTTCTTCTACCATCCCATCGCGCTTGGCTATGGCAGCGGTTGCCCAGGCGACACCGCCCCGGCACGCGGCGAATGTCATTTCAAGGCTGGCCGGTTCACCGAAGCCGCGCTGGAATTCCGCAAGGCCCTGCAAGGCGAGCATCGGCGCCTGGCCGCACTTCGGCTCGGCGACATCTCGCTGCGCACGGGTGATCCGGCAACCGCTGCGGGTTGGTACCGCATGGCCGGCCGCTACGGCAGCTACGGCCGCATGGCTGTAGCGCGGCTGTGCGAACTGGGCGGATCCTGTCTCGGTGAACTGCGTAAGCGCGTGTTCGACGCCTCCTTGCTGCCCGAGCCCTTGCACGGCGAGATGCTCCTGCGCGCCGCCCGCGCCCACGCCTACCTCGGCGCGGTCAAGGATTCGATGGTCAGCCTTCTTGAAGCCATCCAGACCAATACCCACATCTGCGACGAAGACACCCGCGTATTGTGCCGGCGTTTGGTCCTGTTCGCCTTGAAATTCCCCAACGAGGAAGGCGGCCTCGAGTCCATCGAGACCTACCTGAACCTTCCCTTGCGCACGGAAGGTTTCCTGGCTATCGAACTGGTCCGTGCGGCGGCGGAAAAGGCCCTCGACATCGGTGCGCCTCTCTTCGCCGGCCACCTGCTCGCGGCCAGCGTGCCCTGGGTGGAAGGCGCGGACGTGGACGCCATCGGCGATCACCTGCTGCGCTCGGCGGAAATGTACCTCGTCGCCAAAGACCTGGCGCGCGCCCGCACGCTGGTCGAATACGCGGAAGGGCGTCTCGGGGGCAAGCGCATGGTCGGTGCGCGTTGGGCCACCGTGCTCGCCGCCGTCGAAGGCGTCGACAACCACGGCAAGTTCGCAGACGGCGAGGACGCGATCAGCGAGGCAGCCAGCGACGTCGCTGCGGCCTACACCACGGTTTCGCGCTCGCTTCGTTTCCGGCAATCGCAATCACCAAACAACGGTTCGGAGTCGCCATGACAAGCGCTGTCTCGTTCCCCATTCCTCGCCGCCCCGACGTCCTGCCGCCCATCGGTGGCACGCAGATCATGCAGGATGTGATTTCCGCCGTCGAGGATGTCGCGCGCGCCAGCACGACCGTCCTTCTGCTCGGCGAGAGCGGCACAGGCAAAGAGGTCTTTGCCCGCTACATTCACGGCATCTCACCGCGCAGCACCGGCCCCTGGATCGCCGTCAATTGCGCCGCCCTGCCCGGCGAACTTCTGGAGAGCGAACTCTTCGGTCACGAAAAGGGTTCGTTCACCGGCGCTGCCGATCGCCGCATCGGGCGCATCGAACAGGCCGACCACGGCACGCTCCTTCTCGACGAGATTTCGGAAATGCCGATCCTGTTGCAGGTGAAGCTTCTGCGCGTGCTGCAAGAGCGCGAGGTGGATCGCGTGGGTGGCGCGCGACCGGTGCCCGTCGACGTGCGCATCATCGCCACCTCGAACCGCGACTTGGCCGCCATGGTGGCCCGTGGCGAATTCCGCGCCGATCTGTATTACCGCCTCTCGGTCTTCCCGATCTTCTTGCCGCCGCTACGCCAGCGCCGCGAAGACATTCCAGCCTTGGCCGCCCGCCTGACCGACGAGATCGCCCTGCGCCTCGGCCGCCCTGCACCGGTGCTGTCTTCCGAGGCCTTGGCCGAGCTCGTGGCCTACGAATTCCCCGGCAACGTGCGCGAACTGGCCAATGTTCTCGAACGCGTGCTCGTGCGTTGCCACGGCACGGTCGTGCCGGCCCCACATGTCTCCGTCGCCTTGGCCGCGGTTGGTATCTCTTCCATCCGCCCCTTGCCGAGCGAGGCGCCGGGCCGTCGTCCGTCGCGACAGATCGCCTCGACCAGCACGGAATACCAGGGCGGCGCCCCCAGCGAAACTCGCAACGCCGCCGACAGCATGCCGGACGGTTGGCCACTGGCCCTGGCCGAACTGGAGCGCATGGCCATTCTCGAGGCGCTTCGCCGGGTACACGGCAACCGCACCCACGCCGCGCGCCTTCTTGGCATCAGCCTGCGCACCCTGCGCAACAAGTTGCGGGTTCTTCGCCACTCCGGCGATCTCACCCCTGATGGGCAACTCCTGCCGGCCGCACCTCGCGGCGGCATGCCGGGCGCCGCGCACGTGGCACGACAATCGCATGAAGAGTCGGCAGCATGAGAGTCTTTGACAATACTCTGTCGCGCCTCGAACGAGCCCTCGATGTCCGGCTGGTGCGCGAAAACGTGCTGGCGGCCAACGTGGCCAACGTCGACACACCGGGGTTCAAGCCCAAGGATGTGGATTTCACGGCGACCATGGCGGCCATCGAAGGCTCGGCCCACGGCGAGAGCGGCGTCTCACTGCCCACGCCGCCCACGCTGGGTGGCACCACGGCGGACGCGAGTGGTCTCGCCGCGCGCGATTTGCCCATCGTCGATGTGCCCGCGGGTGGCGCCTCGTTCGACGGCAACACGGTCGATCTGGATCGAACCATGGTGGCCATGGCGGAAAACGCCCTTCAGTACGGCGCAAGCGCGAAGGCCGCTGGGAAGAAGCTGGCCATCTTGCGCTACGTAGTTTCCGACGGAAATGGATGACGGGAGAAGAATCATCATGGACTTCTTGACAGCCTTGCATGTGAGCGGTTCTGGACTTTCGGCAGAGCGCACCCGCGTGAATCTCGCCTCCTCCAACCTGGCCAATGCCGAGACCACGCGCGGCCCGAACGGCAAGCCCTACCAGCGCTTGGATCCGGTTTTCCAGTCGATCCACATCGGTGCCCAGGACGAGGCAGCCACCGTGGGCCAGTCGCCCCTCGGCGTGCAGGTGTCGCAGATCGTCTCTGACCCCTCGCCGGGCAAGCAGGTCTACAGCCCCGGCCATCCCGACGCCGACGCCAACGGGTTCGTGACCTTCCCCAACGTCAATCCCATCAGCGAGATCGTGAATCTGCTCTCCGCCTCGCGCGCGTTTGAAGCGAACGCCACCGCAGTGGAAACCCTCAAAACCATGGCCGCGCGCGGCCTCGACATCACGAAGTAATTGGCCATGAACCTGCGCATCGAAAGTGGTCAGGGCCTCTCCGAAGCCGGCGCCACGGATCGCATTGACCGGATGGATCGCGCCATCGTCAATCCTGGCGGCGCGGACAAGGCAGCGCAATTCGGCAGCGAACTCGGCAAAGCCATCGGCGAGATCGACAAACTGCAAAACGTCGCCGACACCCAGGCCGACGCCGTGGCCCGCGGCGCGGGCAACATCCACGAGATGGCCCTGGCGCTGGAAAAGGCCGACGTGGCCATGCGCCTGGCCATGCGCGTGCGCAACAAGCTGGTCGATACCTACAACGAAATCATGCGGATGGGGATCTAGTCCATGGAACCAGTCCTCAAAACACTCAAGGAAGCCAGTAAACGCTACGCCGAGCTCAATTCGGCCACGCGTATGTTGCTGGCCGGGGTGCTTTCGCTGGCCACAGTGATCGCGGTGGTGGCCATCATCTTTGGCACCGGTTCGACCTACCAGTACGCCTTCACCAATCTTGGCCCCGAAGACAGCACCGATGCCGCCGCGGCCCTCAAGGCGGCGGGCATTTCCTTCCGCATGGAGGCTGGCGGCAGCGCATTGTCCGTCCCGGCATCCCAGGTTCACGAAGCGCGCCTTATGTTGGCCGCGCAAGGCCTGCCGCGCGGCGGTGGGGTCGGTTTTGAATTGTTTGATCGTGGCGACTTCGGCGCCTCCGAGTTCACCCAGCGGGTGAATCTGCGCCGGGCCACCGAGGGAGAACTCGCGCGCACGATCTCGCGATTGCAGTCGGTGCGCTCGGCGCGTGTCCACGTGACCCTGACTGAAAAGGGCCTGTACCGCGACGACGACCGGCACGCCTCCGCGGCCGTGGTGCTCAATTTGCAGCCCGGCCGAACCATGCAGGAGCGCGAGTTGGCGGGCGTTCGCCATCTGGTGGCGTCCGCGGTGGCGGGGCTCAATCCCGACAGCGTGACCGTCGTCGATCAGCGCGGCACCGTGCTGTCCGGGGATCTCTCGGCCTCGGCCAAGCAAAACAAAGAACAGCGCGATATCGAGACCGGACTCGAACAACGAATCACCGATCTCCTCGAACCCGCCGTAGGCCGTGGCGCCATCGTGGCCAAGGTGACGGCTACCCTCGACACCACCGAGATCGAGACCACCCAGGACAGCTACGACCCCGACACCGCCACCGTGCGCAGCGAACACAAGACCACCGAAACCGTCAACAGCGACGGCACCACCGGTAGCGGCGTCGCGGGCGCGGCAGCCAATCAACCCATCGCGGCCGTCCCAGGCGGCGGCTCCGGCGCCTCGCGAACCCAAACCGCGCGCGACGACGAAGTTCGCAACTACGAAATCGCCAAGAAGGTGACCCACACCATCACGCGCAGTCCGCGCGTGGTCCGCCTATCGGCCGCGGTCCTGGTCGATGGCATTGGCGGCAAGCCACGGCCCGAGGCGGATGTGCGCCGTCTCGCCGACCTGGCCAAGCACGCCATCGGCTTCGACGACAAACGCGGCGACGTGCTGGAGATCTCCAGCGCACCCTTCACCAAGCTCGACGAGAGCGCGGTGACCATCCCCATCTGGGATCGCGCCGACATCTGGCGCCTCGGCCGCATCATCCTGTGGGGCATCCTCGCGACCTTTGGCATGCTTATCGTCTTTCGCATCTACCGCCGTGCCACCTCCGCGCTCGCCTTCATCAAGCCCGGGGCGCGCGTGGGCGACGTGCAAATGCTGCTTGGCCGTGCCGATGCCGCCGCCCTGCCCGCCATGGGCCGCGCCGACGCCTTGGTTCTGCGCGAACAGGCGCGCGAGCTATCCAAGACCGATCCGGCACGGGCCGCCAATCTGCTTCGTGCCTGGGTCGACTCCGACGGGAACCAACGATCCGGCGCCGCCACCGAAGGTGCAGCAAGGAGATGACCCATGCCCGATAACGCCCTCGTTGAATTCGCCGCCGGTGCTGGAGCCCAGCGGGCCGCCGCGGTGCTACTCGGGCTCGGGCCGGAAGTGGCGGCACAGATCTTCAAGACCCTCGACGAGCGCGTGGTCGAGCGCATCGCCGCCGGCGCGCGCGACCTACGCCGCGATCCTTCCATCGTCCCATCCGCCTTGGATGCCTTCGTCAACGCCATGTCTGGCCTCACCGCCGACGCCTACGGCGCGGACGGCCTTTTGCGCGAAGCCACAACGCGCGCCATGGGACTGGATGTGGCCAAGCGCATTTTCGATGCCCAACCCGAATCCGAGGAGCCCGTGAGCGAAAACTTCACTGCTCTGGCCGACGCCGATCCCGAATCCCTGGCCATGCTGCTTTCGCGCGAGCTGCCGCAGACGGCGGCCGTCGTGCTCGGCATCTTGGAGCGCCCGCGCGCCCTGGCCGTTCTCAAGCACATCCCAGTCGAACGGCGTCCTCAGATCGTGCGCCGACTTGCCACCCTCGAATCGGTCGCGCCCGAAGTACTGCGCGAGGTTGGGCAGGGACTTGCCGAAGAGCTCACCGCCTCGGTGCCGGCCAACACAAGGCGCGTCGACGGCCGCACCGCCGCCATCGAGCTCTTGCGTGCCGTTCCCGCCGCCCAGCAATCCGAAGTGGTGGGCGAGATCGAAAAGGACGACCCCGAACTGGCCGCCAACCTGCGCGGAAAGCTCTTCACCTTCGGCGACCTCATGAACCTCACGGATCGCGACATGCAGACGCTCATCCGCGAGATCGACATGAGTCAGCTTTCCACCGCGCTCAAGGGCGCGCCCGACGCCATCAAGGGCCGCTTCACCAAGAACATGTCGTCGCGTGCCGGCCAAATGCTGGAAGACGAAATCGAGGCCATGGGGCCGGTCAAGCTGGCCGCCGTCGAGGGCGCGCAGGCTGAGCTGGTCAAGGTGGCCTTCAGCCTCGCCGAACAAGGCCGCATCACGATCGTCAACCCGACCGACAAGATGGTGTAAACGATGGCAACCCAACAGGCACTCCGTCGCCCCAGTTTCCTTGGCCGAGCCGGCGACCGGCCGCGGATCGAGAGCGCCGCCTTCAAACCGGGCAACGAAGGCCGTTTTCGTCCGACCGTGATTGCCAGCACCATGCCCGATTCGGATGAGGGCGACAACCGTGCCGCGGCCGTCGCGGTAGCGGAAGCGGAGAAGCTGGCCGCGCAATTCACAGAGCGGACGTCGTCCGCCATCGAGGTTCTGCGCGCCACCGCCGAGCGCTTGGCCGCCGAGGCGCGTACCGACGCGCTCGAAATCGGATTCTTGGTCGCCCGCCGCATCCTGGAGATGGAACTTACCGCCAGCGCCGAGCCGCTCGTCAACCTGGTCCGTTCTGCCGTGCGCCGGCTGGGCGAGTCGCGCCGAATTGTCATTCACCTGTCGCCTGCCGACGCACAGGCCATGAACGCCATCCTCGAAAGCCGCGGCACCCAGGCCGTGGCCCAGGCCGCGATCTCGAAAGTGGAAATCGTCGCCGACCCGTCGCTCGGGCGCGGTGACTGTCTGGTCGAAGGCGACCTCGTCACGGTGGATGGCCGAATCAACGCCCGTATCGAAGAGCTGCGCCGCGTGCTCGATGCCGGCGCGGCGGAGAATGCCGAATGAGCCTGATCAATCTCGCAGCCGTCCGACAATCGCTGGCCGAAGCACAGTCGTGCGTGCTGGCGGGCAAGGTCACGCGCGCGTCGGGCATCGTCGTGGAAGCGGTCCTGCCCCAAGTCGCGGTGGGAACGTCCTGTGAGATTCGCATCGCCGGCGGTCACACCATCACCGCCGAGGTGGTTGGGTTTTCCGGCTCGAACGCCATCCTCATGCCCTTCGGAGACGTGAAGGGCATCGGCGAGGGCTGTCCCGTGATCCCGCGCGCCAGCGCGGGCGAGATCATGGTCGGCGAGCGCTTGCTTGGTCGCGTGGTGAACGCCGCCATGGAGCCGCTCGACGGTCGCGGTGGCCTCATTCTCGATGCGCGCGTTCCCATCCACACCGCCGCACCTCGCGCCATGAGCCGCCGCCGCATTACCCGCCCGCTCGTACTCGGTATCCGGTCGATTGATTCCTGCCTCACCTGCGGCGAGGGACAGCGCCTGGGCATTATGGCCGGCCCCGGCATCGGCAAAAGCGTGCTCCTCGGCATGCTCGCACGCAGCGCGGACGCCGATGTCATCGTGGTCGGCCTGGTCGGTGAGCGTGGCCGCGAGGTGCGCGAGTTCGTCGAGCGCGATCTGGGCAAGGGCCTTTCGCGCTCCGTGGTCGTGGTCGCCACCGGCGACGAATCGCCTCTCGTGCGCGTGCGCGCCGGTATGGCTGCCACCGCCGTGGCCGAGTTCTTCCGCGATCAGGGCAAGCGCGTGCTCTTGCTCATCGATTCACTCTCGCGCGTGGCCATGGCCCAGCGAGAAATTGGCCTCGCCGCTGGCGAACCGCCCACGTCGCGCGGCTATCCCCCGTCGGTGTTCGCCATGTTGCCCCGCCTGGTCGAGCGCGCCGGCAATGGCGAAGGCCAGGGCAGCATCACCGCCATGTACACCGTGCTCGCCGAGGGTGACGACCTGACCGATCCCGTGGTCGATGCCTCACGTGCCGCCCTCGACGGTCATATCGTCTTGAGCCGCAGCCTGGCCATGGCTGGCCACTTCCCCGCTGTCGACGTGCTCGCCAGCGTCAGCCGCGTGATGACCGACGTCGTGACGCCCGACCACGGCACGCTGGCCCGCCGGGTACGCGAGGTGTTGTCCGCCTACAAGGATGCCGCCGACCTGGTCGAGGTGGGTGCCTACGTCAGCGGCACCAACCCGCGCGTCGACGCCGCTCTTCGCTGCATCAGCGAGGTCAACGCGTTCCTGTGCCAAGAACCAAACGAACGCTTAGCACTTGCCGAAACCTTGACTCGTCTGCGCAAGGCCCTCGATGGCAAGCCGCTTGCAGCAGTACCGAAGCAGGAGGAACGTCGTGCCTAGTCTCGCTACATCGCTTTGGCTGCTTTTCGCAGCGGCAACACAGCCCGATCCGCTGTCGCCGCCGCCCCATGGGCGCGAAGCCGACGTTCCCGCGCTGCCGGCCAAGCCGGCGGTGGCATCGACCAAGGCGCCACCATCGGTGGCCAAGCCAAACGATCCGACGGCGCCCACCTCGCCCAAGTCGCCCAAAGCAGCGAGCGCGCCGGTTCCAGCCAATCCCACTGCAACGGCATCCCAACCCGGCAAGACCGCAAAAATTCCACCGAGGATCGAAACTCCGCCCGCCAATGTCGAGGAGCCGGAGGAGGAAATAGTTGCCGACCCATCCGGCAAGCTCAAGGCACGCAAGAAGGGGTCGCGCAAGGTCGCGACGACTGTCGATCGCGCCGAAGTCCCCGAGCGCAAGAGCCCCTGGTCCGCCGATCGCTACGCGGCGGTGGTGCCGCCTGGGCTCACGCTGGCGGCCCTGCGCAGTCAACTTGCCAAGGGGGGCGCACCCGTCGCGGAGCCCAGCGCACCCGCGGCCGAGCATTCCCGCCCGATGCAAACGGTATCCGATATCGACAAGGCGCGCGAGGCTTTGCGCCAGGAAACCGCGCGGCTCGAGACGCTCTTGAAAGCCGCCGGAAATTGCGGCGGCGGTGGTGGCGGCGGGATGACCACGGGAGAGCCGCTTTTGCCCACGACCCCCGTTTCCGCGTCAGCGCTGCGTGAGGCCGCGAGCGAACAGATCGATTCCGTGTCCAAGGCGGTGAAGGGCATGAAGCCCGAGCAAGCCGCCGCCGTGGTCGCGCGGCTGGACCGCGGGCTGGCCGCCGAAATCCTGCGCCGGATGAAGTCCACCGATGCCGGCGCAATCTTGGGTCTGCTCAAGCCGGATCTGGCGGCCGAATTGGCGACCGAAATCGCCACGCGCAAGCCGACATATCCGAAAGACAAGAAGGGGAGCGCGAAGTGAGCACGCGCGCGACAGAAGCCCACTTCCCTGCTTCCCAGGCCGAAGTCGCGCGTGGAGATCAAGTACCTTCAAAGCGAACCCCGCGCGGTGGGCTCGGCAAGACCGCCTCGGCAGGATTTGCCCAGATCCTCGGCGATCAGGTCGCCAAGTCGAGTGCGACAACGAAAGTCGCCGAGAAGATAGACGAGCAGCCCGTGCCACACACAGCGGGGCCGCACACCATGCCCCAGTCGTTGCCACGGTCGCCGGCGAACGCCACGCCTCAGTCCTTGCCGCAGTCACTGCCTCAGGCTGCGCCCCAGTCCCTGACGGCCGCCGGCGAGAAGGAAGGTCCGCGCGTGTTCGCGCAGATCCGGTTCGATCGAAGCGAGCAAGCCTCGCCGGACACGTCACGTGCGCTCGCGCGAAAATCCCAGCATGTCGCAGCCGGTGAACATCGGGCGAGCGGCACTGCGCCACTGACTTCCACGGAAAAGTCCGGGCACGAGGTCGATACCGGACAGCACGTTCGCTTGGCAGCGCCACGGCAGGACAGCCTATCGGGCAAGTCCGACAGCCCAACCCCGAACGACCAGGTCGGCCACATCGCAGCCACGCCCACCAAGACCCGGGAAATCTCCACATCCGCTCAAGTGCCTGCCGGTCGTGTCGCCCCAGCATCATCACCGCCGGATCGCATGCCCGAGGTGTCCCGATCTGGCCACGTGTTCACCAGTGAAGATCGAATCTTGTCCAGCCAGACCAGCGTGGCCGGGGTCGCGGTCAGCCACACGCGCGCCCCATCGACGGTTCTGAATACCAGCGAGAACACGCCACGCGTGTCAATCAAGGCGGGCGAAACCGCAATACCGGTGCCGTTCCAGGCGGGCAAGACTGCCGTTCAACTTCAAGCTCAAGTCAGCAGCACCGCTACGCACGGACGGTCCACCGCCAGCGAAAACACGCCACGGTTGTCGACCAAAACCAGCGAAACCACGACGCCACTGCCATCCAAGGCGGGCGAAGCCGTCGTGCACGCGCCAGCCCCGACGAGCGACACCGCTGCGCACGTGATGCCCGCGGTACCCACGCCTAACCTTTCAACCAAGGCCAGCGAAGCAGCGGCGCCAGTCCCCTTCAAGACCGGCGAATCCGCCACGCCCTCGCCTTCCCCGCCAACGATTCCACCGACGGAGGTCGCCAAGCACTCCGCCACGCCGCCCGTTGCGCGCCACAGTTTCGCAGTTTCCGCCAAGGCGGAGCACGTCCCGCACACGCCGGATTTCGAATTTGTCCCCAACCCGAGGGAACCTCACGCGGGGAAAACATCCTCCCCCGGCACGCCTGCTTTCCGCCCAGGGCTGGTGGCCCACCCAACCACGCAACCACCTGCCTCGCCGCCATCCGAGGTCAGCCAACAAGGTTCTCTAGCGGCTGGGGAACCTCCAACCAAGGAGCTTCCTCGCGCCGTGCCAGCCCCGGCCCCACGCGTGACCGCATCGGACATCCACCCAAGTGCTCCTGTCGTGCTCGCGCCCGAACTATCAACGCGCGCAGAGGACTCCTCGATCCACAGCCCAGCCCACGTCGACCATCACGTTGTCGCGAGTGCTTCACCCGCGCACGAACAGAAAGCGCAAACACACGCGGTCCACGCACAGGCGCTCCCCATCGCGCAACCAGCATCTCTTCCGATTTCGCCGCCAAGTCCACCGACGGTCCCGCAAGACGCTGCTACCGCGCAAGTGCCCCCCATTCCCCAACCCGTGGGCCCACCCGAAACGTCCCGCCCAGTCGCGACAGCCAAAGCCAGTGGGAAGCAGGTCATTGCAATGCCGACTGCAGAGCAGCCGAGCGCTCGCGAAGAAACCAAGCCGGCCGAATCGCCATCTGACGCCGCGACGCCCGAACCGAAAACGAATCCCCTCGTGGCTTTCTCCGAGGGCGCCGCGTCCGCCACGACGGACAAGACCGCCACCGCCAGCCCCAAGCACGCGCCTGCTTCGCCCGCACCAGAGGCTGGTCACGTCGGGAACGAGAGCTCGCTCCAAGTCGAACCAGTGGCTAGCAAGCGGCGCGCGCATGTCGAGGACGAGAAGGCACCAGAGGAAACAACCACGGCGCCAGCGAAACCCTCGCCGGCAAATCCCCTGCCCTCGCTCTCGTCACCTGGCGCCAGCATCGAGTTCAAAGTCCCCAAGCCGGAAGCGCCGCCATCGGCTGAACAAAGCGCCGCCACCGAGAATTCTTCGCAAACCGGCCACGTTCCATCGGCAGCGGCCCAGCCGCACGCGATAAAGGATGATGTGCAACCGTCCACCCTGGCTCCCGCCGGGAGCCCCACCGTGTTCGCGCCCCCAAGCATTTTCATGACCGCCCATAGCGGAGCAACCGCCGGCGAGATCCCCGCACCAGCGTCCGTCGCCGCCGAGAGATCCGCACTTGTCGACCGCGCCATTGAAGATCCGGGGCTTTCCGTGACCGTGATGCCCCACTCCGCCCATCTTGCCATTACGGGAGACACGGGCGACCTGGCCCTCCAC
>Ga0182027_10001602_pt1 | contig 37618 bp, 34 predicted proteins | sample 712E1DmetaG_FD_121300 | JGI IMG/M metagenome (GOLD analysis project Ga0182027, IMG submission 121300) | Permafrost microbial communities from Stordalen Mire, Sweden - 712E1D metaG (Illumina Assembly) | ecosystem: Environmental > Terrestrial > Soil > Wetlands > Permafrost | place: Sweden...
CGCGCTTGCCGTCACGGTCGAGCATGTCGTTGATGCCCGACTCGACGTCGACGATGAGCGGAACCTGGACCATGTGCAGGTTCAGCTCCTTGCAGAGATTGCGCTCGATGTAGTCCTTGACTACGAAGATGGCCTCCTGGGTCTCCCTGCGGTTGAGCGCAGATGCGTAGTCGTTCGGCAGGACCTTCTCGAGGTCCTCGTAGTTGCCGATGCCCGGCCCGGCAAGATCGGCCTTCTTGTCGCCCGCCGCGAACGTCATTCGTCCGTCTTCCTTTCCATGGCTGGACTCGGTGCCGCACGAAACAGTCGTTGGCCGCCGCCCAGCGGGAGTCGAGGCCAATCGGCCTGACTCCACTTTGGGCAGATCATATCTGGGCTTGACCGTATGCGAACGCTCGGCGATCTTGAGACCGATGACCGATCAAACCACGCCCGCCCCGCTTGATGCCCCGGCCGCCCCGCTCGGGCCGCTCGTCCCACCCCCGCCACTCGACCTGGATGATCGCCTGACCATGTCCGCCGCCGAAATCGCCACCGCCGTGAACGGGGGCGATATCTCCGCCGTCGAGATCGTCGGGGCAACGCTGGCTCGCATCGAGGCGCACCGGGAGGGCCACGCCTACATCACCGCGTGCCCCGAGGAGGCGTTGAAACGGGCCCGCGAAGGACCGACCGGACCGCTGGCCGGAGTGCCCCTCGCCGTGAAGGACATCTTCGACACGGCAGGCGTGCGCACCACCTACGGCTCCTCGATCTTCGCCGACCACGTCCCGCGGCGGACGGCCACGGCGGTGGCCAGGCTGGAGGCCGCCGGTGCGATTGTCGTCGGCAAGACGAACATGCATGAGTTCGCCTTCGGCGTGACCAGCCAGAACCCGCACTGGGGCACGGTCGCGAACCCCGCCAGGCCCGGGCGCGTGGCCGGCGGTTCGAGCGGCGGGACCGCGGCGGCCCTGGCCGACCACCAGGCGACCATCGGCCTGGGCACGGACACGGGTGGATCGATCCGGATCCCGGCGGCCTGCTGCGGTGTGGTGGGTTTCAAGCCGGCATACGGAGCAATCCCGACGCGTGGCGTCTTCCCGCTCGCGCCATCGTTCGACACGGTCGGGGGCATGGCTCGGACCGTGGCCGACGCGGCGCTCGTGGATGCGGTCCTGACGGGACGGCCTGCGCCGGCGCCTCGGCTCGCGGGCGTGCGCGTCGGCGTGCTGGCCGTCACCGGCATCGAGGACGACCTGGCCAGGTTGGGCGCCCTCGTGGAGGAGGCCGAGCTCCCCGAGCTGGACGCCGATCTCATGGCGGCCTTCGCCGCCGAATGCGCGATCACGCACATGGCCTGGTTTCCGCGCGAGCGTGAGCGCTACGGGCCGGACCTTCGGCTCAAGCTGGATGACGCACAGGGGATCAGCGCGGTGCGATGGCAAAGGGGCCTGAAGGCCACCTGGGAGCTGCGGAAACGAGCGCGCTCGAGGCTCGACTGTGACGTGCTCGTCGGCCCGGTGATGGCGATCGATCCTCCCCCGGACGACTGCTGGGAACCCGACGTGCGGGCAGCCATGACCCGCTGGACGCGTCCGTTCAATTTCCTGGGCTGGCCGGCCATCGCCGTAGGCGGCCTCCAGATCGTCGGCCGCGACCGGGACGTGGTGCTGGCCGCGGCCCTGGAGCTGGAGGCCAGCGGCCTCGTTCGCGAACTGGGGGTGTAGAGGCGCCGGCGCGTCACCGCTACCCAGCACGAAACAGGCCCCCGGAGGCGACTCCGAGGGTCGCTGGCGCTTCCCCTGGCCCCCTCGACGGCGCATGATGTGGCCGCCCCGGGTCGGGGCGCGGATGTGGACCTGTTCGGTCGGGGGAGGACTTATGGGAACCCACCGTCGTGTCGTGGCCCTGGTGGCTGCGCTGTGTCTTGCCGGGGCCGCCTGCTCTTCGGCGGCCACGTCTCCATCTCCGGCTCCGCCGAGGGCAACGCTCGTCGCCACCATCGCCGCCACGGCCCGGGGGGAGACACCCTCGCCGGCCCCGACCGCCAGTCCAACGCCGGCCCCCACGGCAACCCCGACTCCAACCCCGGCGCCTGCCACGCCCGCGCCGACGCTGCATCCCACGCCCACGCCGACGGTGCCGCCCGTCGTCCATGGCCAGTACCTGCTCTACCTGACGTCGGTCAGCGGGCCCATCCGACAGCCACACGCCGCAGGCCTGGCTCGTCAAGCCCAACGGCACCGGCGCCCGCAAGATCGCTGATGGCTTCTCGCTCGGTCCCTACAGCCCGCCGCCCGTGGACCTCGACGCGATCTGGTCCCACGACGGCTCGATGATCCACATCATCAGGTGGCCGAGCTGTGCCGCCCAGATCTCGAACTTGCCGGTATCCGCCAGCACCGAGATCCCTGTCGTCACCATGACGATCAAGGACTGGCTCTTCACGTGGTCGCCGACCGACGGCAAGATAGCCTACTGGCACTTCTCGGGCGCCGACCAGGTCTGCGAGCAGAACAGCATCGACAACATCCACGACCTGGCCTGGATGAACGCCGCGGGCGGCACGCAGACGATCGTCAAGGCCAACGTCACCTACCGCCTGAGCGCCTGGCTGCCCAACGGCTCGGGCCTGGTCGCGGTCAACGACTACAACGCCTTGGTATCGGGTCAGCCTCCTCGACGGCTCGGCGATCTCGCTCGGCGTTACGGCCACCCGGCTGGACGTGTCGCCCGACGGCACTAAGGTCGCCTTCCTGAACGGCGGCTATCTCTACGTCCGGAATCTGGCCGGTGGAATCTCGAAGAACCTGGGGGCGGCGACCGACTTCGCCTGGCGCCCGGACAGCGCCGCGCTGGCCGTGTCGAGCGGGACGCTCAGGCTGGTCAATGCGACTACCGGCAGCGGCACCGTGGTGTTCGCGTTCGCGACCAAGAGCCCGAGCTGGTCGCCCCGACCACACGAAGCTGGCCTTCATCAAGTCGTCCGGCGGCGGCATCTACGTCATCGCCGCGAACGGGGGGCCGGTGACGGCGATCCCCGGCACCATAAACGCGACGCACGTCTACTGGCAGCCGTAGGCCCCAATCAGCGCGCTCTGGGCCTGAACCGGCCCCGTTCGTGAGCCCGCGCAGTCGGCCGGCGGCCGGTCCGCGGTTCGAGGCCGGCGAATCACCGCACGGCCGGGTGGGGCCTAACTCGTTGGTGCCGTGATCAAAACGCCTGACAGCGTGTCGATGCTGATGTCCAGCGTCACCGTCTCATGGGACGGCGTGTTGAAGATCTTCTGATCGAGAGACGCCTGGATGGTCATGCCGGCCGGAGTCCCGTCCTCCTCTGCCCAGAAGGACAAACTGCTGACGGTGAGGTTTTCCTGACCGGCACCGGCCGTGATGCCGAACGCAGAGAGGTCTACGCCCGCCATGTTCGCAACGATGAGCTCGTGAAGCTCTTTGTCGAATTTGGGCTCCACGCCCTCGTCGATGAGGACGATGCCGCTGCCCACAAAGCCTTGAAGCGTCTTTCCTGAGGCTGGCGCCTCGGTCCATTGGCCTCCGTTCGTCCGCGAGTACGCCGCGTCGCCGACGACGATGCTGTCGTTCGTGTTCGTAATGCCCAGGATCTTCGAGGCAATCGAGACGTCACTGTCTGCGCCTTTGACCTTGAACGTTCCCGTGACCGAGCCTGAGGTTGAGCCGAAGATCGTGGTCACCGCAATTGACCCGACCACGGGTCCTTGCGCCTGGAAGTCGCTGGTCGCGATCCTGGCCTCGAAGCTGTCCACGGTCGACATCGGCGTCGGTGTCGGCGTCGGTGTCGGAGTCGGCGTCGGCGCCAGGGTAGGCTCGGCAGAGGCCGCAGCAGATGCCAGGACGCCGTTAAGCGTCTTGCCGGTGGCGCTACAGGCCGCTACGGACCCCAAGAGGAGAACGACGGCTGCCCCCCGGGCAAGACGGCGAACGTGCAAGACCGCAGGCATTTCCCGCATCCTGACCGCACTCTACTCCCTTGCGGCGATGCTAAGGCTCTGAGGTCGTCGTTTCACAAGGGCCGCGTTCTCCAAGCCCGAGCGCACAAGAGAGATACCTATGCGATGATTCTCTCCTCGCGCTGAGTGGCATAGATGGCCTCAGCTTGGTCGGCCGCCTCGGCCAGGACCTCTTCCGGGGTAGCCTCCGGGTAGGCCGCTCGGATCGCGGCGGTGACCGTGCCGAGGTCAACACCCTCGACTTCTTGAACAGCTTGCACATTGATGACATAGCTGGCCAGGATCGAGATAACTGCCGCCACCGGCAGTCCGAAGACAGCACCCCAGATCCCCGCCACCTGCGCTCCGATCAGAACGGAGACGATGGTGACGATTGGATGCACCCCAGAAGTTCTCTTCATCAGTCGAGGCGTGACGAGATGCATGATGACCGCCTGTCCGACAAAGAGCACAACGGCGACCGGGACAACTGCGCCGGGAACGAAAGCGGCGGCGATGAAGATCGGCGGAGCCAGAGCCAAAGCGGAGCCGACGAATGGGATCGGCATACACAACGCAGCAAAGAGACAGATGAGAAACAGGTACGGCAGGCCAAACACCAGACCGACAACGAGCGTCAGCACGACCTGAATGACCATGAGGATGACCTGCATCCAGAGAAACCCCCTGAAGGCTCGACCAACCGAGCGATCGAAAAGATCGAGCTGGGTCTCGAAACGATTTGGAATCACCCTGCGCCATTCAGCCTGCAAGCCGGAAGCATCAGAGACTATGAAGACCGACAGCACCAGGATGATTGAGAGTGCACCGACAACCGACATGACGGTCCCGGCGATGGCCCCAGATTGATCTGCCAGAATGGTGTTGATCTCGGGCAGGATTCTGGCCTCTCCCTGACGGAAGAGGGCGGCTAAGTCGATCGTCTTGGTGCCGATTCCCAAACGTTGCTGGAGCGAGACCAGACTGCCGCTAATGGTCGCCGTGGCCTGGTCCGTTCTGCTTACCAGATTCGTCGCCTCAGTCATCCCGATCGAGGCGGCAATGAGAATAAACCCGATAAGGGTGAGCGCCACGCAACCATAGACCAAGCCGACCGCCTTGCTCCGTCCCATGTTGAAACGACCAGCTGCCCAGTCGACGAGGGGGCTGACCACGAAGGCCAACAGCCAGGCCAGAAAGCAGATCATGAAGATCTCGCTGAAGGCGCCAAGGACCGCCACGGCTTGCTGGATGATAAGGAGAATGAAGACGGTCGATCCGGTCGCAAAGAAGATCGTCGCCAGGCGACGGAGGCTGTTGGCCGGACGCAGATTGATCGAACGAAGAGCAGCCAGGCGAAGCTTGGGAGCCGGGTTCTTGGCTTGGCCGGGGGTCTGGCGAGAGGGGGCGTTCAGAAGCGGACGGTGTTCAGTCATGGCTGGGCCTCTGCGGCACCGTGGCCGGCCGCGCCCATCGGGTGCTAGCGGCGCGGACCACGGCCCGGATTGCTCTGCTTGCGCGAGGCGATTGCCACTCCGACCAGCAGCGCAGGAGACAACGCCGCCAGAGTGACAAGACGCGGCGCACCGGCCATCCAGAGACCTGCCCCGACACCCAGGGAGAATGCGACCAGAAGCTCGAGCCTCGGATCGGACAACTCCTGGAGCATTCTCACGGACTGGGAAGCTCCTTCGGCGCCGGCCGACGCGATGCCGGGCAGGCGGGCCCCCACCTCGTCAGCGGTAGCCCGGGCACCCGCCAGCGCCGCAGCGGCACCCTCCTGCGCCTTTGTCGCGAACCCGCCAGCCGCGTCGCCTTTGGTGTGCTGATCGGTCATCTCAGTTCTCCACTAGCCGCGCATGCCCAAACCAGGCATGGATCCTCATGCCGTTCCCTGAGTCTGGGCTGGATCGGGCCGGGCCGCGAGGATGAAAACCCCTCCCCTGTTGGAAGTCGGAGAGGGTTGAGGCTCTGATCGCGAGGGCTGTCGCCCGGAGGTCTGGTCGGGGAAGGGGTTGACGCGCCCGCGCCTCACTTCTACGGTGCACGGCCACGCGGCGCAGCAGCTGGGTGGCCAGGCCTCAGGCGGGCATCCCCACGGGCCGCAACCGTCCCCGGCGAATGACGCTGGTCAATCCCCAAGCGCAAACGACGAGCGAAACCACGAGCAGGATCACGGAGGCTCCCACCAGGTCCGCGGCAGGCCCCACCACCATGATCGGCAGCAAGCTCGAGACAGACACGAGCATATTGAGGATGCCAAAAACACGGCCTCGGACGTCCTCCGGCAGTTCCTCCTGGAGTTGGGTTTGAGCGGAGATGGCGACGATGGCGTAGCAGATGCCCGCGACAAAGGCGATGGCGATAACCATCGAGAGAAGCGAGATAACCTGACCGATATCCTGCAAACCATGGGCCTCGGCGACCGCACCTACTTGGGCATTGAGGAAGTGCGAGATAGAGCCAGCATATGAGAGCAGGGCGAGCAGGAGACCGAGGACGATCAATCCCGCCTCGATTACCCGCCGCCGGGGGAAGTAGTGACCGTAGGCGTTGATGGCCAGAACGCCGGTGACGATGCCCAGACCAAGAGGCAGGACGACCACAACTAAGCCGTCGTCTCCAAGTCCCAAGGACGTCTTGGCAAAGTCGGGGCCGAGCACGGCGAGGACGCCGATCAGCGCTCCGGTGATTCCCATGTAGGACAGCGACCAGCCCACATTGCGATGCTCGCGGATGTATGCGATCCCCTCGACCAGTTGCCCGAATGTGCTCTTGGCCGCCCGCCCCGCGACCACGACCGCATGGCCAGACGCGACTGCGGACACTTCAATTGGCAGGGACGACGGAAGCGAGAACGGCAGGGACGACGGCAGGGACGACGGCAGCAATGGCGGTGACGGCAGCGACGACGGCAGAATCCAGCAGAAGACGGCAGCGACGAAGTAGAGAGCGGCGACTATCAGGATCAGTACCTGTGGGCCGGCGATGGCGATAACGAACGGTCCGAACAACGCGAAGCCCAGGGCAAACGCCGCGTTGGTCGTCAGGGCGAAGAGACCATTGGCCGCCAGTAGCTGTGACCTCGGGACAAGGAAAGGAATCATCGAAGCTTCCGCCGGGCCAAAGAAGGTCGTCACGGTCGAAACCAGGATCATCAGCAGGTACAGCAAGAGCAGATTGCTGCTGACCAGGAAGACCAGGACGAAAGCCGCTCCGCGGAGCACGTTCGTGACAAACAACGTGTAGCGCTTGTTTGCTCGGTCCACGAAGACGCCGGCGACGGCCGAGAAGATGATGGCCGGAGCAAGGAAGCACAGCAGAAGAATGCTGATAGCGATGGTCGAACCGCTGTAGTTGGACGAGATGATGAAGAGCAAGCCGAGCATGACCATGTTGCCGCCGACCTGGGTCGACAGCTGAGCCAACCACAACAGCAAGAACGGCCGGTTTCGCAGCACCGCGATGCCGCCACTCTCAGGAGGGGCAGCCGCCAGCACGTTCATCGTCGCTGTCTCCGGGGATGTGGTCGGCATTGAAAACCCATAGCCACTGAGCGTTCAGCGAGCGCATGGTATCCCTAGTCCGAGGCCGAGACATTCTCCTTCCCGAACCCCTGATCGGTGCCTGCCGTGACCGGCCGTGCTCAGCCCCAGGACGAGCTTCCCGAGTCGAGGACCCATCGAGGGAACCCGCCAGCAGCCGAGTGGGGACTGGTGCCTGTCCGATCGCGCCCCAAGCGAGCTGTGTGTCGAGCCTAAACTCGTCCCGACCGACCGACCGACCGACCGATAGCTGAGCACGCCTGGGCACCAGGCCGTACGGGAAGGGAGTGGGGACAATGACGAGTCGACCCGAGGGCGCAGCCATGCAATCGGAGGCCGGGAGACAGTCGGTCGCAACACAAGTACCGGTGTCGACCCTCAGCGCAACCGTTTGCCGGCTCGGGTTCTGGGCGGCGATCTTGACCGTGGTCCTGAGCGCGACGGCGTTGGCTATCGGGTTCGTGACGCCCGCGAGGGGCGGCCCCTTCTGCCCGTCAGACTGCATCGCCTATCCCTACCTGGATGCGGGCTCGTTCTTCCCGGGGGACTACATCTGGATCGTTCCGGCGCTCCTGTTGGTGCCGACGTTCGTGGTGCTCATGGCCTGCATCGACGCCTACGCGAGCGAGGGCAGGAAGCTGTTCGGTCGCCTCGGGCTGTCGTTCGCCCTGGTCTACGCACCCATTGTCGCGATCGACTACTTCATCCAGTTCACCGTCATCGCCCCGAGTCTCCGAAGCGGACAGACCGAGGGTCTCTCGCTGTTCACGATGTACAACCCCGACGGGCTGTTCGTGGCGCTCGAGAGTCTCGGGTACCTGGCGATGGCCGTCGCGTTCCTGTTCGCAGCGCCGGCGTTCGAAGGCGGCCGGGTCGAACGATCCATCAGGTGGATCTTCGTGGCCGGCTTCGTCCTGGCGGTCGGGATGTTCCTGGGCCTGTACTTCGCGGGCAGCGACATCGTCGGGTTCGAGGTGGCGGTCCTGTCAATCGACTGGATCGTCTTGATCGTCACGGGTGTGCTGCTCGCGGTGGTTTTCAGGCGAGCCGGGCGGCCGGCATCATCGCGGCTGGCCGGTGGAACCTCCGGCTGAGGTGCCGACGCCCGGCCGGGGACACGGCGTCAGGCGATCGGCTCGCTGCCGGCCGGATCGAACCGGATCAGCATCTTCGTTTGGTTTGACTCTCCAATTACGTCGGACGCAAGTCGGCGGTCAAGGGCCGGGCCGTTAGGCAGAGGGGCAGCGGCACGCAGCCATGCGCGTTACCCTGGAAACCGGCGCCAGAACACCAGAGGCAGGGAAACATGCCACTCACTGGAGAATACGAACCGGGCACATCCGCATGGTCGCGCAAGCAGGTTGAACTCTACGAGGCGACGAACGGCGAGGAGGGCAGCGATCTTCGCGGCATGCCCGTGATCGTGCTGACCTCGGTCGGCGCGAAGACCGGCAAGCTCCGCAAGACGGCTCTGATGCGCGTCGAACGCGGCGGCGTCTACGCGGTGGTGGCGTCACTCGGCGGCGCCCCGAAGAACCCGGTCTGGTACTACAACCTGAAGAAGAACCCCCACGTCGAGTTGCAGGATCGAGCGGCCAAACGCGACTACACCGCGCGCGAGGTCACGGGTGACGAGAAGGCCGTCTGGTGGAAGCGCGCGGTCGAGGCCTGGCCCGACTACGCGAATTACCAGGCGAAGACTGAGCGCCAGATCCCGGTGTTCTTGCTCGAACCGATGGAGTAGGGGACGGTTCCTGCCCTCGCCGCGGGCTGCCCCGCCGCGCCCACGCTCAAACCGAGGCTGCCTCGTTCGCGAGCCGCGACGCTGCGAGCGTCAGGTGGTGCGTCAGCAGGGCATCGTCATACGACGAGCGGATCCTGTTGGGCTTCCCCTGGACCGCATCGATGAACGCCCGATTCTGCAGCTCGTAAGGCGTGTCGAAAACGGACGGCGGCGCAAACGTGGTCTTCTCCGAGCCTCGCCGCACGAGGAGCCGGTGGTTGAGTACCTCCAGCGTCAGGGCCATTCCGTCGGAGACTGCCTCGAGTTCGACCCGGTGCGCCGCGGCAAGTAGAGAAGTTGTCGAGAAGGAACCGATGGCACCCGACGCAAAGCGCACTGAGGTCTCGGTGACGTCGAGGATGTCGCTGTCCGGATAAGCCGGCCGCGGAACCCGGCGGCCTGCGGCGGCGATGGGCTCCATCTCGCCCGCGAGATATCGCGCCAGATCGAAGATGTGGGTCGCCTGCTCCACTATCTGACCGCCCGATTGGTCCTTTCGAATCCACCAGGCGGCGCCGGGCGTTTCGCCCAGCCAGGAGCCGACGACCAGCTGGGGCGGCCGGCTCTCGAGGAGCTCGCGGGCCCGATCGACGACCTCGAGGTAGCGCCACTGATAGCCCACGCACGACACGACGCCCTTCTCGTGGATCGCCTTCGCGATCCGTGCCGGCCACTGTTCGTCGACGCCGAGCGGCTTCTCGGCGAACAGGGCGATCCCGCGATCCACGACGGCCAGCTCGGGCTCACCGTGGGCATACGGTGGCAGGCATACGAAGACCGCATCGAGCTCGGCCGCATCGAGCATGGACCGATAGTCGGGATAGACCCGCGCGCCGGCAGACTCGGCCAACGGGCCCGCCGAATCCGGATTGCGTGACGAGATGCCCACCACCTGGACGTCGTCGAAGCCCGAGAGAACGCGCAGGTGTACTCGGGCAATCCAGCCCGCCCCGACGATCCCGACACGTGTGGCGGCCATCCTGCACCTCCGACGCTCATGGAACTCAGCCGTTCCGCCGGTAGTGTCTCACCGGCCCGTTCAGCCGGCCGGGGCGTCCAGGACTTCGCGAACCTTGCGCGCAAGGCGCTCGGGAGTGAACGGCTTGGGCAGGAACGACGCGCCGACGTCGGCGAGCCCGGCGGGCAGCACGGTCGATTCGGCGTGCCCCGACACGAGCAGTCGCCTCACGCCGGGGGCCACCACAGCCAGCCGTGCCCGATCGACGAGCCACCACGAAGTCTCCCTCTGGGGGGACTTTCCGCCCCATTTCAGGGATCGGCGCAGGAGAACCTATTCTGCACTCCCGGCTTCGCCCGACCCTCGGCGGGGTGCGCCATTCGTGCGCGCCCGGCGCCGACCTGAGCGTCCTCCATGCACCGCGCCCGGGTCAAGGGACGAATTGGCCTATTCCGCCGGCGGCTCGGATGATGGCGGCTCAGCGCGAGCCGGCTGGCTCCAGCTGGTGCGTTCGCTCCATGATCTCGAGCATGGCCCGGGCGTCGTGGTAGGGGCACTTCCAGAAGTCGACCTTGGTCAGGCCCGGCGCGGCAACGCCCTCGCGGCTGACGTAGGTGTACCACTCGCCGTCGCGGCGATCGATCACGAAGGCGTCGATGAAGTCCCAAGTCTTGATGGCGGCAGCGAGGTGCTCCTCTCGGCCCGAGATCTGGTAGGCGTTCAGGTATCCCACCACAGCTTCGGCCTGCGGCCACCATTCCTTGTCCGTCTTGAGGTATCCCTCCGCCGTCCTTTCCGTGTACACACCGCCCAGCTCGGCGTCGTAGCCGTCCGCCAGGACGGCGTCCGCCATCTTGACGGCAGCCGCCTGGGCCCGGGACGTGAGTGTCGGGTCGCCCACCACGCCGGCCGCTTCGCAGATCAGCCAGCTCGTCTCGATGTCGTGGCCGTACGAGATCACTCCCGACATCGGCCGCCAGTGCTCGTCGAAGAAGAGGATTAAGTGCCCGCTCTGTGCGTCGAGGATGCGGTCCAGCATCAGCTCGAGCAGCGCCCGCAGCCGCGCCCGTGGCCGCGGATCCTCGCAGACAAGAGCCAGCGTCGTGTAGGCCTCGAGAAGGTGGACGTGGTTGTTCATCGAGAAGGGCGCGTTCAGGTCCAGGTCGGACAGCCGGATGTCGTCGATCGGCTGCCAGTCGCGCCCGCGCGCCTCCCAGTAGCCGCCGTTCGAGGGGTCGAGCGCATGAGTCTCGATGTCTTCGAAGAGCCGCATGGCTCGATCGCGCGCGTCGCGCACACCCGTCGCCCGGAAGTACTCGACCAGCGCGTAGATGCCGAAGGCCTGTCCGTAGGTCTGCTTTCGACCCTGCAGCATTCGGCCGAGATGGTCCACCTCCCAGTACAGGCCCGAATGCTCCGGGTCCCAGAAATGCTCCAGGAGGTAGTCGAACGCCCGATCCGCCATCTCGCGATAGAGGGGCTCGGGCCGGCGGCGCAACGCGGCCGAGAAGGTCCACAGGATGCGGGCGTTCAGGACGCCGCCCTTGCCGGCGCTCGGGTCCGGCCGGCCGTCGACGGAGACGGCTCCGAAGAAGCCGCCCTGCCTGCGATCGACTGCCGTGGTCGCCCAATACGGCAGGATGTCCTCGCGCAGCTCATGCTCAGCCGCGGCGCGCAATGGCCCGAGTCGATCCGCGATGGTCATGCTGGGATGGTAGCGGTTGTTGGCTCCCCGAAATGGCTGGGCGAGTCGCTACCGGTTGCCGGACGCGGCACGGGTGGAGGAACCAGCTGATACGGCCTCGAGTCGATCGACCAGGCGCAGCAAGTCGGCGGCTTCGGACTTGCGGAGTTCGCCGGTCTGGAGCGCCAGCAGCAGGAGTCGCTTTCGCTCGACGTCGTCCGCGCCGAGGAGCAATTCGACCAGCCCCGCCTGATCGAGCTGCCGCTCCTCGCTGTCCTTGGAGCGCTTGCGGTTGAAGAGCACGCTGGATCCTCCTGGAGAGGCCGCCGACTCGGAGCGTCGGCAGCCCGCCTATCGGAATAGTCGGCCCCGCTGGGGCCAAGTATCGCTCCTCGATTGTACGGGTCAAGGTCACCCGAAAGGACCCTGTCAGGTCCGGCGGGGAGCGGAGAGCAGCAATCTACCCTCGACTGCAGCGCACCGACCAGCCGGTGGCGGCAAGTTGTCGCGGGTGCCGGCCCAGATCTGCTACGACTGGCCGCGCGCTGGCGTCGGCTGTACGATCCAGGGCAAGTAATTGAGGTATCAACGATGTCCAGCACCGCGGGGCTTGGTCCGCTCAATGTCGTCGATTACAGCCCGGGCGTATGCAACATCGGTCCGGCTGAGATAGCCCGCCGCCGGATGGCCGGCCATATCGGGCTCCTGGTGACCGCGGCCGGCCTCGCGGCACTGGTCGTGACCGGGGCGCCGCCTTGGACCAGGCTGATTCTGGTGCTTCCAGCGGGCGCGTCGGCCTCGGGATACCTGCAGGCGTGGTTCCACTTCTGCGCCGGCTTCGGGGCCCGAGGCGTCTACAACTTCGGGCCGCTGGGGACCGTGTCCGAGGTGGCGGCGCCCGAGGCCAGGGCACGCGACAGGGCCAAATCGATCCGTATCGGCGTGGCCGCGCTGGCCATCGGCATCGTCGTCGCGGTCGTGGCGGCGGTGCTGCCGATCTAGCTCGCGGCGCGCTGCCGGTCGATCGGGACGATCTCGCCCGCAGGCGGGCCGGAGTGAATCTCGAGGCGGTTTCGACCCAACGCCTTGGCGACGTACAGCGCCTCGTCGGCATCGTGGAGCGCCGCGTCGATGTCGATGCAGTTGCGCTGGGATAGCTCGCGGGCGCCGGCGCTGGCCGTGACCAGGTTCCACGGTGGGTTGTCGGGGTGCGGCATGCCCGCGGCCGCGACGGCACTGATGTAGCGCTGCCCGGCCGCCGCCAGGGCGCTCTCGTCGCAATCGTGCAGCACGACCAGGAACTCCTCGCCGCCGTAGCGATAGAGCCCGTCGCCCAGGCGGCTCGTCTTGCGAAGAACGTCGGCCACTCCCCGCAGGGCGGCGTCGCCGGCCAAGTGGCCCATGGTGTCGTTGAGGCGCTTGAATCGGTCGAGGTCCATCAGCAGCAGACCCACCGTTCCGCCGATGCGCTCGATCCGGGCCGCGGTCTGGGCCAGGTCCTCGTTGAGGCGAAGGCGGTTGCCCAGGCCGGTCAGGGCGTCGAGGCGGGCGATCGTCTCGAGCTCCTCGTTGAGCCGCAGCAGCTCGGCCTGCTGGACGACCAGGGTTTCCTGCTGCATGAAGAGGAACTCGTCCTGGCGACGAAGGTCGAGCTCGTGCTCCTTCATGCGGCCGTAGAGACCGCGCACCGCCAGGAGCTGCCTGTTCATCTGCTGGCGCCGCCGAAGCTGGATCTCGTTGGCGCCGAGGCTCAGCCCGAATGCCAGGGCGGCAGTGAACGTCAGCGCCAGCATCTCGCCCGACCACACCGCGGCACTCGAGCACGCGACGATCACCCCGAAGAAGATCGCGTCGGCCAGGATCAGCCAGATCAGGTGCTGCCTGCGCTCGAGCGGGACGTAGACCGCGAAGGCGAGGGGCATCACCCCCAGCGCCCCCAGGGAGAGCGACTCGGATCCATGAACGAGGGTCGTGGTCGTGGCGGTCGAGAGGAACGGCAGCAGGCCCACCAGCATGCCGAGTTGAACGACGAAGCGCCGGGACCGGCAGGGCACTGTGCGCGCGACGCCAAGACCCGTCAGCACAAGCGGCGTGGCGACGAGGATCTCGGCAAGGGCGGCGTTCGGCGCGACCAGGCACGCGACCACTGTGGTGACCGCGATCCCGGCCGTCACGGCCAGAGCTGAGAACAGCACACTATCCTGAAGTTCCCGGCGATAGACGGCCCTCAGGCGACGATCCTTGTGGGCGGCGCTGACGTCGGGTTTCTCCGTTGCCCCAGTAAGCACGGCAGGCTCCATTGGCACGGCTTGCCAACCGTCGAAGGTATCGGCCGTGGAGTCTGCCAACTGCAGCAGGGCGCACGGAAGCTGGGACTATCCAGAGGGCTCAGCGCTGGCCTGCGCGAGGCGGCCGCCGGGCGTCAGGCGACCTCTACCGCGGTGGGGCCCACGCAGGAGTGGGCGACTTCGATCTCGATTGCCACGCGGTGAGGGTGATCGTGACCCGACTCACGATAGAGCCGGAGAAGGCTAGCCTCGGCGGCTCGAAGTCGGGCGTCTGCCTCCCATTCCGGGAGGTCTGGCTCGGCGGCCTCTTTGGCCTCCATCGCCTCGACCAGAGCTCGCAAGACCCCCTCGATGGCGGACGGTTCAGGCACGAGACCCTCCTTCCTTCGGGGGTTCGCACTGGGTACGACCAGGGACAATCAGGATACTCCCCTGGATGTTTCGAACACATACACGGGACGTTCCATTCCCGCAAGAATCGCCCATCCCGCGCAACTCATGCGTTCGTGCCCGGCTATATCCGTGTAGCGGCCGGCGAGACGCGGACTCCAGAAGCGCCCGAAACGCGCTACGGGACGGCGCGGCCACGGAGCGTGGAGGTGCCGCCCGGCGACGATGTGGGGCCGGCAGTGGAGCCTGGGGCCGATGCAGCGGCCGAGCCCGCGGTCCGCGTCTCCGGCCCGACCGCCGTGACAGTCGAGAGCGCCGCAGTCGCTTGCTCCAGGAACCAGCGGGCCGTGCCGCGAGCGGCGATGTTCAGGAAGGCGCGATCGAGCACGGCCCCGAACTCACCGCCGGGCGGGGCATAGAACCCCTCCAGCGTGACCTCGGTCGATGTCAGCTTGAGCCGGCCGGCGAAGACGGGGAAGAGCGGCGCGAGCGACGACGACCGCCAGCTGATTGTCAGCTCGCAGCCATCCGCGGTTGCTCGGGCCTCGCCCATGTCCACGTAGGCGGCCTTCTTGAAGGTGAGCTGTGGGCTGTGGTCCCGCACCGGCAGACTGAGATCCGTCAGATAGCGGCGGGTGCCCGCCGTGGCCGAGGCGACCGGGGTGCCCAGCCAGTCGGGCTCGACCAATGCCGCCGGTGGGCAGGTTGCCAGGTCCATCGAGGCGCGCTGCACGAGCTTGAGGGGCGTGACGTGACTGGGGACGCTCGTCATGATCCCCGGATCCTATAGAGCCGGCCCAGGCGCGTGACCGGGTGGCCGTCACGCAGAGGCAGTACCAACGGCCCGACCGAGCCTACCCATCGCGGCGGGCAGGCCGCAGGGGCCACGGGCGACGCGGCGGCGGTCGGCGCGCGACCGCGGGAACCGTCAGCGGTCCGGGTCGACCGACTCGACGGCGGGTGCAACCGGGCAGCTGACCTCGTTGCGCATGCCCATGAGCCACGCCAGGCCGTCGCGGTGCCGGCTGGCGATCCGATAGACGGCGTCGGCGGCGAGGGCCGTCGGCGGCAGGGCAGCCCAGGGTCGGAGCAACCAGCCGCCGGGGAGCGCGTCGAGGAGCGCCAGCGCCGCGTGGCCGCCGGTCACCACCTGACCCGTCGACTCGTTGACGACGTGGATCGCGTCGGCCAGATGCCCTTCGGCCGCGAGTCGCTCCAGGCTCGGGCGGCCTGAGGTGGCGGCCATCGTGAGGGGAAGGAACTCCATTCGGCCGTCGCGGTCCCAACGGCGCAGCTGCCGGACCGTCTCGCTGCACACCGTGCAGCCGCCGTCGTAGAGGACCGTGAGCGACGCCACGACCGGACGATCGTCGTCGGCGATCCTGGGAGGAAGCGGTGTCTCGATGGCCACGCCGGGATGTTAGCGCGCGGATGTCAGTTGTGCGCGGTCATCGGACAGGATGGTGGCGCTCAGGCGGAGAAGCGGCCTCAGAAGGGTCGGCGAGTGGCGGGCCGCCCCGTCGGCGGATTGTTCGGCGGCGGGGCGGTCCATGGACGCGCGGAGCCGGACCGCGCGAAGGAGGCCGGGAATTGGATCGGCCGATCGTCGGCGCGACGGCAGGCCCCCGTGGAGGCCCCGCCCGCGGAGACGGCGGCGCCCGCGGTTGCCGCGGCGGCGGCGATCCTGGCGGCGCCGACGGAACGTGCAGCCGGGGTCATCTGGTCCCGCCAGTTCGAGCGGAGGCGCAGCGGGTGGCGCGGGGGCGCGTGGCGGGGCTCAAGCTGCTCAACCACTCAGGCGCGGGCCGGCTCGGGGACCGAGGCCCGAGCCGTTCGGCTCGATCGCCGGCCGGCCACGTGCGACAACTCGAACTCGATCATGACGACAATGCCGATCAGAAGAAGCACGGTGCTGGCCACCGGGGTCGAGGAGACGAGCAAGTCTCCCGCCCCTGAGCCGCCGAACCCGCTCAGTGTTGCGACCCCGAGGGCGACACCGGCGACGGACGTGGCGGCGATGGTCGCGATCACGATCCTGTGAATTCGGCTGCGGTCCATTTCGCCTCCGGCACCGAGCACCCATCGACGCGGGCCTCTTCTGCTCTAGGTGTCGTCCTTTACGGAGAATCCTTGGTGCCTCGTTCGTACCATCAGGACCAGCCGATAAGCCTGCCTCGCAGGCCCTCATCTACAGGTGAAGCGTCGCGATCGTCCGCCGCTGTATGCTCCCGTGACATGCCCGCCAATCACCCCGCTCCAACGCGATCGACAGCCCACGCCGCGGGCAATGCCGCCGTGCAGGCCGAGCCCCGGGCCGCCGGCACCGGCAGCGCGGCCGATTCGCTTTCGCGCGAGGTGAAGCTGCTGGGCGCCCTGCTCGGCCAGGTGATCGCGGAACAGGGCGGGCCGCAACTGCTGGATCTGGTGGAACGGAGCCGCCTTCGCTCGATCGCCTTCCGCGAGGCAGGCGACGAGGGGGCCCACGAGGCGCTGGCGACCGAGCTCGACTCGCTTGCGATCGACCAGGCCGAGGCGCTGGCCAACGCCTTCAGCCTGTACTTCCAGCTCGTCAACCTGTGCGAGGAGCGCGATCAGGTTCGCCAGCTGGAGCGAGCCCAGAAGTCGGCCAGGCCTGAGGAGGGCTCTCCGGATTCGGCCATCGACTGGCTCCGCGAGCGCGACTGGTCGGCCGATCGGATCGAGGAGCTGCTGCGGCGGCTGCGGATCACGCCGGTCCTGACCGCCCATCCGACCGAAGCCCGCCGGCGCACGGTGCTGACCGCTCTGCGGCGCTGCTATCGGCTTCTCGAGCAGCTCGACGATCCCCGCCTCGGTGCCGAGGACGACGCCGAGATCAGGCGCAAGCTGCGTGAAGAGATCAGCCTGCTGTGGCGGACCTCGTCGGTGCGCAAGACCGCCCCGACCCCGATCGACGAAGTCCGCTCGGCCCTGGCATTCTTCGACGAGGCGCTCTTCCGGGCGGTGCCGCGGATCTACCGCGCCTTCGATCGAGCGATGGACCGGGCGAGAGTCCGAGGTCGGAGCCACCGCGCGGGCGGGCTGGCCGGCGACGCCGGCTTGAGCGGGACACAGCCGCCGCGCGCGTCCGCCTTCCTGCAGTGGGGCTCGTGGATCGGTGGCGACCGCGACGGCAATCCGGTGGTCACGGCGGAGCTCACTCGCCAGGTTCCGCGCATCCACGCCGACCACGTCCTGCGCGGCTACGAGGCGGTGGCGACAAGGCTTCTGACGACGCTGTCGGCGCAGGTCTCGAGTGATGGGATCCACCCGGAGTTCGAGAACCGGCTGGCCCGCGATGCCGAGGAACTGCCCGAGACGATGCGCGACCTGGCTCGCCGCTTCCCCGACGAGCCGTACCGCCGCCGCATGGGGGCGATCGCCGAGCGGCTTCGCCGCACTCGCTGGTACCTCACCGAGGAGGCGGGCCCGGTCGCCGGGCACTACGAGACCACCGAGCGGCTGATCGAGGAGCTGGCCGAGCTTCAGGCCTGCCTCGTCGCGGATGGGCTGTCGCGCGTCGCCTACGGAGAGATCCAGGACTTCCGCTGGCAGGTCGAGACGTTCGGCTTCCATCTCGCCTCGCTCGAGATCCGCCAGCACTCCGAAGTCCACGCCGAAGCCCTCCACGCTCTCCTGCACAGCCGCGGCATGACCTCCCCGGACCTGGCCCGCGAGCTTGTCCCGGGCGTCTCGCCGGGCGAGGTCCTGGCGACTTTCCGGGCCGTGGCGGCGATCCAGCGGCGCTTCGGCGAGGATGCCTGCCATCGCTACGTGGTCAGCTTCACCCGCAGCGCGGACGACGTCATGGCCGTCCTGCAGCTCGCCCACATGGCCGCCGGCGGAATCGTCCCGACCGTGGCCACGAGCGGCTTCGTGCGCGGCCAGGCCAACCTCGATGTCGTGCCGCTCTTCGAATCGGCGGACGCGCTCGAGAGCTGTGGCGAGGTCTTGGAGACGCTGCTCGCCAACCCGGACTACCGCCGGCACCTGGAGTCCCGCGGCAACCGCCAGGAAGTGATGCTCGGCTACTCCGACTCGAACAAGGAGTCGGGTTTCCTGGCGGCCGTGTGGATGCTCTACCGGGCCCAGTCACGCCTGGCCGAGGTGGCCCGCCGCAACGGTATCGAACTGACCCTCTTCCACGGCAGAGGAGGCGCCATCGGCCGTGGCGGTGGCCCGACGAACCGGGCCATCCTGGCCCAGGCCCCGCGCTCGATCGACGGCCGCTTCAAGATGACCGAGCAGGGCGAGACGGTCGCGGCCAATTACTCGAACGCCGCCATCGCCGAGCATCACCTGGAGCTCGTCGCGAGCGCGGCGATCATCGCGTCCACTCACGAGCACGACGACTGCGTGGCCGAGGTGGACGGCCGCGGCAAGCCGGTGATGGACGAGCTGGCCGGCCTGGCGCGGGACGCCTACCGCTCGCTGGTGTACGACGAGCCCGGGTTCCCGGAGTTCTTCCGGGCCGCGACGCCCGTGACGGAGCTTTCGGCGATGGCCCTGGGGTCGCGGCCGGCGCGCCGCGGCAGCGTCGAGCCACCGCGGCGGCTCTCCCAGCCGGCCTGGGTCGTGGAGCCGGTCACGCCGGCGCCGGGCATCGAATCGCTGCGGGCGATTCCGTGGGTCTTCGCCTGGCAGCAGGCGAGGATCGGGCTCCCGGCCTGGTACGGCCTCGGTTCCGCGCTCAAGGCGTACCGGCGGACCCACGGCGCCAGGTCCACCGAGAAGCTGGCCACGCCCTATCGCGACTGGCCGCTCCTCTCGAGCGCCTTCGACAACGCCGAGCTGATCCTGTATCGATCTGAGCCGCAGATCGCGAGCCTCTACGCCGCGCTCGCCGACACACCGACCGGGAAGCGGCTGTGGGCCTGCATCCGGGCCGAGTACGCCCTCTCGATCGAGGAGCTGGCAAGAGTGACCGGCCATCGGGAGTTGCTCGAAACCGATCCGGCAGTTCGGCGCTCGATCCGGCTGCGGCGGCCCTACATCGACCCGCTGTCGCACATCCAGGTCCACTACCTGGCCCGGCTTCGCTCGCTGCCGCCGAACCATCCGGATCGCGAGCGAGTGGCCACGCTCGTGCAGCTCACCGTCAACGGCGTGGCCGCCGGCCTCCAGAACACCGGCTAGGGCGGCCAGGAGACACCCGATGCCCACGCCGAGACGCGACGCCTCGAACCGCCGGGCGGCCGCTGCCGCTCGGCCCGCCGACGCCACTCCTGCCGATGCGGCCCAGTCCGCCGACGGAACCCCGGAGGCGGATCCGTGGCGGGTGCCGCCACTCCCCGCGGACGACGCCACGCTGTTCACGCTGGGCCTGGATGAGCTGGCGGCCCGCTGGTCCCGGTCGATGGAGTCCTCCGCGATCGGAGCCGAGGCCATGCGCGGCGCCGACCGGCGGGCCCAGGCGATGGGAGTGACGGGCACGCGCCTGATGGAGCAGGCAGGCTGCGCGGTGGCCGCGGCCACTCGTGCCCTGGCCGTTGAGACGGAACGCTGGGGCAGGGGGCCGATCCTGGTCCTGTGCGGACCCGGCAACAACGTCGGCGACGGCTTCGTCGCGGCGCGTCACCTGGCTCGAAACGGGGCCAAGGTCGTGGTCGCGCTGGTCGCCGGCGAGGGGCGCCCGGCGGGCAGGGACGCAGCCCGCAACTGGGACCGCCTCGACGCCGAGGACCGGGTCGAACGGGTCCACACCCCCGTCCCCCGGGACGTGGCGATCCTCGCTCAGGGCATCGAGAAGGCGGCCGTGGTCGTGGACGCGCTGCTCGGGACCGGTACCGCCGGGCCGCTGCGCGAGCCGATCCGCAGCGCCGTCGAGCTGATCGCCAGGGCGCGGCGCGCGGGCATCCCGATCATCGCGGTCGACTGTCCGACCGCCGTCGACCTGACCAGCGGCGACCTCTCCGACCCAGTCGTTCGGGCGCATCTGACCGTCACTTTCCACCGGCCCAAGACGGGGCTGCTGGCGCGACGCGGCGCCGCCGTCGCGGGCAGGGTGCTGGTGGCACCGATCGGCATCCCGCAGGAAGCCGATCGACTCTGAGCCCGGATCCGCTGTCGGTTTCGCCGTTCGCTGCGCTCGCTACGGCACGATCAACACGTACTTGCCGTTCCAGGTCTTCACGATCGAGTCGGTGTATGGCAGGAAGTACGTGGCCAGCTGGGCAGGTGTGAGCTGCGTGTCGGGCGGCAGGTCGTATCCGGACGAGTTCATCGGCCGCGGGTAGAGCGGCCCGGCGACGTCGACCGAGGTGATCGTGAAGTTGCTCGTGGTCGCCGGGTCGGCGGTGGCGGTGAAGCCGTCCATGACCCAGGCATGGCGGCCCTTCCAGACCAGCATCCCCACCGGCCTGTTCGTCTGACGCATTCGAAGGGCGGCCTGCTTCAAGGCCGACGTGCTGTCGCCAAAAGTCTGCACCGAGTAGGTGGCGCCGCCGTACCGGTCGAGGATCGCGGACCAGCCGGCCGGGTTCGTCCCGCTCGGGTAATTGCCTCCGTCGTGGGCCTGGCCGTAGGCGATGTACGTGGCCTGGGAGTTGCTCGATGAGTCGCTCTGGCCGAGGATCATGTTCAGCATCATCTGGCTGCTCGCGGCCACGCACCAGGTGGTCGTTGCCTGCGAGGCGAAGGCGCTGGGCCGGTAGAAGTCGAGAGTGCCCGTCCAGGCGGGCAGCCCGGTCGCCTCGAGCATCGCGCCCGATGTGAGCTCGCTTCGGAAGCCGGCGGCGTCCTGGAGCGTCAGCAGGTATCGGTAGCAGAAAGAGGGCTGTAGGGTCCGGTTGACCGAGTACCCGGTGAACGAGAGATTCGTCGGGCTCGACCATGCCACGCCCGTGCAGGCGCCGCCAACCGCCGCGGCCGACTGCTCGGACAGGCTGCGCGAGGTGATCGTGGAGCCGAAGGTGTCCCGCTGCGCCCAGCCGATCGTGGCCGCCGTCTCGTAGACGACAAGCCCGTCCGCGAATGGGTTCGTGAAGTCGGCCGTGGGGCCCAGGCCGGCCGGCGCAGGGATGAAGGTCGACGAAGTCACGGTCTGCGTTCCGGCGCCGGTGGTGAGCATGAGCAGGAATCGATAGCACCGGTTGGGCAGGAGCCCAGCGACGTAATACGAAGTGCCGGATGCGGACCCCGATCCGACGGGGAGCCAGCGGAGGTCGCAGCCGGTTGCGCCCAACGGGCGCGACGTTTGAACTACCACGGCGGTCGAGCTGACCGACACGCCTTTTGCGATCGTCCAGCTCGCACCGAATGAGCCCGTCTGGGTCACCGTGGTCAGTCCGGGGATGGGCGTGACAAAGGTCGCCACGGGGGCGGCCGTGGCGGCCGCTGCCGGCGAGATTCCACCGAAGCTGGCCACCAGGACGAAGGCTGCGACCGAGGCCAGCCCGGCGAGGCGGCGATGGCTGTGGCTCATGGCGTTCAGATCCAATCGGCTTGTCTGGACACGGATTGCTTCGACCGAGAAAGGGCTCTGCTGCCGGGGACACTGGCCCGGGTCCGCGTTGCGTTGAACCCGCCAAGGGTGCCGTTGTGTGTCGGGTAGTTTCTTACCAGCGACACAAGACTTGTCAACTACCAATGCGGGTCCCGGCGCCGGTACCCGAACCTGGACTTGCCGGACCCTATGCACGCGGTAACGCCGGACGTACAATCCCGCCGCAAAGCTCACGGGCTGACTGTGAGCGAGCGTCCAGATAGCACGACGACCGGGCCTCTCACGCGTTGCCGCGAGGACACGGAGGGAGCGGCTACTGAGAGGAGTTCCAGTTTCTCGTGTACACGGACAAGATTCTGGTCTGCGCCGACTGCGGCCAGCAGTTCGTATTTACCGCGAGCGAGCAGGACTTCTACGCGCAGCGGGGATTCTCCGAACCCAAGCGATGCGGCCCCTGCCGTACTGCGCGCAAAGCCGCGCGTCCGGAGGGCGGCGCCGGCCGCGGCGGCGGCTACGGCAGCGGCGAGTACGATCGAGGCCCCCGCCAGATGTTCCCCGCCACGTGCAGCAAGTGCGGACGCGCCACCGAGGTCCCGTTCCAGCCGACCACCGGCAAGCCGGTCTACTGCAGCGACTGTTTCCGGAGCGCGCGCGGCAACTGACCCCAGTTCTCTTCGGATCGACGACCCGGGCCCCGTACTCGGGTCGTTTCGTGTCCGACCTTCCGCGCCGCGCCGGTCCGGGCCGCTCGGTTGCTCGTTCCCGGCTCGCCGGGTACGCTTCGGACATCCACCCCGATCCGCAGCGCGAGGCCGACAGCCATGGCCGCAGGCTCCAGCAACGACTTCGACCTGATCGTCCTCGGCGCAGGCACCGGTGGCTACACCGCCGCTTTTCGGGCCGCTCAACTGGGCATGAACGTCGCGCTCGTTGACGTGGGCAAGATCGGCGGGACGTGCCTCCACGTCGGCTGCATTCCGACCAAGGCGCTCCTCGAATCGGCCGAGCTGTTCGCGCGCCTCAAGAAAGCGAAGGAGTTCGGGATCCTGCTGGAAGGCCAGCCCGGCTTCGACTTCGAAACGATCGCCCGGCGGCGGGACCAGGTCGTGAAGCGGATGTGGACCGGCCTGAAGGGCCTGGTCGACAAGAACAAGGTGACGTGGGTCGCGGGGCGCGGTCGCCTCGAAGGCGCCGGCGCGATCCGCATGGCGCTCAACGGCGAGGACGGTGCACCCGGCGCGGGCGGGGAACGGGTCCTTCACGCCCGAAACGTGATCCTGGCCACCGGCAGCCGCGTCAAGAGCCTGCCCGGCATCGTGCCCGACGGCCACCGAATCATCACCTCGGACGACGTAACGACCAAGGCAGACCTGCCGAAGAGCATCGCTATCGTCGGCGCCGGCGCGGTCGGCTCCGAGTTCGCCTCTCTGTACCACGACCTGGGCGTCAGCGTCACGCTGCTCGAATACCTGCCGGCGATCGTCCCGCTCGAGGACCGTGACGTCAGTGCCGCCCTTGAGCGCAGCTTCACCCGGCGCGGCATCAAGATTGTCACGAAAGCCCGCTTCGACGCGGCCTCGGTGAAGGTCACGGCCGATGGCGTCTCGATGCTCGTTGGCCCGGACGGCGGTGTCTCCGAAGAGCTGCGCGTCGAGCAGCTGCTCATGGCGACCGGGCGCGCGCCGAACACCGAGGGGATCGGCCTGGAGACGACGAAGGTCGAGCTCGAGCGCGGGTACGTGAAGGTGGACGGCTGGATGCGCACCGCCGAGCCCCACGTCTACGCCATCGGCGACGTGATCGGCGGGCTGATGCTCGCTCACGTGGCTGCGCACGAGGGGATCGTCGCGGCCCACGAGACCGCCGGCGAGGGGCCCGAGGCGATCGACTACGACCACCAGCCGCGCGCGACGTACACGCACCCGCAGGTCGCCTCGATCGGCCTGACCGAGCAGCAGTGCGAGGCACGCGGAATTGCCGTCAAGAAGGGCGTCTTCAACTTCGCCGCGATCGCCAAGGCCGTGATCGTGGGCGAGACGGAGGGCTTCGCCAAGGTGATCGCGGACGCAACCACCGACGAGGTGTTGGGCGTGCATATGATCGGGCCGGCCGTGACGGATCTCATCGCGGAGGCCGCGCTCGGCATGACGCTCGAAGCCATGGCCTGGGAGATCGGCGCAGCTACGCATCCGCACCCAACCCTGGCCGAGATCATGGGCGAGGCGGCGATGGCCGTCTCGGGCCGCCAGATCAACGCCTAGCCCGGCTAGGCGGCGCGGCTACCTCGACCGCTTCGCGACCCAGTCGAGGATGGCGTCGGCGACCTCTTCCCAGCCGGGGGCGGCGATGAGCCAGTGGGTTCGGTCGGGGAACTCGAGTAGCTCGGTGACGGCGGGGGAGTGGCGGTACTTGCGGTAGTTCGATCGGATCGTGGAGGCATCGACGGCGCGGTCCCTGGAGGCCACGGTGATCAACAGTGGAGCGCGCTTGCCGTTGCGGAAGTCGACCTTCGTATCCCGGCCGAACAGCAGCTGCCAGTACAGCCGGCCGGGCGTCGGAACGACCTGGCGCTGGTAGGCGGCGACCTGCTCGTCCGCTTCCAGGGTGTGGCAGAAGCTCCAGGCAAAGCGCCGAAACGACATCGGTCGAACCTTCCGCCAGCTGCCCCAGGCCAGGACGGTCGGCAGGCCGGACCACGTGGCGCGAGGACCGGCCAGGACGCCGCGCGGGGGCGCGGGATCGATTGCCACGCCGGCGGTGCCGAGGCCGCGGTCCAGCAGCTGCTGCGCCACCAGGCCGCCCATCGAGTGGCCAATGATGATCGGCGGCTCCGGCAGCGCTTCGATGATGCGGGCATAGTGGTCGGTCAGCTCGCCGAAGCCGACGCGCGCCAGCTCCGGGGCGGGCGAGCGGCGCAGCTCGGGCACGGGGCGGTCGTCGTAGGGCCAGGCCGGGGCGATGCAGCGATATCCCCTGGCCTCGTAGCGCCGGACGAAGCCATCCCAGCAGAGTGGCGTCATCCACGCCCCGTGGATCAGCACGATCGTCCTGGCCACTCGATCCTCCTTGGGGCTCCGAAGCGGGCTCTGCGAAAGCATGATGGGCGGGCGCCGCGGCGGAACGATGATGGGCGGCGCCGCGGCGGCCACACTCGGTGCTGATCGTAGCGGGCCGCGGTGCGAGACGGGCGGCGGCGCGTCGGCGGCGGGCGTGGCGTGGCTCCACGTCCGGGCCTGGGAGCCTGCCACGCGGGTTCTTCTTGCCCAACATCACCGGGGGCGATGGTAGGTGCTGACGGGCGCGTATTCGGGGTCCTGGGCGCGCGTCTTGGGCTTCGCCCCGGCCGAATCCACGCTTGCCGGCCGCGCGGCCCCGGCTTGGATCGAGGCGCCGATCGCTTACCATCGCCTCGGACGGAATTAGACAACGGAATCGGGCACTGGGCTGCCGAGCTTCGCCCCGGGCGAAGATGGGCAACGGGTCGCAGCAACCCGGAGCCGCAGCAACCCGGAGCCGCCGGTAGCCGGAGCCGCGGCAAACCCGGGGCCGCCGGGCATCGTGCACGCAACCCGGAGAGTGGGCTGTGAATCGCGCAGCTAGCCCGGTTCACGCCAGATGGGCCAAACTAGCGGCGACGGCGGCGAGCCCGTCATCAGGGAGACCTCGCAGGAGGAGCGATACGTGGCCAAGGTGACGATGCCCCAGCTCGGCGAGAGCGTGGCCGAGGGGACGATCGGGAAGTGGCTCAAGCACCCCGGTGACAGCGTCGCCAGGGACGAGCCGCTGCTGGAGGTCATCACCGACAAGGTCAACGCCGAGGTCCCGTCGCCCTTCGCCGGCGTGCTGAGCAGGATCCTCGTCGAAGAGGGGCAGACGGTCCCGTACAACGTCGAGATCGCCGAGATCGAGGAAGTAGCAGGGGCAGGGGCAGCTCCCCGGGGAGCTGCCGCGGGTGCCGCGAGTGCGGCGGCTCCCGGGACGCCGGCCGTGGCCACGACCTCGCCGGCGGCGTCCGCGACGGCGCCGCGGGCCGCGCGACTCTCCACGGTCTCCGCCACTTCCACTACTCTCGCCACTCCGCCGGCTCTCGTGCCGGTGATGCAGGCCTCGCCCGACGCCCAGGCCGGCGATCCGGACGCGCGCATGACCCCCTCGGTCCGCCGCATGCTGCGAGAGCACGGCCTTGCTCCTGTACAGATCGTCGGGACGGGCCACTCCGGCCGGATCACCCGCGACGACGTGATGAAGTTCGTGGAGCGCGGGCGAACCGCCGCCACCGCGGGCCTCGGCGCCGCCATTCCCGCTGGCGCCACGCGGCGTGGAGCCGCGACTGCGGCTGCCCAGGCCGCCGTGTCACCGTCGGTCTATCTGGCACCCGGGGTCGGCGTCCCGAGTCATGCGCCGGGCCTGGCACCGTCGGTCCTTTCGACCCCGTCGCCGTCGACGTCCGCCGTCGCCTGGGAGCCGGGCCAGGACGAGGTTCTGATTCCGCACAATCAGATGCGCCGTGGCGTCGCCGCGCAGATGACCCGAGCCGCCGCGGTCCCGGTCGCCCACAGCACGTTCGAAGCCGACATGACGGCCGTCGTCACGCTTCGAGCCGCGCTCGGTGCGGCCTACAAGGCTCGCGAGGGCGTCGGACTCAGCTTCCTGCCGTTCGTGGTCAAGGCCGTCGTCGAAGGGTTGATGGCGAACCCCGACCTGAACGCCCACTACACCGAAGGCGGCCTGCTCCGCAAGCGCCGCATCAACGTCGGCATCGCCATCGCCGTGGATAACGGTCTCATCGTCCCTGTCATCCACGACGCCGACCAGCTCTCGATCAACGGCATCAATCGGGCGATCCAGGATCTTGCCGCTCGAGCCCGAGCGAACAGGCTACGCCTCGAAGACCTGCAGGGCGGCACCTTCACGATCGACAACACCGGCTGGTTCGGCTCGATCCTGACCGTCCCGATCATCAACACGCCCGAAGTCTGCATCCTCACGACCGAGGCCGTCGTGAAGCGGCCGGTCGTCCGCGAGACGCCCGAAGGGGACGTCATCGCCATCCGCTCGATGATGAACCTGGTTGCCGGGTACGACCACCGCGCCACCGACGGGGCACAGGTGGGCCGGTTCGTCCGCGACGTGATCTGCAGGCTCGAGGCTGTCGGCCCCGACACGCCGATCTACTAGACTCGATCCATGGAGAGTCGGCCGCCCTCGCGCATCCTCCCGCCGACCATAGCCATGGCCGGCGGTACCTTCGAGCCCGCAGCCGACGGGTCCGTGGCCCTGCGCCGGCACCCCGAGTGGATCAAGGCGCGGATACCTTCGGGCGAGACGTACCACGAGGTTCGGCGGCTGCTCAACGGGCTCTCGCTGCACACCGTCTGCGCGGAAGCCCAGTGTCCGAACGTGGGCGAGTGCTGGGACCAGCGAACCGCCACGATCATGATTCTCGGGGATACCTGCACCCGCGCCTGCGGGTTCTGCGCGGTGAAGACGGGCAAGCCGACCCTCCACGACCTGGACGAGCCGCGCCGCGTGGCCGAGGCCATCTGCGGTCTGGGGCTGGATCACGTCGTGGTCACGAGCGTGGCCCGCGACGACCTGGCCGATGGGGGAGCGGGCGTGTTCGCCGAGACGATCCGGCGGCTGCGGGACGCGTGCCCCGGCATGGGCGTCGAGGTCTTGATCCCCGACTTCAACGGGGAGGAGGCGCCGCTCCGGACGGTGATGGCGGCCGGGCCGGACATCCTGAACCACAACGTGGAGACGGTCGCGCGGCTGCAGAAGCCGGTCCGGAAGAGGGCTCGCTACGACCGATCGCTCGGGGGTCTCGAGCGGGCGAAGGCGTACGCGCGCGAGCTCGGCGGGGCGGCCGGAGCCGCGGCGGTCCACACCAAGTCCTCTATCATGGTCGGGCTGGGGGAGACGCGGCCGGAGCTGCACCAGACGTTCGTGGACCTGCGCGCGGTCGACTGCGACATCCTGACCGTGGGGCAGTACCTGCGGCCCTCGGCTCGGCACCTCCGTGTCGAGCGCTACTACCACCCCGACGAGTTCGCCGAGATGCGCGAGGAGGCGCTGGCGCTGGGCTTTCGCCACGTGGAGTCGGGGCCGCTTGTTCGATCGAGCTATCACGCCCGCGACCAGGTGCCGGACGCGGAGGCCCGGCGCGCGGAGCGGGCGGAGAGAGCGGCCGGGGTTCTGGCGTCGTCGCCCGCGTCCGAAGAGGTCGTCCGGCGCGGCCCGACCATCGACGCCGAGGGGCGAATCATCTACCGCCTCGACTGAGCGACCGCCCGTAAGTCCCGGCCTCCTGCGCGCCCCTGTGGCTCCCGCGTGCCGCCAGATAAGCGCGGTCAAATGGGCCCTCGTCCTGCTGCCCGGCGTGGATGACGTTCGGGTAGGCTCAGTCATCAGGGTGGTGCGGATCAAGCGCGGCCTGCGGCAGTCGGATGTCGCGGCGGCGGCTGGCGTGAGCTCGGCCGTGGTATCGGCAATCGAGAACGGCGGTCTCGAAGGAACCTCACTCCGGATGGTCCGCCGAGTCGCGACTGCCGTGGGCGTTTCGCTGCCCGTGGCGCCACGGTGGCGCGGCGCCGAGCTGCCGAAGCTGCTGGACGAAAGGCATGCGACTATCGTTCGAGAGGTCGCGCCGCCGCCCCGCGCCCCGCCGCGAACTACAGGATCTTCGAGAGGAACGCCTTCGTGCGGTCCTGCTTTGGCGCGCTGAACATCTGGTCCGGCACGCCCTCTTCGACGACCACGCCGTCGTCCATCATGACAACCCGGTTGGCCACCTCGCGGGCGAAGCCCATCTCGTGGCTAACCACGATCATGGTCATGCCTTCGCGGGCCAGCTCCTTCATGACCTCCAGCACCTCGCCAATCATCTCGGGGTCTAGGGCGGAGGTCGGCTCGTCGAAGAGCATCAGCGCGGGCTTCATCGCCAGGGCGCGGGCGATGGCGATGCGCTGCTGCTGCCCCCCGGAAAGCTGGTTGGGGTAGACCTTCTCCTTGGCTGCCAGGCCGACGCGCTCGAGCAGCGCCCGGCCGACCGCCACGGCTTCGTCGTGGTCCATGCCTCGCACACCGATCGGAGCCTCGATGATGTTCTCAAGGGCTGTCATGTGCGGGAACAGGTTGAAGCGCTGGAAGACCATGCCGATCTCCTGGCGCTGCAGGGCGATGTTCTTCTCCTTGTCCTCGACCAGCTTCGTGGCGCCAGCAGGCTTGCCAAAGCCCCGCCCGACGATGGGCAGCTTCGCGATGGGACGCCGCATTCGGCCGGCAGCGGCCACTTCGCGGTAGCCGATGAGGTGGCCGTTGACGAAGATGCGGCCGCTCTGAATCTTCTCCAGATGGTTGATGCAGCGGATGAAGGTCGTCTTGCCCGACCCCGAAGGGCCAATGATGACGACCGTCTCCTGGCGCTTGACCTGCACGCTGACGTCCTTGAGCACGTGCAGCCGGCCGAACCACTTGTTGACGTCGCGGGCGTCGACCACCACGTCAACGTCGGGCCGGGGCACGCCGCCGATGGCGCCGAGCAGGTCGCTGCTGATCTTCGGCGCGCTCATCAGTGGCCACCCAGGACGGTGATCTCTTCTGCTCGATCACGTCTACGCGAACCCAAGAGACGTTCTCGCCAGCTCGGGCCGCCGCTCGTGGTCGTCGTGCCCTTCGCGAAATTGCGCTCGATCTTGCCCTGGACAAAACCCCAAATCGTGGTCAAGAGCAGGTACCAGACGCAGCAGGCGACGAAGTACTCGAAGTAGATCAGCGTGGTGTTGGCGTAGATCTCGAAGGTCGTGTACAGCTCGTAGACCGAGAGGACGTACAGCAACGAGGTGTTCTTGATCATGTTGTTGTACTCGTTGCCCAGCGGCGGAATGATCACGCGAGCGGCCTGCGGCAGGACGATCCGGCTCATCGTCTGCCCGTATCTCATGCCGAGCGACTTGGCCGCTTCGGTCTGCCCGGGATCGACCGCGAGGATGCCGGCCCGTACGATCTCGGCCATGTACGCGCCTTCATTGACGCCCAAGATCAGCGTGCCCGCGAAGACGGCGCCATCGGTGAAGTTGAAGGGTCCGACGCTGAAAGTCGGCCAGACGATGATGTGCGCGATGAGGGGTCCGCAGTACAGAAACGTGAGCTGGACTATCAGTGGCGTCCCGCGAAAGAACCAGATGTAGAGATTCGAAATGATGCGGAGCGGCCAGATTCGCGACATTCTGGCGAGTGCGGCCAGAATGCCCAGGACAACACCCAGGATTTGAGCGACCACGGAGATGCCGATCGTCAGCCAGAGGCCATTGATGATCGTGCCGTTAGGCTGAAAGACCGATCTGAAGGTGATGTCCCACTGGAAGTGGTACGTGGCTCCCTTGTTCTGACCGCTGCAGGCGACCACCGAGAGTGCAAGCAGCAGGAGGAACCCGGCGAGCCAGGCTCGCCGGGTTCCGAAGGAGCGGGAGTCAGCCATCGAGTGGCCGTCCGACTCGCGGCTGAAGAGTTAGGAGACTGGCGCCGTGCTCGTTACTGCCCCAGATTGCACTCCCCACTTGGTAAGGATCTGCAGGTAGGTGCCGTCTGCGAGCATCGAGTCCAGGGCGGCCCTGATCGCGTCGCGGAGCCCGGTGTGGTTCTTGCCGACGCTGATGCCTTCCGGGCCGCGCTCCAGCGAAATCCCGGCGACGAGCTCGAACTTACCCTGGCCGTTGACGACTTCGTAGCCTGCGACGGGCTCATCTGTGAAGTGAGCGGCGACGGTGCCGGCTTGGAGGGCCAGCAACGCCTGAGTGTCGGCCGTGAAGGTCTTGAGCGTGATCGGCTTGAGGCCCTTGGCCACGCACTGCTGGCTCAGGCCGTCGGCGGGCTTGTAGTCGCCGGTGCCGTTGATGTGCATGGCTTCGACCGTGCCGTCTTCGGCCGCGACTGCCTTACCGCAGAGGTCGTCGATGGTCTTGATGCCGTCCGGGTTCCCCGCCAGGACGACGAACGACTGGCCGGCGGCGAAGTAGGGGATCATGTCCACCTGCTGCTGGCGGTCGGCCGTGATCGTCTGCGCGGAGACGATGATGTCGCAGGTGCCCCCGGTGAGGGCCGGGATGATCGAGTTGAAGTTGGTTGGCTTGATGACCACGGTCAGCCCAAGCCGCTTGCCGATCTCATTGATGAGGTCGATATCGGATCCGAGCGGCTTGTGGTTGGCGTCGAGGTTCTCTTGGGGCGGGTATGACGTGTCAGAGCAGACCGTCAGCGTGCCGGGGGTGATCAGGTCGGATGCCGCAACCGTGGGCAGCGGGGCGGTCGTCGGCGCGGGCGTGCCGGTGGGCGAAGGCGTCGCCGTCGCGGGCGCGATGGTGGGTACGGGCGTGGGTGCAGGCGTGGGCACCGGGGTGGCAGCAGCCGAGCAGGCGCCGACGACGATTGCCGCCGCGGCGAGTACACCGGCGATGCGGAATCGAGATGACATCACTCGCGTTCCTCCAATCCTCCTAAGGGTCCCAAAGCAGCCTGCCGTCCACCCCGTCGACGGGCTCCCGGGATCTGTGGCGCAGCGTAGCCTCAGGCGCGACGGCGTGCAAGACGCGCACGCCATCCACGGTTGCAGACGGGTTGCGGATGGCGCCCACCGCAGCCGGTTGCGCGCCGGCACGGTAGATCCGGGCTACGAGAGGGTCGATGCGACGGCGCCCGCCTCGACGCCGTACCTGGTCAGGATCTTGAGATACGTGCCGTCGTCGATCATCGACTGGAGGGCGAGCCGGACGGCCGCGTACATGTCGTTCTGGTTCTTGGTGAGGCTGATCCCTTCAGCGACTGGGTCGAGAACGAGGCCAGGAACAAGGGCGAGCTGGTTGGGCTGCAGGGCGACGTCCCAGCCGGCGATGGGCAAGTCGGTGAAGTAGGCCACGACCTTGTTGGCGATCAGGGCAGCGAGCGCGTCGCTGTCCTTGGTGTACGTCTTGACCACGATCGGGCTGAGGCGCGCTGCCTGGCAATTGGCGATCAGCCCCCTCGCTCGAGTGTACGGGCTGACGCCGTTGACGTGGTTGGCCTCCGGGCTTCCCTTCCTGACGCTGATTGTCTTCTTGCAGAGGTCATACGCGCTCTGGATGCCGGCCGGGTTGCCCTTGGCGACGACGAAGGTCTGACCGCCCTGGAAGTACGGGATCATGTCGACTTTCGTGAGCAGGGTCGGCGTGATGGGCTGGGCCGAGATGATGATGTCGCACTGCCTGGCCGCCAGGGCGGCGAGGATCTTGGCCGAGGCCGTGTTCAGGAACACGAGCTTGAGTCCGAGCCGGGTGGCGATCTCACTGGCAAGGTCGACGTCCGAACCGGTCGGAGTGCCCGCCGCGTCCAGGAACTCCTGGGGCGCGTTCGTGGCGTCGGAGCAAACGGTCAGCTGCCCGGCGGCGACGAGCTCCCCGGCGGGGATCGTGGCCACGATCAGCTGCGTCGGCGCAGGGGTCGGAGTCGGGGTCGGCCTGGGCGTCACAACCGGCGTTGGTTTCGGAGTGTGGGTCGGCGCGGGCGTGACGGTGGTGGTGCCACAAGCCCCGACGGCAATTGCGGCCGCGGCCAGCAGGCCGACGATCCGGAACCTGGGCGAGGTCATAGCCACCCCCATCCTCTCTGAGTCTCCCGATGCTGCTTGTCGTCGACCCACGACGGGCATCTCGGTGTTGGGTTCCGGCAGCGTAGCCGCGGGAGCGTTTGCCTGCAAGGCGGGCGCCAGGGACCGGCCGGCCTGGGGTCTCTGGCGGTCTAGTCGCTGGTGGTCCGCGTCCGAGGAGATATGCTCTGCGCAGTGACCCGCCAGCTGCCCCGCCGGACGCCTCTCGCCGAGCTTCACTGCCATCTCGGCAGCGCCGTCACGCCCGCCGTCATGTGGGGCATCGCCCACGACCAGGGGATCAAGCTCCCGACCAAGGACTACTGGCAGTTCCGGGACATGATCACTGCCTCCCCGACCCGGGGCCACTCCTTCGATGGCTACCTGCAGCTGTTCCACTGGACCGAGCTGATCCAGTCCTCGCCGCTGGCCATGGAGCGCTCTGTGTATGAGGTTGTGGGCGGCGCCTACCGCAAGAACAACGTCACGACCACCGAGCTGCGCTTCAATCCGATGAAGCGGAACAGGGGCGGCGAGCAGGACCTGGACCACATCCTCGCAGCCGCCCTGCGAGGGATGGACCGGGCCATGCTCGAGTACCCGATCCGGCCGGGGATCATCCTCTGCCTCGACCGCGCCTTCCCGTTCGAGCTGAACGAGATCATCGCCGAGAAGGCCATCGCGTGGCACGACCGCGGCATCGTCGGGATCGACATCGCGCGCCCTGAGTCCGGTGGATTCCGGGTGGCCGACTACGGATCGCTCTTCAGGCGGGCTCGCCGTTTCGGGCTGGGGATCACGGTCCATGTCGGTGAATCAGGGCCCGTCGAGGAGATAGCGGAGGTGATCGAGCAGCTCGAGCCCGACCGCATCGGCCACGGCATCAAGTCGGCCTACGACCCGGCGACGATGGCCATGCTGCGCGAGCGCGGGATCGTCCTGGAGATCTGCCCCACCTCGAACCTGCAGACGGAGGTCGTGTCGAACTGGGAGGAGTTCCGCTGGATCTTCGACCAGTTCCGCCGGAACGACGTTCGCTACGCCATCAGCACCGACGGCCCCGAGATGCTGCGAACCTACATTCGCGACGAGCTGGCAACGCTGGGGCGGCTGGGAATCCTGTCCTACGAGGAGCAGGTCCGCGCGGCCGAGACTTCGCTGGCGGCTTCGTTCGTGCCGCGCGTGGCCGCCGTTCCGGCCGCGATCATCGAGCCGGCCACGCGGCAGGAAGTCGAGCGAGAAGAGGCGTAGGCGCCCGAACGGCCCTGGCGTGAGGGCGTGAGGGCGCCGCGGGGCAAGGGCGCGCCGATGACCGCTATTTGTCGGCCGGTTCGATCAGGTACGTGCAGCTGCGACCGCCCGTGGCGATGTGGCACTCGCGCGTGACCTTCGCGCCAAGCACCTCGCCAAAGAGCTGCAGCTCGGCGGCGCAGGCGATCTGGTAGGTGCCCGAGACGCCGTAGATCGCGCAGTTGTGCTCGTGGAGGCGGATCGTTCCGTCGGCGTCTCGAGTGGCCCTGCCCAGGTATCCGGTCTCGTCCTCGTACGTCGCCACCTCTTTAACCTTCTCCCAGAGCGACGCGTTGGCCGGGAGCCGTTCCTCGATGCGGCGCCCGATCCTCGCCCGAAGGATCTCGCGGCGAGCCTCGAAGACCTCCGCGATCAGTTTGTCGCCGCCGACCTTTCGAATCGCCGTCAGCACCGACTGCGTAAGCGCCCCGTAGTTGGCGGGGAAGAGCTCCTGCGCGGCCGCGGTGAGGTCATACACGTGGCGCGGCCGGCCGACTCCGTGGCGGCTCAAGCTGCGCGTGACCAAGCCGCCGGTCTCCAGCGTCCGAAGCTGCTGCAGGACGCCGGTTCGGCTCGCCCCGACGCGGTCGGCGACCTGATCGGGAGAGGCGGGTCCGACTGTCCGCAGGGCGTAGAGAATATCGCGCCGCAGGGTCGACGAGGCGCCGGGCCCCGGAGACGGAGTGACCAGCGGGGTCACCGTCCGGACGCGGCGCTCGATCATCTCGGCATCGGTGCCGTGCTCGAACTGGGCGCCCCCGAAGGCGGCGGCGGAGGAGGGTATCGGAGGCGCCGGCTGCACCGGTGACGCAGCCGTCGCGGCGGCCGGGTCGCGTTTCGGGGCGGCAGTGTCCTTGGCCGGCAACTCCGCATGCACGGCCCGATCATGATGCATGTCTGAAAAGTAGCAGTGAACGTCAAAACCTGCACCGCCATTCCGGCGAGTCTCGGGATATGGGTGTTCCGGCCCGGTCTGCCCCTCGTGGGGACTAAGCCCGGAGTGGCCCAAAGCGCCCGGTTACTCTACGATCCGCGTTGTTCCCGTCGGCGATAGCCGGTTCGAAGAGCCGCGCGGCCGCCGGCGAGCAGCCGCCTGGGCCAGATCGGCCTTCCTAGGAGCAACGGGTGCCTGAGATCCGACCATTTCGCGCGCTTCGGTTCGATCCCAAGGTCGCGGGCGACCTGGATGCCGTCATCTGCCCGCCCTACGACGTCATCGGACCGGAGTTGCACGAGCAGCTGCTGCGCCGCAGTCCGCGCAACGCCGTCCGCATCGACCTTCCGGAAGCTCAGCCCCGCGATGAGCCGGAGGATTGCTACAGGCGAGCCGGCAAGCTCCTGACGGAATGGCGTGCCGACGGCACGCTCCACAAGGATCGCTACCCGTGCATCTACGTGTACGAGCAGAGCTACGCGGTGCCCGGGACCAGGAGGCATCGGACCCAGCTGGGCTTCTTCGGCCGCCTCAAGCTCGAAACCTTTGGGCCCGGCGCCGGCGTGCTGCCGCACGAGCGGACGCTCTCGGCGCCCAAAGAGGACCGCTACAGGCTGATGAAGGCAACCAGCGTGAACACCAGCCCCGTGGTGGGGCTGTACGCGGATCGACGTGGGGCATCGGTCAGGGCGATGAGGGCAATCGCGGCAACGCCCCCGGACATCGATGTGACCGACGACGACGGGGTTCGCCACCGCGTCTGGGCCGTGACCGCGAACGGACCTTTCGCCGATCAGGTCCACGACCTCCTGGCCGCGGCCGGACGCGAGCCGATCACCATCGCCGACGGCCACCACCGCTACGAGACGGCGATCCGCTACCGCGACGAACGGCACGCCAACCGAACCGGCGAGGCGGACCCGGCCTCGGACTACGTCCTGATGCTGTTCCTGGAGACGACCCGTCAGAAGCTGACCGTCCTGCCGACCCACCGGATCGTGCGCGATCTCGGCGACGCCGGCGTGGCGACCTTCCTGTCGCGTGCCCCGGAGCTGTTCGACGTCGAGCCCGTGGACGGACGCGCCCGGCTCGAGGCCGCGTTCGCTTCGGTGGACAGGTCTCCGGGCGGCGAGGGCAGGTTCGGGCTCTGGACGCGCCAGGGCGGCGCTGTTCTGCGAGCTAGACGCGATGCGTTCGCAAGGTTCCTGCCGCCCGGTGGAGCGGCCCTGCGCCGGCTAGACGTGACGCTCCTGCAGACGGCCCTGGACAGGTTGTCCAGGATCGATCGGGAGGCCATCGCCGCGGGCCGGCTGGCCTACACGAAGTCCGTGCGTGAGGCTCTCGACTGGGTGGACGGGGCTCACGAGGGCGCCGACATGGCGTTTCTGCTCGACCCGACTCCCGTGGCGGAGATCGCGGCCGCCGCGACCGACGGCGACGTCATGCCCCAGAAATCGACTTACTTCTACCCAAAGGCCCTCACCGGGCTCATCATCAACCCTCACGAATGGTGAGTCGGGGCGGGTGGGCGTCTCGACGCGGAATCTAGGAACCCGAGGTACATGAGCGACAACACCCCCGACGGCCTGCGCGTTGCGCGGCCACATTCGGTCGGCTCCAACGGCCGGCCGATCCGCAAGGATGAGATCGAGGTCACCGATCGCGGGCTATACGTCGAGTCGTGGATGCCGGAGCGGCGTTCGCGGCGGCGGCCGCTGCTCTTCGTCCACGGCGAGCTGACCGGCTCCTGGGTCTGGGAGCGGTACCTCTCGTACTTCGCGAGCCGAGGCTGGGAAGGCCACGCCCTCAACCTGCGGAACCACTACTGGTCGCAGAACGCCGACATGGCCTCCACCGACTTCGAGACGTACGTCGGGGACGTCGTGTCGGTCATGGACAAGATCGGACCCCACACCGTCTCGATCGGCCACGGCATGGGTGGCCTGCTCATTCTCAAGGCCGCGGAACGTCATCCGCTGGGGGCGATCGTTCTGCTCGACAGCGAGCTCCCGCGCGACCTGCGCCCGACGGTTCGGCCGCACGAGCTGCGTGAGATCCCGGACGTCTACGGCCGGGACCACATCGGCTGGGAAACGCTGCCAGAGAAGCTCCAGCGCGAGAACCGCGACCTCACGATCGACGATGTGATCCGGCTGCAGCACCTGTTCGGGCAGAAGCCGCACGAGTCGGGCTTGGCCAGGCGCGAGATCCTCGAAGGAATCCCCATCGATCGGGCTCGGCTGCCCAACGTGCCCATTCTGGTCGTTGGGGCGGGCCTGGACGGGACTTCGGCCGCCACCGGCGCCAGCCGCCTGGCCGACTGGCTGGGCGGCACCTACGAGCCGTTCGGGGCTCACTCGCACTACGGGCTGGTCATCGGCGAGCAGAGCTTCCAGCAGGTCGCCGACGGTGTTCGGGCTTTCCTGGAGACGCACCGGCTGTAAGGGGTCGTCCGTCCGCCCGCGCGATCACCGGTGGCAGCGCATCCCCGTTGGCGCGCACCCGTTGGCGCGCGGTTGCGGCTCCTGCTATCATCCCGCCCGGTCCGCCGTCATGGCGGCCGAACGCGATGCCGCATTCGTCTAGAGGCCCAGGACACCGCCCTCTCAAGGCGGAGACCATCGGTTCGAATCCGATATGCGGTACCAGCTCGCAACTGCCTAACGCCCCCGGACCGCGCCCCGGGGGCGTTCCTCTTGTACGCCCGGCATGGGCA
>Ga0182027_10001603_pt1 | contig 37616 bp, 25 predicted proteins | sample 712E1DmetaG_FD_121300 | JGI IMG/M metagenome (GOLD analysis project Ga0182027, IMG submission 121300) | Permafrost microbial communities from Stordalen Mire, Sweden - 712E1D metaG (Illumina Assembly) | ecosystem: Environmental > Terrestrial > Soil > Wetlands > Permafrost | place: Sweden...
CGGGCATCGGTGGTAGTAATACTGCGACCCATGTCGTAGGCACCTTGCAAGGTGGTGGCGCTGCCTGAACTGCTTGAATCAACCTCTACTACCGACATTTCGGGAACTTCATCGGCCGCCGTGGCGGTGTTTAGGGTTGCGTTGTGTGATTGATAGGTGTAAAACTCAATATAATCGTTCACCGCTAGATCTAAGGTGGTGGTTGTTGTCGCATTCAGATATGTTGCTCCGCCAGTCTGGGAAAATCTTGAGGCTACTTTTGACCCGTTTTTATATATATATGCGTACAGATATTCACCGCTCGTGGTAAAGCCATCAATGCGCAATGAGGCAGTCACTAAATATTTTCCAGCTTTATTAGCAGTAAACTTATCGGTGGAAGTACTAGACATGTTCCCTATATCGTAATCCTGGGCATCGAAATCAATTTTGGTCGGTGTTGCAAATGGTATACCCTGTGCAGCTGCCCTGTGCATTTTTGCCATCTGCATAGCGCTGCTCGGGGAAGAACCACCCCCCCCGCTGTTAGGACCGATACCATAAACCATGACCCGGGAACCGGCTACAAAGTTTGAACTCCCTCCTGGAAGAAGGGTGACGCGGTTGATAGCTGAGTTGGAGCGCCACGTCCCGCCTCCAGATTCACTTAGTACATTACCGGTTGTTGTATTTTGGCTGGCGTGCCCAGTCCAGGTGACGTCTTTGTTGTTGGCGGTGTTAGCATAGTTAGGGATATTGTAGGTAATCGTTCCAAAGAGATTGGCGGGGGAGGTTCCCCCAGTAACATAAGCCCCTGATCCGCCTATTGATGTTGCAGTTAGACTCTCGGTTTGAGTGGTAGCGCCCGCACCTCCAGCATATGAAGATTCCGATAGATAGTTTGCAGCCGAGTCGTTATTAAATCGCATACGCGCATTATCATTCGGGCTCGCAAAATCAGTGCGCGCATATACCACAACCTGAAGACTGTCATAACCACTAGGGATGTTTTGTACATCAAAGCTGCTGGCGCTAGCTCCTAATGTTGTGTCATAAAGTTTAGTCATACCGCCAGTAGTACTGGAGCCACCCACCCCTGGTGTAACCTGTATAGTTACGGTTCCATTAGAGCCAGCAGCTTTGCTGCTCATGGCTCGGCCTATTACTGTGCCTATGCTGGGGTTTGAGGAAGGTGTAGCCATGCCGGTAGTTGAGGACGTTATAAGGAAATCCCCAATAGATACGGCAGCCGTATCTACATTAACCGTATAGTCTCCTGCAGTGACGATTTGCTGGGATTGTCCGGCGCTTTGGGTAGCAGTAGCGATACCGTAGGCTCGGGCGTTGCCTAGTGTTGAAGTGGTAGTAACCTGATTTGCATTAGCTGTATCAATAACCACTACATCATATTGGTTAGCTGCAGCTGTGACGGTCTTGGTCACTAGCACTGCATTGCCAGCGCTACCGCAATCTGCCCAAGCCGAGTTAGAGTAGCAGCGGTACTTATGCGTAGAGGAGTTAAAATACATGGCTCCTTCAGCTACGTTGGTTGCAGGGTCAGCTGTAGCGCCATCTAGCACAAGCAGGGTGGTAGCTGTATCTGTACCAGTGGAATTACCTATCTGGATTCTGTTGCTAGTCGTGTTTGCGGTGAACAGTGTGTCTGTAGCACTGGCTTTTTGAACTTGGAAGGCAGTGGTGGAATCGGTAACCGGCTTGAATAGAACAGACTGGCTGCCAAGCTGCAAGCGACTAGAGTAGTAATTGGTGTCGGTGTTTGGCAGATAACTTGTCCCAGCTGTCCCAGTATCTGTAAAAGGTGAGCTTGCTGTAGCTTGGTAAGCATTCTCTCCACCGCTGGTAGTACCACGGTAAACCCTATAACCGGTGGCGTTTGGTACAGTACCAAAGCTAACGGTAGCATTGTTTAGGTTGGTTTGTGCAGTATTAGAAACCGGTGGAGCCCCACTGGGGGAAGCCACATTGTCTTGACAGCTAGTTGTAACGTTGTCGGCCAAAACACATGTGCCGGAGTTAACTAAAGCATACGCGTTTCCGTTAGTGCTACGATAGACATTACGAGCGATAGTGCCGGCCGGTCCAGTGGGTATACCGGTTAGGTTAATTTTGTTGTTATAGGCAATGGCTGAGCCGGCTGTGGCTGCACCGGCTGTAGTTTCACCGTTGGCCGTTACAAAAGTTACCTCGTATTTACAGCTCTGACCGGCTATACCATCGCACACGACAGGCCCGATTGAGCCCACGGTTGGCGTATTGGCAGCTGCCGGGGAAGATAGAGGCGTAAAACTACTGCCAACTATGGAGACTTCACTAGAGGCCGGGGTTTCAATCCCGCCTACGATTGCCGATACTTTATAGTAATAGGTTGTAGAGCCAGACCCCAAAAGGGATCCACCACTATTAGCCCCAGCTGCCACGCCCGGGCTGGTTGGCACTGAGCCGGTACCAACAGTGTTAGCACTAAACAGTACAGTAGTTCCTGCCGCATTCTGTATCTGGAAAGCGGTGGTATTATCAGTGCCTGGTTTAACAACTACGCCGCCTGTAGCACCTGCGGGGCTAAGGTTAATGTTGCCAGTGCCGGATTGGATAGTTGTGGATGCAGCACCGGTAGTGGAACCTAGGGTAATAACGTTAGCTACTGCGCTATCGGCAATATGGACAGTCTTTACGCCAGTGCCGCCGGTAGCCAAGTTGACGGTTTGGGCGCCAGTGCCACCACCAAGAGTAATAGTTCCTGTCTGGGCACCTGTACCGCCGATGGTTATAGTACCGGTGGTCATACCGGCACCGATGTTAACACCACCAGCGTTTTGGATGTTAGCAATGTTAACTGTAGTAGCACCAGCTCCATTGGCAATGTAGACATTGTTGGTACCGCTGGAGGAACCAAGAGTCATGGTGCCGGTTTGGGCTGTGCCGCCGATGGTTATAGTACCAGTGGTCATACCGGCACCCATGGCAATGGCTCCAGCATTAGTAGTGTTATTAATATTAACTGTGTCGGATGTACCGGCTGTAGCAGTACCTATAGCAATGGTGTTGGCAACATTGCCGGTACCAATGGCAATACCGCCAGTACCACCCTGGAGGGTGGTAACTGAAGTGCCGGTTATAGAACCTAGGGTGGTGGAGTGATCAATAGCATTGTTGCCAAAGCCACAGGTGCCAGTGCCACAGGATACTGCTACAGCAGTAGTGCTGGTACCATTACCTATGTTAATGGTCTGAGCTACGGCGTTGTTACCTATACTAAGAGTTCCTTGGCTCTGGATCTGTACAGCTGCAGCACCGGAGCCACCCTGTAGTAGTAGTGTGCTGGTGGAGTTTGATGAACCAACTGTGACACCTTGGATTGCTGCACCAGAACCTATAGCAATGGTGTGAGCAGTGGCACCGTTTCCAATGGCTAGTGTACCGCTGCCGGATTCAATAGTGGTGGCACTGGTGCCTGTCGTGGAGCCCATTACTAGTGTGTTGGTGGATGGACTCCCAGTATAATAAACCGTGATACGAATGAAGTCGATTTTGGCAGATTCAGTGGCGCCTGGCTTATTGTGAACAACAAAACCATCGGCTATGTAGGTGTGTAGTTCGGCAACTTCAAGGTTATAGACTGGGAATACTGTTCTTTCTTCTATTAGTTCTTTCCCTATAATCTCTTCTTCTCCGTCAACAGTAACAAGTTTGTCGCCAATAGATAGTTCAGATACTTTTTTCCAGCCATCTACGCTCAAAAATGGGTGCTCGTTTGTAGTTTTAACTATTCTATTTTTAGTCTTTAAAAGTACGTATTTTTTTACTCTGTGCTTGAAAACCCGGAGGACTTCTTCTTCTCTTCGCTTCTGTGTTTCTGGGTCATAGGCGATAATAAATTCTCCAACTTGTATCTCTTCGATGTTTTTCAGGCCTGAGGGCGTTAGTATTTTTGTGCCGGCAGTGAAACAAGCGGCGAAGTCACTTTTTTGTACGTCAGCAGTTACTCCATTTATGGTTGCTCCGGTTGGGATAGAAAAACCAAAGCTTGTTGCATCAATATAGTGGGTAATTGTTGTGTTGTACTTTATGTTGGCAGAGACTGCTACTCCAAATGTAGAGGAGTTTATATCGCTAGGGGTAAGGCCTAATCCCCACATATTGCTGGAGGAGCCGTAGCTGGCATACGCTTCAGAAACGGGCCAGATGGTGCTTGTGTCTGCCAAATCGGTGCCAGATATAACCCCGCCTTTTATTAATTTAACTGAGTTGTCTACAGCGGTAGGGGACCCACTGCCAACTAAGTTTTGGGCGTACGTATACACCCCGTTGCTCGTCTGTGCATTATTAGGAGTATCCCATGCTAAGGTTCCGACTGCCGCGTCATCTGCTGTTGTTGCTGGTGGATTAGGCCCTGAAGAAGCGGACACGCCGACTGCACTATTATTGCCGATGTTGATGGTTTGGGCTACAGCGCCAGTAGTGTTGCCTATTTGGATAGTACTGGCAATGCCGCCATTGCCTAGTTCAACAGCTGCACCAGAGGTATTGACTAGTAGATAATTATTGCCGCTAGCGTTTTGAATTTGGAAGGCGGTGGTGGAGTTAGTAGAGTTTTCAAAAGTTGAGGCACCGCCGTCAGCCACGGTAACAACACTAGTAGTATTATCTTGTAGCTGTAAGATATTCGCTGCTATCGTGGAGTTAGAAGCATAGAGAGCTGAACCCAAAGTTGCCCCGCTAGCTGGGTCTAAAGTAAAGTAGCCACCATAAATGGTTGCTCCTGTGCCGCCTTCAGCCTGACCGAATACACCCATAGAAGTTGAAGCTGCCACATTTGATTGAGTTGTAACGCCCTTTACGCCGGCGTAAAAAACACCGGCCATCCCGCCGCTACTGTTGTTAATCCCGTAGAGAGCAGTACCTTGGGGATCGTAGATATTAGCACTGGCACGACTGTTGCTGTAAGCATAGACAGCAGTACCAGAATTAGAGCCGCCAGTATCACCAGCACAAACGCCTACACCTACACCTATCACACTATTACAATCACCTGTGCCGGAAGCACCAGGAATACTCGAAGTAACGCTCCTTAGGCCCAAGCCCCTGCTAGCAGTTATATCTACACCTATCTCGGAACGGGAATTATTTGTTCCTGTCAAACTGATACTGAGGCCTGTGTTGATGTTCGTCAGATTGCCAGCCGAATTATCTACCAAGCTGATATTTATACCGTTAGTAGTGGACGCAGAAGAAGTATCTTGTACATTTATGGTCTGTTGTAAACCATTAATCGTTCCGCCAGAAGAGCTGGTGTTATTCCAATAAGCATTTATTAAGTTACCGCCGCTGGTCAATGTAGTCGGGCTGCCAGATGAAGCAAGCGTTAAAGTTTTGCCAGTAGCAATGGTAGTACTTTGATTAAGATTAATGGCTGTAGCATTGGTGGTGCCGACATTAAGAGCTACGGCTGAAGCAGTATCAAAAGTAGCCGCTTGCAAAGTTCCGGCAACACCAGTACCGGAGATATTAAGGTTGCCGGTTTGTGCAGACCCCGGCGTAGACCCTTGAAGCTGAACATAGTTACCAGAGCCACTCGCCGGAGCATAACCAGTACAAACGCTACCCGTAGAACAAAGCGTCCCGGTTTCGTTAGGTAAAGTCAAAACCGGGCTGTTAGTTACAGCGCCAAAACTCAGTGTCCCAGTCTGTGTACCATTAAAACTAGCCAGAGTTCCCGCACGGAATGCATATGGTACCCCTGTTAAGGCGATACTGTGGCTGCTGTTTTGCATCTCGCCGTCCCAGCTAGGCGAGCCAGCACTACCGCCAATTCTCATTGTCAAGTAAAGCTGTTGATCCCAGTTAATTCCGGCCCCAAACGCCGTGACAGAACCTAAGCTTACACTAAAGTAACCGTTAACAATTTTAACTAAGTTTCCGGTGCTGCGGGTTTCCATCCACAAGCAGGTTCCCGAACAGCTTCCCTGACCGCCCGTTACACCATCGGTATTATATATTTTAAACTCTATATGATAATTGCCATCCGGCACAACAGTACCAGAACTATTTAATAATCTGGCCTGAAAGTTTATATAATTATTTGTCGCGGCACTAGCACGAGGCGTACCAAGAGCCAGCAATATTGATAAAGCCCCAAAAATCCCCAGCGCAAAAATTGCCGCGATTTTTGTTAAGCGCTTCATTGAACCACTAGAAGCAAAAGAAAATCTAACCTTCTGCAGTCTTTTTCTGCAGCGTGGCGAACATGTCTTAGCGTCACGGCGTCCGCTAAAACTAGATTTACAAATTAAACATTTTCTGGAGGCCATTTTTGTTTTTGTTTTTTGTTTTCGGCTCCTAGGTGAGATTATCAAGCATAAGCGTGAATGTGTCAATCTGTAGAAGTGTGAATCGTGCCTGGGTTATCCACAGGCACGTTAGGGTCGAGGTTTTAGGGTCTAGGGTTTAGTTTATTTGAAATTACATAAAGTAGTTTTTGTACCTCTGTTAATAATGCCAGTTCTGTTTCTATGTCTAGATTATAGATTTTTTGGACCAATAGAAGTTGCGCCTCCACTTCTGCTGCCGAAGCTCGAGCTATGCCTAGAAACTGAATATATTCACCCCTATTATTTCGTTCGTAGCCTTCAGCAATATTGGAAACAACCGAAACCGAAGCTCGTTGGAGTTGGCTAGATAGTCCGTATTTTTCAGACGTTGGCAGTTGTTTTGTCAGCCGATATATAAGTTCAGCTAGCTTGAAGGACTTTTGCCAAACAATTAGATCTTTGAAGGATTTAGCACTCACCCCTCAACCCTATACCCTATGCCCCTACCCCTGTTATTTTAGCGATTTTTATAAGAGTGTGGCGTTGGCGGTGGCCATGGCGTTTATTAACGCGCTTTTTTGCTTCATAACGGATGGCAATCACTTTATCGGCCTTAACCACCTGCTCTACTATATCGGCAGTAACTTTAACCCCTTCCACGGTAGGTTTTCCTACGCTGATTTTTTCGCCATCAATAACTAACAAGGGTTCAAAAGTAACACTCTTTTGGTCTTTTAACAGTTCTACTTCCAAACTCTGCCCTTCGGAAACCAAATACTGGTTGCCACCAGTTGCAATTACTGCTTTCTTGGTTGATTTTTCTGCCATAACCTAAGGAGTTTAACAGATACACTCAGATGTGTAAAGTGTTATACTCGCGCCAAAGCGATTTTTATTTCTTCTCCGTCCAACTTGATGGTTTCGGTGTGCTCTGGCTCCCTTGTTAGATCTGCGGTAGCTAAAGTTTCTGTGAAAATCATGTCTTTAAATTTGACTATGGCCTCTGTTATTTCAGCAGATCCTGAGGATAATTTAAGCTGGATGCGGTCTTCTACATTAAATCCAGCATTCTTTCTAGCATTTTGAATAAATCTAATTAGGTCTCGTGATATTCCCTCTGCCTTCAGTTTTGGAGTTATATCCGTATTTAGTACTACAACAACGGGTACCGACTCGGGTCCTGAACCATCAGGAGCAGCGCTAGGCGATGGCGAAGGAGAAACTTCCTTAACATTCAGCTCTTCTGCAATTATAGATTCAAATTCTTCTGGTACTTCGGGCGTTTCGACAGACGCTAACGGTTGGCGAACCTTAATTTTGGCAGCTGCTCTTTGCGCAAGCCCTTCGGCTATATATTCCCTAACTTTCACCATCTCTTCTAGCAGTTTTAGGCTAGCCGTATCTGGCTTGTTAACAGATGGCCAATCGCTTAAATGCACTGATTGAGGTAGGTTGGTTCCGGCAACCAATTCACGCCACAACTTATCGCTTATAAACGGTGCCCATGGCGCTAGAAGCTGGCAGGTTCGTACCAAGCAATAATGTAAAGTTTTATATGCCTGCTCTTTATCTGTGTCATTCTCACTTTTCCAGAAACGGCGGCGGGAACGGCGTACATACCAGTTAGATAAGTCGTCAATTAGAGAAAATATCGGCTGGATGGCATATGCTAGGCGATAATCGTCCGCCTCTTTAGTAACCTCGGTAATTGTTTGGTTGACTCTAGCTAGTAGCCATTGGTCTAAGATGTTATCACTGGTAGGTTCGGCCAGTTCTTTGGGTGGCTGCCATTTATCAATATCGGTGTACATTTTGAAGAATCGGAAGCTGTTATAAAGTGTTCCCAGGACGTTTCGGCTAAGATCCTTTAAGGTGTCGCGGTTAAAACGTATGTAGTCTGCTGAAACTAACTGATAATTGGATAACAGATACAGACGCAAGCTATCAGCGCCTTCGTTAGCAAACACATCATCTACTGGCGGGTAATTTTTGAGCCTTTTGCTTAGTTTCTCGCCGTCAGAGGCCAAAACCATACCACTTACCAGTACGTTTCTGTAGGCAGGCTTTTCAAATAACACTGTAGCGATTATGTGCAGCACGTAAAACCATAGCCTGGTTTGATCTAGGCCCTCACCGATGTAATCCGCCGGAAAAGTCTGTTCAAATAGTTCTTTATTTTCAAACGGATAGTGCTGTTGGGCAACTGGCATAGAGCCACTTTCAAACCAGCAATCTAGTACTTCCTCTACCCGGCGATAGGTTTTACCGTCCTTTTTTATAAAAACCTGGTCTATAAACGGTCTATGCAGGTCCTCTAGCTCCCCAGAGGCTCCTGATAGGCTTTTTAGCTCGTCAATACTACCAATTACCAGATAATCATCCTGGTCCGCCTCGTTGACCCATACGGGCATAGGGGCGCCCCAGTAACGGTTGCGGCTGACAGCCCAATCACGAGCCCCTTCTAGCCACTTGCCAAAACGGCCATTTTTGATGTGCTCTGGCACCCAGTTTATAGATTCCGCACTAGCCAGTAGTTTGTCTTTTATGCCTGATACTTTTACAAACCAGGTTGAAATAGCGTAGTACAAAAGTGGGCTTTCGCAACGGTAGCAGAACGGATAGGTGTGATGGGTGGTCTCGGCCGCAAAAACCAGCCCCTTATGGGTCAGGTGGTCAATTATGTACTTGTCGGCTTTCTTAAAGAACATGCCCTCAATTTCGTCAAAACCGATTCCTTCGGTTATGTGGCCACTAGCATCAACCGTTGAAAGAACTTCTAGGCCTTCGTTGTTACCTAAATTAAGGTCATCCTCGCCAAAAGCCGGAGCTACATGTAAAACTCCCGTGCCGTCAGCAATGTCTACAAAGTCTGCCGCCCATACCTTATACATTTTCTCTGGCACGCCAGAAGAGTATTTAACCACATTAAAGGGCGGCTCGTAGCTTTTACCAACCAGCTCTGAGCCTTTTAGCTCACGCAGGATTTGATATTTATCCGGCCGCAGCATCTCCAGGCGCTGTTTGGCCAAAACTAGAGTTTCTGCCTGGCCCTGCTCATCTTTCAGGCTAACGTAAACATAGATTTCCTTGGGATTGACGGCAATAGCGGCATTGCCCGGCAAACTCCACGGCGTAGTTGTCCATCCCAACAAGTAAGCCTCTTCGTCTGTTATTTTGAACTTAACAAATAAGCTCGGGTCGGCAACATTGTCTTTATATCCTTCATTTACTTCAAAATTAGAAAGCGGGGTTTCACAGCGCGGACAATAAGGCATGCTTTTATAGCCCCTGTAAAGCAGCCCTTTGTCGTGAATCTGCTTGAGTGTCCACCACACACTTTCGGTATAGTTTTTATCAATGGTTGCATAAGAATTTTTGGTGTCGGTCCAGCGGCCAATTCGATCAAAATATTTTTCCCATTCGTTCCTAAAGACGAAAACTGAGTCGCGGCAGGCGGCGTTGAATTTATCAAGACCAAGCTCCAAAATCTGTTTTTTACCACTAATTCCAAACTGTTTTTCTATGGCAAATTCAACAGGCAAACCGTGGCAGTCCCAGCCGTTGCGACGGGCGACATAGTAGCCGCGCATTGTTTTATAGCGACCCAGGGAATCCTTGATGCTGGTCACTAGCGAGTGTCCAAAATGAGGCAGACCGTTAGCAAAAGGAGGACCGTCATAAAAACTAAATGGTTCCTTGTTCTCCCGCTGGGCAAGACTTTTGGCGAATGTGTCTTCTTTTTGCCACTTTGCGAGAATTTCTTCTTCTATTAACGCAAACTGTGATTTTTGGGGCTGTTTTTCACTCATAAACTAATCATTAGTTTAACAGTCATGCGGTATCTCAGTCCACCAGAGTAAAAAATTATATGGACAGAAGAGCGGCCTTGGCGAAGGCCATGTTGTAGTCATAATCTTGGCTGTAAGCATCAATCTCATTCATCAGCGGCAGTGGAATGCCCTGCCAGAAATGTTGCAGTTGCCCGTCATCACTAAGAGCTAGAATAGCCGGGTAGATTGTTACGTCGTATAACTCAGCCATACTAGAGCCCTCAATTGTTTCTAGACTAATTGGTTCTATTTCCTTACCGCTACTACGCATATGGTAGTCACGAATATAATCTAGTACTATTCCTTCGTGGTCACTTTTGGGGTGATAAAGCGCAACAACTCGCATATGCTTAGTGTACCAAAGTTTAGTTAAAAATCACTCCCAACACTACCAGTATCTCTGTAATAAACCACAGAAAACTGGCTACCAACACTGGTGTATCTTTTATTTTTATGCCATACATAATCCAGATACATGAAACTATTACGTATAAACTCCAGGTTAGTAATGATACTCCTGCGACCTGGTTGTTGACCCACACCTGATAAATTTGCGGTAGTGTTGTTAACGGCTCAACAACCGCAACAAATATCATGAATGACCGAAAGCGGTCTCTCTTTTTCTGTTTTTTTGATTTTGCTAAGGCTTTCGCAGCATGGTGGGGCATAAGCACATTTTACTAGCCGTAAACCAATAAACAAAATCTAGGAGCAGCCGGTGGTTGAGCCACAGGAGGTGCAAACGTAGCAACTACCAGAGCGTTGGGTTTGGTTGCCGCAGTTAGCACAAATTGGAGCCGATGGGTCATGCTGAAGCTGTTGTTTGCCCGCTGGTTTAGAGGGATCTTCTTGTAAATCGGTTGGGCTGATAACCCTGGCTACGACCGTATTTTGTGCCTGGGTGGACTCAACGACCGCTTCTTCTTCGTCTTCCTCTTTAGAAATATTCTCGACTACTGCGTCATCGAGTAGGGTGGTTTGGGTGTCTGGAATGTCCTCCATACTAGCTAGTCCAAGCTCAACACGATCATCAAATGACAGATAGGACTTGCCTAGGCGGCGGAAAATGTAGTCTATGAGCGATGAAGTGGTGCGAATATCTGGATCGTCTGTAATCCCAGCTGGAGCAAAGCTAGTATTTGTAAATGTTCTGACATACCGTTTGAGCGGTACTCCGTATTGCAGACCAAAACTAACGGAAACGGCAAAAGCATCCATGACCCCCCGCAAGGTGGAGCCCTGTTTGGCAATATTAACGAACAGCTCCCCGGGGGTGCCGTCATCATACTCTCCAACAATCGCGTATCCCCTTACCCCGGCTACTGTAAACCTGAAGGTTCGGGAGTTACGTATCCTAGGTAACTCATGGCGCATCGCCGTATGCACAATAATAGCGTCGTTAAGAGTATCAACAGACTGCAGTGGGCTGGCAGCAATAAGTTTTTCGCTGCTCCCTGCCTTTTTGGCCATAGACAACGGCTGCCCAACCTTACAATTGTCTCGGTAGATGGCTACAGCTTTCAGACCCATTTTCCAGGAGTCGATATGTATTTGCTCAATTTCCTCAACGGTAGCGCTTTCTGGCATATTAACAGTTTTTGAGATGGCGCCAGAAAGGAATGGTTGAACAGCGGCCATCATTTTAACGTGACCAAGATAATGAATAGAGTTGTCACCCATACTACAAGCGAAGACGTTTAGATGTTCATCTTTAAGGTGTGGCGCTCCGATAATTGTCTTCTCTATATCAATATAATTAACAATGTCTTCTACTTGAGCACGGCTGTAACCCAGGGCCCTAAGGGCTCGGGGTACCGTTTGGTTGACGATACTCATTGTGCCGCCGCCAACCAGCTTTTTAACCTTCGTCAAGCCAAGATCTGGCTCGATGCCAGTTGTATCGCAGTCCATCATCAGTCCGATGGTGCCAGTAGGTGCAAGCAGTGTTGCCTGAGAGTTACGTACACCGTGTAAATCAGCTAGTTCAACAGCTTCATCCCAGGTACTCGCTGCAGAGGAAAGCAGTTCTTCGCTAACCATCGACGCGTCAATTTTCTTCAGTTCATCGCGGTGCATACGGATAACTTTATTCACCGACTCTTGGTCTTTTTGATAACCGGCGAAGGGCCCAACCTGTTTGGCAAGTTTAGCGCTCACGGCATATGCCTGACCAGTCATTAACGCAGTTATTGTAGCAGCTTGCGCTCTCCCCTCATCAGAGTCATAGGGCAGACCTTGAGCCATAAGCATCGCGCCCAAATTAGCGTAGCCCAGGCCCAGCGCACGGTATGAACGGGCGTTTTTGGTAATTGATTTAGTCGGATAAACCGAGTAGCCAACCAGTATTTCCTGGGCAGTAAACATTATCTCGGCTGTATGTTTGAAAGCCTCGACATCAAAAGTACTGTCTTCATTTAAAAATTTGAGTAGATTAATCGAGGCCAAGTTACAGGCCGAATTATCTAGATGCATATACTCACTACAGGGGTTAGAGGCATTAATACGACCGGCGTTGGGCGTTGTGTGCCACCGGTTTGTTGTGCTGTCGAATTGCATCCCAGGGTCAGCACATTCCCAGGCTGCCTCTGAAAATTGTCGGAAAATATCGCGGGCTTTAACGGTGCGGACAGTTTTGCCGTCACGGACGGCTTTTAAGTCCCAGTCTTTATCATCCTCAACGGCCTGCATAAACTCATCTGTTACTCGTACGGAGTTATTGGCATTTTGGTATTGCACACTGTAAGAATCTTTACCGTCAAGATCCATGTCGTATCCGGCCTGCTGTAAGACCCTGGCTTTGCGCTCTTCTGTTGCCTTGCACCAAATAAAGTCCTCAATATCTGGATGGTCAACATTTAAAATAACCATCTTTGCTGCTCTGCGAGTTTTGCCACCGCTCTTAATTGCTCCAGCCGAAGCATCAGCTCCACGCATGAAAGACAGCGGGCCACTGGCCGTACCGCCACTACTACTCAAGGATTCTTTCGAACCCCTTAAAACGCTCAAATTTATGCCGGAACCAGAGCCTCCTTTGAATATCATTCCCTCTTCGGCATACCAATTCAAGATGGACTCCATAGTGTCTTCAATCCCCAATATAAAACAAGCACTAGCCTGCTGGGTGCGCCCAGCTGCCCCAATATTGAACCAAACCGGTGAGTTAAACGCGGCTCGCTGAGTAGCCAATATATACTTTAGCTCTTCGCGAAAGTCTTCAGCTTCACCATTTACAAAATAGCCCTCTTGAACACCGTGTCTGGTGATAGTGTCAGCCACGCGATTGATAAGAGCTTTTAGTGATTCTTCCCTCTCAGGAGTGCCTGGCGTACCGGAAAAGTATTTTTGAGCCACAATGTTAATTGCGTTTTGGCTCCAGCCTTCTGGAAATTCCACGTCTTTTTGCTCAAAAACAGTCACACCTGTCATTGGATTATTAATTAGCGAGTTGCGTTTAGCCCACTTCAACTGGCCGTAAGCCTTTGCTCCTGGTTTGGTAAAAAAACGTTTTACCATCGTCTTAGTTGCTTGCGCCATAAGTTAACCCCTCCACTGGTTTTTTTAATTTATTTTAGTAGTTTTTTTCTTCAAGCTGACCGGGAATGCCCTTTTGCTCTTTGTGCTTCAAAGGCTCCACCCGTTGCTCCCCTAGACATTTTTATAGTACTCGAAAAGCTAGTGTGTAGGCAACAGATTTTTTGTCAGACTTTTACTTGGTAGTTCGTTTTTTAGGGGTCGCAGCTACGCGGGCAGAGTTTTTACTACGCCTTATCCGCGATAGTTCACGTTCAAAGCCTGTAATGTCACGGAACTTACGGTAAACACTCGCAAAGCGTACATAAGCTACTTCATTCAGTCTGGCTAAGTCTTGCATTACCAGTTCCCCAATATCTACCGAGGAAATTTCTGGCTCGCCCCTGGCATAAAATTCGCGCTCTATTCCGGCCACAAAGCTTTCAAGCTGTATGCTGTTAACTGCGGTTTTTTCGCAGGCGTGCTGCAGGCCAGATGTTAGTTTGTCGCGACTGAATAACTCACGAGTTCCGTCGCGTTTAACTACCACAAGTGTTGGCCGCTCTATTCGTTCATAGGTTGTAAAACGATGCCCGCACTTAAGACATTCCCGGCGTCGACGGATAGCTTCGCCATCTGCAACATCTCGTGATTCGATTACTTTACTGTCAACGGTTTGGCAATCTTGGCACTTCATTGTTAGCTTTAACCTCTTTCTATCGAACTACTGCTTAAGGTGCTATCACTACATGTAGTGTTTGTGTGTCTAATATTAACCCCACGGGTAGTGCGATAGCAAGTCATTTTTGCTGTATTATTAACAAACTACTCTTTTTCCTTCTTTGTTAAATCTTTCTTGTCATCTTCGTCCTTTTCCGGCTTTTTTTCAGCTTCATCTTGCTGCGCAGGTTCTTCCATGGGTTCGGGTTTAGGCTCATTTGCGGGTTTTTTTAGGGTCTCGTCTTTTGCCGATTCTTCTTCCATAATCTCAGTTTCTTCCTGCTCGGCCTGATCTTTTTGGCGGCGGAAAGCCCGGCGCAAGAATGATGGTTTTTCTAGTTCACTTTCTTCTTCGGCCTGGTCTTTTTGGCTACTATTTTCCTCGTCGGAAAATGCCCAGATATTTGGGGTCTCTTCATTATGAAAATCTTCAGCAGGTGTTGATGTATCTTTCAGCTCCATATCAATCTCGGACATGGTTTTTTCATCAACTTGCTGTGGTCTATGGGTTATCTTGCTCTCTTCGGCTGCGTCGCGTAATAGCTTAGCATTCTTGCGGTCTCGGGTAGCAAAGTAGGACTCGTCAAAGCCTGTTGCTACAACTGTGACGATGATTTCACCTTCAATCTCAGGGTTAATGGTTGCGCCAAAGATAATATTGGCTTCTGGGTCAGCGGCTGTGGTAATTGTTTCCGCAACTGTATTAATCTCGTGCATAGACATGTCTAGGCCGCCAATAACGTTGAACAGGATGCCACGAGCACCATCTATCGAAACTTCTAAAAGTGGTGAAGAAATAGCCTGTTGAGCAGCTTCGACGGCTCGGTTTTCTCCGCCAGCCCGACCGATTCCCATTAATGACGAGCCGGCATTTGCCATTACTGTCTTAACGTCGGCAAAGTCTAGGTTAATTAAGCCGTGAACAGTAATAAGGTCCGAAATTCCCTGCACTCCCTGGCGCAGTACGTCATCGGCAACCTTGAAAGCTTCTAAAAGAGGTGTTCGGCGGTCAATGGTCTGCAAAAGTTTGTCATTTGGGATAGTAATAAGCGTGTCTACGTGTTTTCTTAGTTTTTCAATGGCTGTTTCTGAGTTACGGCGACGTTTTTCACCTTCAAAAGCGAACGGCCTAGTAGCAAAACCAACTACCAGAGCTCCGGCTTCTTTGGCGAGCCCGGCAACAATGTGTCCAGCTCCGCTACCAGTTCCGCCTCCAGCTCCGATGGTTACAAAGACCATGTCAGCGCCCTTCATAGACTCTGCTATTTCAGACCGTGATTCTTCTGCTGCCTGTTGGCCAAGCGCTGGATCTGCACCGGCTCCCAGACCCTTTGTGGTGTCCTTGCCAATATGAACTTTATGGGTGGCCTTAGAGTGATGCAAAGCCTGAGCGTCTGTATTTATGGCTATAAAATCTACTCCGGTAACACCTGCATCAACCATGCGGTTAATGGCCGCTCCGCCGGCACCGCCGACTCCGACTACTTTGATTCTGGCAAATGTTTCTATTGCTGGTTCCACTTGAGGCATATCTTTATTCTCCAACCTTACCTTATGATAATTCTAGGTTTATTATACCTACTAACCAAGTGTGAATGCAATTACTACTCAAGGCCTTTTTAACAAATGCCTGCTGAACAAAAAAATGATACAAAGATAATTTACTTCTTGTGTAAACGACCAAATAGGCCGCCCAAGGAGATGCCCACTGATTCCAGAAAACCGGCAGGAGCCTCTGCAAAACCGCCATAGACAGCCGGGCCAAGCAGCATATCGAGCAACATCAGTCCCACCGCGGGCGCAAAGAGTTGTTCGTCTATACCATCCACAACCTTGCTAAGATGTCCCCAGCTACCAACTCGAGCTGGCAACTCTAACACGTCTTTAGTGAACTCTACTAGTCCGGGTAGCTTGGCAGTACCACCAACAAAAGTGATACCTCCTGGTAGTTTTTTGGAGCGATGAATTTTTTTGAATTCTTTGTCTACGTACTCTAACAATTCCTCAACTCGAGCTTCTACAATAATTCTCATCATTTCTTTATCAAAACGGAGGGTTTGACCATCTTTAACGAAACTTACTTCTCCTTTTACTGGGGTAGCAACGCTGGCGTGTTTAATCTTAACCATCTCGGCAATATCTAGATCGGTTTTGAGCCCAATAGCTAAATCGTTAGTTATGTGGTTGCCGCCCATTGGGATAACAGCTATATGCTCAACTTCACCGTCTTCAATGACTACCAAGTTGCTAGTCGCCGCGCCAATATCCAGTACGGCCACTCCAGAATCTTTCTGTTTGCGGTCCAGAACCGCTTCTGCGGCAGCCAATCCGGTAACCGTGCGATGACTAGCTGTTAGTTCCGCTTTGTCTAGCACCTGGTCGAGACTTTTTAGGGCCGGCGTAGATGCAACTACAATGTGAGTATCTACTTCTAAACGCACCCCGTGCATGCCAACTGGGTCTTTGATATTCTCTTGGCCGTCAAGACGATAATTTTTAGCAAAAACTTGAATAATATCCTTGTTGGAAGGTAGCTGTACAATGGTGGCAGCTTCCTCAACCCGCATACGGTCTTCGTCTGTAATAACGCGGTTCTGTGAACTAATAGCAATTACGCCTTTTGAATTCATCCCTTGAACATGTGAGCCATTAACGTTAACTGTGGCTGATTTAATTTCCCGGCCGCTCATCCGCTCTGCTTCACTTATAGCGGTGGCAACGGCCTGAGCAACCTCGTCAACGTGCCCGATATTACCTTTTCTCATACCGTTGTTTGGTGTCTCGGAAAAGCCAATAATACTAGGGGTTGCGGCTTCGGTAGACAATTCCCCTACGACACAGCGGACTGCAGTAGTGCCTATGTCCAGTCCGATAAAGTACGATAGTTTTTCTTCTGACATGTTTATTTGATTATATACTTTTCTACCCGCAGTATACCGCTTGAGGTTAATTAATGGCAAGAACTATAAAAAAACCGCCCTTTTCGGGCGGTTGCATGCTTGAAATTGTTTTAGGTCTATTTGAGATACCCAACACCCGTACCATCAACCCACTCAACATCTTGTGTAGACTCTGGAGTGTTATTGAAGGGTACCATGGGACCTTCGGACGATTCATAACCACCCGGTGTCTCCTTGTAACCTGCAACTTCTAGTGCCCGCAAAGCTTCGGGTGTTTCTCGGGAAACCAATAAGTCACCGTTTCCTCCTCGGGCAGCTACCCACCCAGCGTGTCTTCCAAAAGTACCCACTTCGTCATATGCCCTTTGATTTTGTAGCTCTCGGCGTTTTATTTCAATTTCGCGCGAGGTTTTGGTGGCTTGCTCGACCGCTCTCTCGGTACTATAATCTCGCGACTGATTAACTGTTTCCCTGATACCAACTAGCATTTCTTCAGGGTCGCCATTGTCCGGAAAAAGTTCGGCAACTGCTTTAATATAAAAGGGACCCGCAATTTCGCCAAAATCACTAAGGGGGTGGCCTTGCGCTAAAAGATCTTGCCTATGCTGAGCGGCCATGCTGGTAAAACCTTCAAGTGGTTCCAGGCCCAGGGCTTCAGCTTTTTGCACCAGTGCCCGTTCTGCCCCGCCTGGTTCTGTTAGCAATTGGCGCGCCTCGGCAAATAATTCCTCGGCTGTCTTGGGGGTATCCTCTGGAGATACCTGTTCTTGTGGTGCTAGTTCTGCTGTAGCGTTCATTTTTTTGTTTTCCTTTTTTGTTTCTATCAAACTCAACTAAACCTTACCATACTTATGCTTAAAAGTCAACCAAATCCGTGGGGCAAGAAGTTCGGGCATCTGAAAAACAGAAGTTTGAGCATAGCTGTCAAGATGACGGCCAAACGCATGTTTGACGAAGCTGTAGGCTGAGGAGTTCGGCTTGGCCCACTTGCCAGCAAGTAAAAATGCTCTTGTTTTTCAGCGCCCTAGAGTTTTGCGCCACTTTGGCGGCCCAAAGTGGCAATAATTTGCTTCTTTGAAAAAGGAGATTCTGTTTTCTGCTTTACAAAGCAGTCAAGATTTCGGCGGAATCTTCGGTTATTAGGACGGTGTGCTCAAAATGCGCGCTTAAAGAACCATCACGAGTAATAACAGTCCAGCCGTCATCTAAAACATTTACCTGCCAACTACCTAAGGTGGCCATGGGCTCAATAGCGATTGTCATGCCGGCAGAAAGCTTCGGACCAGTCCCCTTCACGCCGTAATTTGGTACGTTTGGAGCTTCATGTATGGAGTCACCCACTCCATGGCCCACCAAATCACGTACAACACCAAGCCTGTTTGCGTCTAATACGTTTTGGACAGATGCCGAGATGTCGCCAACTCGAGTACCGTCTCCTTTTATCGCAGAAATTCCAGCATCTAGAGCTTTTTTGGTGCCCTCTAATAAGCGTTTAACATCCGCAGTTTGATTGCCAACAACAATAGTTATAGCACTGTCCGTATAAAAGCTTTTGTACACAACACCGAAATCCAGGCCTATAACATCACCATTCTTGATTTCCTTTTTTACAGACGGAACCCCATGTACAATTTCATCGTTAACAGATATGCAAATCACATCCGGGAAGCCTTCGTGGTTGAAAAAGGCCGGCTGGCCGCCGAGTGACTTGACTTCTTTTCGAGCAATATCTGCAAGTTCTTTAGTGTTCATGCCCGCAACTGCTCGATTTCTGAGTGTATCCAAAACAGTGGCTAGCATATGGCCACCCTCGCGCATATTTTGTATTTCGGCGTCAGTTTTGGGTCGCATCAGCTAATCCAGTTCTAGTACTTTAGCTATGCTGGCGGCAATATCTTCAACGGAGGGGGTGGCATCAACCTCGTTAACTTTAATACCTTCGCCATGTAAATAGTCTAATACTGGCACGGTTTCTTCATCGAACTTCTTAAAACGCTCAGCAATTGTGGTCTCGGTATCATCGGCACGGCCTCGGTTTAATAGACGTTTCTTCATTTCCTCTTTGGGCGCTTGTAAATAAATTATAGCCTTAAGCTGTAGTTCCCCAGAGCGGACTTTGTCAATTATCCATCTGGTCTGTGCCACTGTGCGCGGAAACCCATCCAGGATGAATTCATTTTTGTCAGCCCCTAGCTTTTTGAACTCTTCCTCGACAATTTCGTACATTTCTTCGTCACCGACCAGCTTGCCTACAAGTATTTGCTTTCTTTGGGAAGGAGTGAGATTAGCTCGAAGTAATTCGCCAGTCGATATCCAGGGACATTTAACGCGTTCGGCCAATATGTGTCCTTGGGTGCTCTTGCCGGTGCCAATTAGGCCCATCAGTAAAATCATTTCTGCTCCAGTTCTTTTTTAACCAATCCGGCAACAGTTGCTCCATCGGCGGCAACGCCAAGGCGGGACTTTACAGCCCCAATTACCTTGCCCATATCAGTCAGAGATGATGCACCAAGATTATTAATCTCTTCTTTTATGGTAATTAGTATCTCCGTTTCACCGAGCTGTTTAGGCAAATAGGTATCAATAATTACTTTTTCGGTTTTTTCTGCTTCCGCTCGCTCGGTTGCTCCGGCATTTTTGTACAGCTCAGCGGCATCGGCACGTTTTTTACTTTCACGGGCCAGTACTTTTTGAGCCTGCTCTTCGTTTAAACCGACATCTTTAACCTGTAGGCTAACCGCCTCATATAAAAATGCGTTTTTAATACCCTTTAAGACCTCTACGCGCTGTTTATCTCCAGATAGCATAGCTGCCTTCAGATCTTGATTGATCCGATTATCCATTATTTTTTACCCTTCCCCTACCGACTGAGTTTTAACTTCTTAATTTTTGCGGCCTTGCGGTCACGTCTAACTATGGCGCGCTTGCGGCGCTCTAGTTTGTTAACGGGTTTTTCGAAATACTGGCCCTGCTTGGCTTCAGCTAATACCCCTGATTGCTGAACCTTGCGGTTGAAGCGCCGCAAAAGGTTTTCAGAAGATTCTTTAGAGTCTTTCTTGGTTACTTGTATCATTTTATAATTGCTGTCGCTTCTGGTTGAGGCGTTGTGATTTAAGCACTATACTTTGTAGCTCTTTAAATATTGGGAAATTCTTGTTGGTGTAATAAATCTTAGTGTTACTTTGGCGCTCACTTATTAAGAACCCGATCTTTTCAAGGCGTTTAAGTTCGCGCTGGATATTGCCTGCATCCTCTTTAATAAGCTTGGCTAGGCCACGGACGTGAGTTCGAAAATCGGGATACTTCGCATAGACCACAATAATCTTGCGACGAACTCTGGATGTAATAAACGTGTCTAGCATATGCCTCCCTGCTGTTATTAGGACAACAAAAATTATATGTGAATGGTGCTAACTTTGCAACACCAAAACTTGCTCTAATGTTAACATTTTTGCTGGCGGTATACAATGGTTATATGCGTTATTACGAGGTGTTTATAGCTGATGGTAGCTACAGAAGCGATGCCCCGCTTGTTTACGCCTCAGAAAATAGTTTACCGGTTGCTAGTATAGTTACTGTCCCATTAAAAAATCGCCATGTAACTGGTTTTATTTTGGGTGAGACTCAAAATCCGAGCTTCGCCGTAAAAAATGTCAAAGCCTTGCTTAGCAAAACTCCTTTGCCGGGCCATTGCATCGATTTGGCAAATTGGGTGCAGACCTATTACGCTTGCAACCGTAGCGAGGCACTAAGGCAGTTTGCGCCCAGCCGCCCAGTAATACAACGGGGCTCGGAGGTATTTACTCCCGAAGTGCCAGATAAAGCCAAGAGCATAAAACAACTACTTGCTTCACCCCTGACAAAAGACCAGGTACAGGCTCTTAAAGCAATTCGTTCCAACCCCAGTACAACTGTGCTTCTACACGGTGAGACTAGTACAGGTAAAACCCGTGTATACATTGAACTAGCTAAGCGGACGCTTAGTGCTGGGAAATCTGTGGTTTTGCTAACACCAGAAATTGCCTTAACCTCCCAGTTGTCCCAGGTTGTCCGTGAAAGTATCTCGGCCCCTGTATTTGTATTTCACTCACAACTAGGCGTCGCCGAGAGGAAAAAAATTTGGTTTGCCATATTAGAGGCTAATGAGCCAGTAGTGGTGATTGGCCCACGCTCGGCTCTTTTTAGCCCGGTACAAAGCCCGGGGTTAATTGTCATAGACGAAGCACATGAACCAGCCTACAAACAAGAGCAGTCACCCCGATATCACGCCATTAGAGTTGCTAGTCAGTTGGGTTTCTTGAGCGGCGCGAAAGTTGTACTAGGAACCGCAACGCCTTCAATATCAGACTATTATCTTGCTGAGCAACACAAATCTATAGTACGGATGATTCAGCCAGCTATTAAGGGTCGGCCGAAGTCAGTTATATATAATACTGTGGACTTAAGGGACCGAAACAATCTTAGTGATAAGCCTCAACTGTCCAAACAGTTAATCGATGCAATGAAAACAACACTTTTGGACAAAAAACAGATTATGCTTTATCTAAATCGTCGTGGTTCTGCGCGGGTCGTAATGTGTGCTAACTGCGGCTGGCAGGCTCTGTGTCCGAATTGCGACGTTCCTTTGGTATACCACGCCGACGAACACGCAGCACGCTGTCATATTTGTAACTTTCAAAAGCTACCGCCTTCATCATGTCCTCCCTGTAAAAATGACGACATTATATATAAGAGCATTGGCACTAAGGCGCTTGCTGATTTCGTTACAAAAGAATTTCCTGGATATAGAATTCAGCGCTTTGATAGCGACAATAAACCAGACGAACAAATTAATCATCTATACCCAAGCCTGCACCGCGGTGAAATTGACATTTTAGTTGGAACCCAGTTGCTGGCTAAGGGTCTTGACCTACCGAAGCTAGGGCTGGTTGGCATTTTAGCAGCAGAGTCATCCCTGTCGTTACCCGACTATACTGCAGAAGAACGTACTTTTCAGCTTCTTTACCAGGCTATTGGCCGTGTTGGGCGCGGACACGGTAGCGGCAAGGTGGTTATACAAAGCTACGACCCTGATAGTGTTGTTGTAAAAGCGGCTGTAAAGAGAGATTGGCAAACTTTTTATAAATATAGCCTCAAGCACCGCCAGGATTTTCGATTTCCCCCATTTAGTTACTTATTGAAACTTACCTGTAGACGTAGCACATTAAAGGGCGCCCAAACCGCAGCGAGTCGAGTAAAAATAAGTCTGCTAGCTCAAAAGTTGCCAGTCGAGATTATTGGCCCCACACCAAGCTTTTATGGGCGCAGAGCGCGATATTATTACTGGCAATTGGTTATTAAGGGTAAGCAACGCGAGCATTTATTGTATTTAGCCAAACAGGTGCCAAGTGATTGGGTTGTAGATTTGGATCCAGTGAACTTACTATAAATCTAGCTGTTTGTTGCCTGTCATAGGTGTTATACTGAGTTTAATATGGCCAGTCGAGACATCATTATTAGTTTGCCCAACACGCATTTACACAACAAATCTGAGCGGGTTGGCGTTATTACTAGCCAAGTTCGGCAAATAATAGAAGAGATGAAAGGTGCAACATTGGACTGGGAGGCAACTCGGCCTCATGAGGTGGGCGTGGCATTGGCTGCGATTCAAATAGATAAACCGCTAAAAATCGTGGTAATTCGTAATAATTTTGACGATAAAGACGACAAGTCATTTAGCGTGTTTATTAATCCAGAAATTACTAAGCTCGAGGGTGAAATTGAAGAGGACTACGAGGGATGCCTAAGTGTGCAGGATGTCTATGGCAAGGTTCCCCGTTATAATAAGGTGCGCATTCGAGCCTTAGATGAAAATGGCCAGCAGATTCGCATAAAGGCTGATGGGTTTCTGGCAAGGGTTTTACAGCATGAGATTGACCACATTAACGGCATTACGTTCGTAGATCACATTAAAGATAACCAGGGAGCTTTCTATCAACTAACTGAGGACGGGAAGCTAGTTAAGCTTGACTATGACAAAGTTAAAACCACTGGTATTCTTCGGTAGTGGACCGGTTGGAGCCGCCACACTTATAGGGCTGACAGAGTCTGGGTTTGAGTTCGAAGCAATAATAACAAAACCTCGGCTTGCGCACCATAAAGGCCCAATGCCCGTACTAGACTGGACCATAAACCACAACATAAGCGTTTTCACCCCTGCTGATAAAGCTGAGCTCAGTGATGTTTTCCGCACAACGTCATTTATGAGCGGCTTGGGAGTCGTGGTAGATTACGGAATTATTATCGCTAAAAGTGTAATTGATTCTTTTGAGCTGGGGATAATAAATAGTCACTTTTCCCTTCTGCCCCAATGGCGCGGTGCTGACCCAATCACGTTTGCTATATTGAGCGGCCAAAAAACAACAGGCGTGAGTTTAATGCTAATTGACGAATCACTAGATACGGGTAATTTGCTTGCCCAAGAGAAATTGACTATTTCCAAGATGGATACTGCTCCGGACCTAACAAAACGACTCATATCTCTTAGTAACCAGCTGCTGGGGGAAGCTATCCCCCTGTATCTAGCAGGAGATGCTAGGCCTTATCCTCAAGACACAAATATCGAACCAACCTACTCCAGGCAATTGACCAAGAGCGATGGTCAGGTGAACTGGGGAAAACCTGCCGAAATCACTGAGCGAGAAATACGAGCCTATTTAGGATGGCCTAAGAGTCTAGCGAAAATATTTGGCAAGCAAGTTATTATTACCAAGGCACAAGTTGTTGAGGGCGAGTCTGACGGGATATTAGTTATAAAATGCACCCCTGGGTGGCTAGAAATACAAGAGCTCATAGGCCCAAGCGGCAGAACTATGAGCGGTGCCGATTTTATTCGCGGGTATAAACGTTAAACGGACCGCGGAATATCAGTGGCCGGCGAGGCCGCGGGCGTTTGGGTACCTGCCTGTGCCTCTTTGAGGGTTGCCTCCACAATAGCAGGAGCTTGAGCCTTTATTTCACCTTTCAGCTTTTCCAGCTCATCAGCAACAACTTTTTTGTAGTCTGGGAAATTCGTTTCTAGCCATTTCAGCGCCCCAGCTTCATCATTTTTATCAATATATGCCTCAAACTCGTCTAATTGGGCATCGGTCATCTGTTCGGCCAATTTCATGCCAACTCGGAGCTCTAGGGTCTCATAAATATGCGCCAGCATCTTATTTTTTTCCGCTGGCGGCAAGGCGCCTAAACCTAGTTCTTGTAGTAAATTATCGTCCAACTTAAACATTAGTATTAGTTTATCACTTATTTACTCGCAACTTAAGTACCTATTTATAGGCTTGTAGGAGGTGCAGAATTGGCTGGGTTTTGGACGATGCTAGCTACCTGAGGCTTTATTTCTTCCTTGATCTTCCTAATCTCTTCTTGGACGATTTGGTCATAGTCCGAAAGATTGGTGCCTAGCCATGCTTTCGTGGCTTCGATATCACCGCTGCTGAGAATGTTGTCGAATTCATCCAGTTGGCTTTCGTTCAGCTTTGTTTCCATTACGGCACCGATTCGATCCTGTAAGGTCAGTTGGATGTGAGCTACCATTTTGTCCTTTTCCTCTTGGGGCACAGAGCCAAGCCCAAGTTCTTCTAGAAAATTATTGTCTATCGGTACCATTACGTCATCACTTTCTCTACTAACTTATCATTTTCGTCTTTCATTTTCTTGATTTCTTCTTCGATAATTTGATTATAGCTAGGCACGTTTTTCTCAAGCCATTGAGCTAGTTCCGGGCTGTTAAAATTATCTTCGCTGTCGGTCAAGCGGTCAAACTCCTCTAGTTGTTCTTCGTTCAACAGTTCCGATACACGTCTGGCGAAATTAACATTCAGCACATATAGAATGGAGTCAAGAGCTTTCTGTTTCTGCTCTTCGCTAAGGTTGTTTAGGCCCATATCCGCTAAAAATTGATCGTCCGGCTTCATTTCTTTACCCCCCCCGCTATGCATTACCTTTAGTTATAGTTATACCTACGCTATCAGCCAACTGTCTCATTTGGTTCCATCGTTCTACGCTGCTTAATCCCTCAAGTCCCGAAGCATTAGCGTTACCGGTTAAGTGGCCACCCCAGGCCTGGGACGCATCAACCATGTTTCTCGCTAGACCATGGCCAGTCTCCTTCATTCCGATTGCTATGGGTACATTGTGGGCCCTTGCCGCCTCAATCAGCGCATTAATGTGTGTTGAGTCATCCCCTCTTACGTTAAATCCATTCCGCCTAAATACGTCTAGCATGTTACCGGTAGCTTCGTGGGGTGTTCTACCGTAGAATGAATCGGGGTGAAAATTAGACATATCGCCTCCGTGGCTACCAGGTATAACTTCATGTGCGCTCGATCCAGGGTGAAGCATATTCCAACCACTCGGTATAAGGTGACCGGCACCAGCCAGTTCGGCTATTCCGTATCCGGCGCCCACAGCAGACAATACCATTAAGCCGCCGCCTGCTCTGTTACGACGCTTCGCGCTGCGCATCCTTTTGTCCAGGAACTCCTGGTTTTGATCTGTCGTCCAGTCGGCGTACTGTCCATTTTCAGCCGGACCCCTTAGATGCAGCAGCGAACCCGATAATGCATCCTGTTCTCCCTGAATGCGCGCTAATTCACGATCTCTGGTTGCTTCGCTCATATTAACGGCACTAGCCCTATGACTTAGTAGTCCTTGCGAGAACCTGACCGTAGACCCCGCAGCGATACCGACTAAACCAAGACCCAGGGGGCCAGACGCTACGCCCGCAACCAAGCCCGTTGTTATTCCTATAATAAATTTCTTTTTCTTAGAATAGCCGGCCCACTTTCTAACCATACGATCGCGCCACGCCCGAATGCCACCGTGGGCTTGAGTCTCCGCATATATAGCCTCATTCATATTAAATTCATCATTAACAAATCTCTTTTTCTCTACGAAGCCTTCAATAGATAATTGCTTACGTATTTCATCGTCCGCCATGTCTGCTGATTCTTTTGACAACCTATACATCTGCATGTATGTTTCGAGGCTTTGCTGATAGGTATCTATGGCGGTTTGATAGGCTTCGGCGTCAGCCCTTCCCCTGCCGGTCAAAGAGTCAAATGCCCGAGCACGACGTCTTATGGTAATTTCGATTAACTCGTTTCTCCTTAGTGACAGCTCTCTCTCTGCGGCAGACAATTGTTGTTCGATTGCCGTAGGTTGCTGCTCTACCGTAGCCTGTTCGTTTGGTTGTTCTTCTTGAGGTAATTCTACTACTGGCTCCGGTTCTCCCCGGGGGGTTTCTGGCTCATCCTCCACCGCTAGTATAGATTCTAAAGGCGCGGGAGTTTCTGTTGACGGGGGTGGTAAATGTTCAAGTAGTGCCCGTATTTGTCCGGTTAGGGCTGAGATTTGGGCTGTAAGTTCTTGATTTTGCGTGCTCAACTCTCCCCGTAACTGAGCAATCTCAGTTCTTAGGTCATTATTCTCTTGCTCGATAGAACCAGTCTCGCCAGAGTCCTCTGAGAGTCCCGGTTCAGCTTCTGGCACTGAACCTGGTTCGTGACCCATATCCCTTACGAGTTGATCGCTGCTTATATGGATCTTTTTACTCTGTCCGGTTTCCGAATCCGTACCCACTTCGTATACATGGTTGGCACCGTTAGAATATTTAACCTGTTCATAGCCCCCCGTAGGGCTTTCAGTGGACGCTATGACTTCACTCATAATAAATTATCCTTTTTGGCTTTTTTCTTTTTATGGCTTCTGTTGACAAAATATCAGATGCTAGATGTAAACACAAGGGAAATAAATAGTTATCCACAGGTATTTACACCCTGGCCTGTTAGGATGTCAGTGTAATTTACAGGGTGCGGGTTTTGGTTTCACGAGTAAAGAGTTCTATGCGGTCTCCTTCGGCGATATTTAACTTACTGGTTGTTTTTAGGTTTATGCCGCACATTTCACCCTTGATAACTTCTTTCACGTCCTGCGGGCCGCGTTTTAGACCAACGATTTCAATGTCTTCTGCTAGGATTTCTTTGGCTCGTCGGACACGCACCAGGGCCGGCAGAGCCATTTTGCCTTTTATCACTTCCCCGCCACATATAGTTTCGGTTCGAGAGGTCTTAAAAACTCCTTTTACAAGTAGTTCCCCTAGTTCGTTTTCAATTATCTCTGGGGCAAGTAGCTTTTCGAGCTCGACCTTCACGTCATCAAGAAGTTCGTAAATTACACTATAGAGGCGTATTGGCACGTGGTCGCGTGATGCTAATCGCTTAATGTTGGATGGAAGAGTCGTGTGGAAACAGTAAAGAATCGCGTTGCTGGTCGACGCTAAATGGATATCGTTTTCATTTATTACTCCAACGCCCGAGCCAACAACACGAGTCGCAACTTCGTCAGTATCGAGTGCTTTCAAGCTTTGTATTACAGAGGTCAGCGAGCCCTGTACGTCTGCCTTAACCACCACGTTTAGTTCGTTTAGCTTATCTGTACGATTAATAATTCTTAGTAGCTCACTGCTTGATGAAGCCGTTATAACACCGCCGCTACGACGGTCCTCGGTTATTGTCTTGGCTTTCTCGCGGGCAATCTTATCACTTGTTACTACGTAGAATTCATCGCCGAAATCTGGTAAGCACTTTAGGCCAGTAATAATTACTGGTGTAGACGGCCCGGCTTGCTTAAGTGGCTTTCCGCCGGTAGACTCCAGGTTGCGAATTTTTCCGTGCGTTCCGCCAACAGTAATAAAGTCACCAGCTTTTAGTATTCCTTGCTCCACCAAAGCTACAGCTATGGGGCCACGACCCTTCTCCATGTGGGATTCAATAACCAACCCCTGTGCTGGCCCATTTGCTTCAGCACGTAATTCTTCCACGTCAGACACCAAAAGTATCATGTCCAATAGCTCTGTTATGCCTTCTTTAGTCTTAGCCGAAACGGGCATAATAATTGTTTCACCTCCCCAATCTTCAGGGGTGAGATCGTTTTCTGCAAGCTGTTGTTTTAAGCGGTCGATGTTTGCCCCTGGCCTATCCATCTTATTGGCGGCAACAATCATTTTTACACCGGCGTTTCTGGCAAAACGAATCGCTTCAACCGTTTGGGGTTTAATCCCGTCGTCTGCCGCGACTACAATTACTGCTACATCTGTTAGGCGGGCACCGTGTTCACGTAAAGCCGCAAAAGCCTCGTGCCCCGGTGTGTCCAAGAAGGTTATTAACCTTTTATCGTGTTCTATTTGGTAGGCCGATAGGTGTTGGGTAATACCGCCCGCCTCGCCAGCAGCAACTTCGGCTTGGCGAATCGCATCAAGCAGGCTGGTCTTGCCGTGGTCAATATGGCCCATCATGGCAACTACGGGTGGGCGTGGTTCGGCCTTGTCGCTAAGCACGTGCTTTTCACGTTTGGTGGCTAGTTGTGTTCTGTCTTTCTTGGCTAATTCTATATCTAGTTCAAGCTCAGCAACTACAATTTGGGCGGTTTCAAAGTCAATTTTTTCGTTAATTGTTGCCAGGATACCGTTTTTAAGGAGTTCGGCTACTAATTTAGATGCTGGCAGGGCAAGCAGTTCGGCCAAATCGCCAACGGTGATTTGCTCGTCAATTTCGATATTTCTGGCCATATACTCACCCCTTTCATTGTTTTACTTTACATCTTTTAAGCTGAGTGCGATTTTACGGTTCTCGGTATCTATTTCTAGAACCTTGAACTTCTTAACCTCGTTCAGTTTAAATATCTCTTCTGGGTCAATACCTTCGTCACTACTCATCTCGGAAACGTGTACTAAAGCTTCTACAGACGGCGAAAGCTGAACGAATGCGCCGAAAGGTGTTATTCTGGTAATCTTGCCTTCAACAATAGTGCCTTTTTTGAATTTTTTAACTTCGGATAGCCATGGGTCGTCACTTAACTGTTTAATGCTTAACGACAAACGATCTTTATCGATGGCAATGATTTTTGCCTTAACCGCTTCGCCAATTTTTACGTATTTTCTGGGGTCTTCAACGCGTTCCCACGATATTTCTGAGATGTGCACTAGTCCTTCTATGCCGTCCACGTTTACAAAAGCTCCAAAGTCTATTACACCCGTAATGACTCCCTCTACGCTGTCACCAACTTTAAGTTTTCCTAATCTTGATTGCATGTCGTCACGAACAGCTTCTTTCTCGGAGAAAATCAGCTTGTTGTCTTTACGGCTAACATCTAGTAGGCGAACGCGCAATGGTTTGTTCGTCAGCGCATTGAGCTTTGTTAATATCTCGTCTTTATCGGCATCAGAAACTCTTGGATAGTGCTCGGCAGCTAGTTGGCTAACCGGTAAAAAGCCCCGAATTCCTTCTAGCTCAACCAGTAAACCGCCCCTGTTTGCGTCGTACGCGGAAACCTCTACTATTTCTTGTGTCTCTGCTAATCGTTCTAGTTCTTCCCAGCCACGATCTTTAACTGCTCGCTTCATGGAAAGCAGTGCGTAGCCCTCATCTAGTTCTGGGTCAACTACGCTTGCCGTGATGGTCTCACCCTCTTGGAGAGTGTTATGGCCTACCTCTCGGCGGAAAATAACCCCTATTCCGTGCGGGCCTAAGTCTACCCAAACTTCGTGTTTACGTACCGAACTGACCGTACCCTCTACGCTATCACCGGTCTTTAAGTGTTTCGCTTCACTTGTGGCCAGTAGCTCATCCATTGTTAATGATTTAGTTTTTGGCATGAATATTCATGTCTCCTTAGTTAATATATTTCTGCACGTGCGTGCTAAAAAACGTCTCCAAAGCCGAAGATTCAACTTTAGTACACCTCTCGCACCTTAGGGCAGATTAAGTATATTGTACCTCAGTTCTCCCTGTTTGTGAATAGCCTGGTAATAGCGTTTATGTGGCGGTATCCTTGGGATTTTAGGGTATACTTTTAATATGTATTTGGCCATAGACGTTGGGGGTACCAAGACTTTACTTGCGGTGTTTAATACTAGTGGGGAGATAGTTCATGAGCACAAATTCCCTACAAACCATAATTATCAGAAGTTCTTGACCGATTTAGAAATCGCATCTAAAGCCGAGCTAAAAGATTATTCAATTGCATATTGTTGCTGCGCGATGCCCGGTAAAATTGACCGCGTTCGCGGTATTGTCTTACACTGTGGAAATTTAAAGTGGCAAAATGTAGCGGTAAAGGAAGATTTGCATCGAATTTTGAAGGTTCCGGTTCTTCTGGAAAATGACGCAAATTTGGCCGGCCTACACGAGGCGCTTTTAGTTCAGAAAAAGTATAGTAATGTATTATACGTCACAATAAGCACAGGAATAGGTGATGGAATTATCATAAATGGTAAGATTGACCCAAGTTTCGCTGACAGCGAACCTGGCCATATTGTTATGAAACATGACGGAAAACTGCAAAAATGGGAAGATTTTGCCTCTGGCCGCGCGCTAGTGCAACGTTATGGTAAAAAAGCTAAAGACCTAAACGATGCTTCAGCCTGGAAGCAATTCGCTAAAGATGTTGCCCAGGGTCTAGATGAGTTAATAGCTATATTACAACCTCAGATTATTCTTATTGGCGGCAGTTTGGGTACCTATTTTCATAAATATGGGGACTTTCTAGTGAAGGAGCTTGAAAAATACCAGAATACTATGGTAAGTATTCCGCCAATTGTTCAAGCTAAGCGCCCAGAGGAGGCTGTTGTCTATGGCTGTTATGACTTCATCAAACAGCATAATTAAGTTATTTATTGAACGTTTGGGAAGGGATTATCCTGAATATAAATTCAAGCCCGGTTCGCAAGATTACTGGTCGCCTGGCACCTTTACTGTCACCTATGATAAAAAACAGACGGTTGCACAGATTCAGCAAGGTGTTTTACATGAGCTATCGCATGCCCTTCTAGGCCACACGGATTATCAAAGTGACTTTGAACTTCTTAAAATGGAGAGTGAAGCCTGGGAAAAAACTATTAAGATGAGTCAAAGGTACCATGTAAAAATTGATAATGACCACGTACAGAATTGCCTTGATACTTACCGCGACTGGCTGCATAGGCGAAGCACCTGCCCCAAGTGCGGCATGCATGTTTTGCAAAAGGATTCAGGCACTTACCGCTGTTTTAACTGTAAAACTAAGTGGCACGTAACCAGCGAACGTTTTGTGCGCCCATACCGCAAAACCAGATAATAAAAAGCAAAATACCTGGCAAAGCCAGGTATTGATGCTTAGCGATATGTAAAGTCGCTTAGGAGCTTTTCTTGGTGCGTCGACTAATACGACCACCGGCAGCGCCGGCTCGTCTAGCTCGTTCGCGGCCAGTAAGGCCGTCTTTACCAACTTTGTCAGAAGCAAATCCACCACTTTTGCCTAACTTTCCGCCCATGGCACCTATGCGAGCATAGAAGTCATTGCCATATTTGGCGACGTTGGTTTGAAAGGCTTTCGCCCCACCATCTCGTGTTCCAGCCATTATTTTGTCTCCTTTTATTAATTTATTCACAGAAGAGATAAAAAAAGGTTCCATGCAAGATGGAAGCCCCTCTATTTCCCTGTTACTACGCTTATGGTATCACTATAATACGCTAATGTCAATAACTAATCTGGCTTACATTTTAATCCAGCTCGCGCTGACCCTATCATTTGACAAATCGCAAGTATAACCATAGTATCCGCTCTCATTTGTCGTTAGCGTATGAGTTCCTGCGGTTAACGATACGGCTGCCATTGCGGTTGGGAAGGTAAAATGAATACCATTTTCTGCAGCGTTGTATACTTGGTATGTTTGAATACCCCCAAAGCTATTGCCGTCCATATATTCATACAAAGTAAAATAATAACTGTACGGAGCATTGCAGCTAAATGGACCTGTTGCCGATAAGCTGATTAGATAATTACCAGCCGTGGGCACAGTAAAGCTTGTGTTGCAGTATCCCGCACTACCATTGCAAATTACCCCGGCCACAGCACCATTAGCAATCTTAGACGCCGTCACCGCCCCGTCCTGGATGGCTGCCGTTCCGACGGAGTTACTGGTTATATTACCATCACTATCGATGGTAAACTTCGGTGTGCCATTGTTTTGCAGTACAAGCAAGTTGCCACTGGCGAAACTATTGGTAGTATTCAAGGTAAAGCCTGTGCCACCAGAGGCCACGCCTGAAAAAATGGTTCCAGTACTGGTATTGACGCCCAGCAAGGTCACTCCGCCTACATTTTGGACTTGGAAGGCAGTGGCATTATTGGCAGCATTCTTAAATAAGGCAGATCCCTGGGAGCTAGCGGCATTGCTTATACTAAAGACGTCTGCGCCATTGTACTGGAAAGCGGACTTGGAGGTGGAGTTATTGGCTACATTAACTATGAAATTGGAGTCGGTGGTGGTATCTGCCAGGGTGAAGCTGATGTCGCGGGTATCGGTGGTGGTGATGCTTCGGCCCATATCGTAAGCCCCCTGCAAGGTAGTGGCGTTGCCAGAACCTTGGGCTGGCGTAATGCGAATAAATCCGGGTGCAAAGTGGCCACTCGTACCATCACCGGCTTGTATAGTGGTAGCACTAGCACTATTTGCCAGCCAGCCCCGGATGGAATAGGTATGGGTGCCAGCTGTAGGAGTTAGTCTAATTTGGGCAGACACCGGGAAGTAAGTTGGCCCCGGAGCAAGTTCCAGAAGATGAGCAACATCGGTTGAACCGTCCCAAACATCAAATTCTGAATTCCCGCCCGTCGCCGGAGTAGCACTCGGTGCATAGAAACTAATTATCACCGGAGTATTGCCATCCGCATTAAAGGAGCTTGAGGTAATTATGGTCTGTGCCGATGCTTGCACCACACCTGTTACAGACACACTGGAGATAAATTGGTTATAGGCCAGCTCCCCTGCTCCGGAACCGCCGGAGGAGCCAGTCCCGCTACCAACTAGATAAGCTGTCAGTCTCTGGGTATTCGGTAGGCCGGCGCCTGAGTAATCCCAGTTAATGGTACTTGCTCCATTACGCAACCCATACAGTTTAATAACCTTATTAGCGGTTACAGTAACAACCGATTCGGTAGAGAACGATAACGGATAGCTCATGCTCGGAGCAGATATTGCCCCGGAACGTGAATTAGATACTTCCGCGCCATCGGTTACGTTATAGAGAGCTAAGGCCATAGTGTCGGCAGCACTTGTGCTGTACAGGGTAGCAAAACCATCCACCACCCAAGTACCAGGAGTCAACGTTATAGACATGGCATCATAGGTACAGTTAGTACTAAACGTACAGGCTTGAGTAGTATCTGCTGTCGCGTTTAGTTGTGTGGGTGTACCGCTGCCATTTGAGCCGCCTGCACCTGGGGTAATTTGGGCAGTAACCGTTCCGTTGGAACCAGCGGCTTTGCTGCTCATAGCGCGGCCTATAGTTGTGCCAATGGATGGGCTGGAGGAGGCAGTGGCTCTGCCGGTTGTGCTGGAGGCAACCAGCCAATCGCCTATGGCAACGGCCGCTGTATCCACATTAACGGTTGTTTCTCCGGCAGTAGCAACAATAGCGGATTGAGTAGCAGATTTGGTCTCGGTAGATACACCATATACCCCAGTAGCACCCATAACGCTTGTCGTTTTGACCTGTCCCGGATTGGCGGTATCTATGACAACTAGATCACCGCTTGCAACGTTGGTACTTACTGTTTTGCTTATCAGCACTGCGTTGCCGGCGCTACCACAGTCTGCCCAGGCAGAGTTAGAGTAACAGCGATACTTATGCGTAGAGGAGTTAAAGTACATGGCACCTTCGGCAACGTTGGTTGTGGGGTCAGCTGTAGCACCATCTAGTACAAGCAGAGTAGTGGCAGTATCTGTACCGGTGGAATTACCTATCTGAATTCTGTTACTGGTGGTGTTGGCGGTGAATAGTGTGTCCGTAGCACCGGCTTTTTGAACCTGGAAGGCTGTGGCTGAGTCAGCTGAGTTTGTGGCTATAACACTGGAGGCGTTTAAGTTTAGGGTGCCGCTGCTCTGCAGTAGACCATCGCTAAGGCTTGTACTGCCAGCTCCAGTAACAATGCCGCCTAGGAAGTAGCCTTGGAAGAAGCGATTAGCTTGGGTGGTGTAGTCGGAACTAGTAGCACCAATGTTCTGGACGGTGTATTTAGTGACCGTACGAGCAGTTTCGAAGGTTACTGCCGGGGATACAGTAACAGAAGCAGCCGTGCCACCAGATACTATACGGGTGTAATAGTCTTGGCCAGCATTGTCTATAAACAGCACGTCATTGTTGGCAAATGAGGTGGTGCCTGTGAATGTTAAGGTTGTGGTATTTGTGCCAGTGCCGGAGGTGGTGGCGGTTGTGGCGGTGGCTGCGCCGTTAGCTACAATGTTGCCGTTGAAAGTTATAAGGCTGGTGGATGGAGCAACCGTGAAGATGTCTGTACCATTGTTTTGGACCTTGAACTTACCTGTGGAGCCAGAGGCGGCATTAACAACGAAGTTAGAGTCAGTAGCTGTGTCTGCCAGGGTGAAGTTTATATCGCGGGCATCGGTAGTAGTTATACTGCTGCCCATGTCGTAAGCACCCTGCAAAGTAGTAGCATCACCAGTACCGGAACCGGTGGCAGAACTGGCTTTGATGATGTACTGAGTAGCTACATAAGCGCCTGAGTCAGTTGGGGCATTGGATTGAACACCGTATGTACCCGATGTAACGCGGTTAATCGTGTTACCCGACAGATTAACTACGTTGCTGGCTAAACTGTACGACCCCCCAGACAGACTTGCTGATAGGTAGTTTGGTGAGCCGCCATTGACCATAATGCGACCCCGAAAACCCGAACAACCAGTTGTGCACAGACCATAGCCACTATCTTCGTTGCTGGTTTGATACATACTGGCACCAAAATTAACTGCTGGCTGTGAATTGACATTAACGGTTGTGTTGTTGACGGTAGCTGTAACATTACTAAGATTATACGTCGGGTCGCCCTGAACAGAGGTCTTGTGCAACTGTTGCCTGCTGCCAATTGCTACATTCTCGTTACTGCCCATGGCAGCAACAGTTGAATTTGCGGTGTTTACACCAATGGCGGCACGGCCTCTTAGGTCTGGTAGGTAAAAGTTAGAGGCATCGGGTACACCGTAAGGGGCATAGTACAGGGTATGGACGCCGCTGCCGGCATTGGTGGTATTTATGGCTGAGGCGCCGCAAGATTGAGTGCTTTGGGTATAGGCTGACACGTTAAAGGTGTTAGTGGCTGAATTTAGTACACAATAAGTTGTATCGGCAGATAAACCAGCTGGTAAAGCACCGGTAGTTTCAAAAAATACATGGTCGCCATTAAGCAGACCGTGGCCATTTTTGGTAACTACAGCCGGGGAAGCATTAGAGATAGTGGCAGAACCTTTATTGGTTACTAACGCACTAAATAGGGTTGGGTAACTTGCCCTAGAAACCGAACTGCCGTCGGCGACCAGCCAGCCTGCAGGTGTAGTTGCTCCTGCAAATGGCGTGATTGTGCCAATTGCCGTTGAGCTGTCGCCACTGTTGGCACCCGGGGCTACCTGAACCCAAACCAAACCAGGTGATCCGGTTATTTTAGCGGACAAAGCTCGACCTATGATAGAGCCGGTTGAGTTGGCGTTAGAAGATCTAACCTGCCCGGCTGTCGTAGGACTGGTTATCAAAAGGTCACCAATAGAGACATCGTTGCTATCGGCATTAACCTGGTAAACACCGCCAATAACTATGTTTTGAGCTACTCCTGGGCTGACATTGGTGGTTGTAGCAATTCCAAAAACCTTATTGGATCCAGCTATATTGGTTGTCATTACTTGCCCAGCGTTGGTTGTGTCTATTACCACCACATCATTAGCGTTAACTGCAGTCGAGACGATCATGCTCTTGGAGATAGTGCTAGAACTGTTACCGGTAGCGGCTAAAACTAAACCAGTCGTAGTGCTAATATTTCCAGCCACCTGCACCGTTGAGCCCGTAGACGTAGGAGCCGTAGCTATCCCGATCTTAGTATTAACGGTATCGGCAATGAGCAAATTGGAGCTACCAGCGGCGTTTTGTATCTGGAAAGCAGTAGCAGAATCGTGCCCAGTGGTTGGTCTAGATACGAAGAGGCCGTTTGCTGTTGTGATTATGTTATTAGTAGTATTACCAAGGTTAATGGCCGTTGCATTGGTCTGGCCAAAGCTTAGATTTACTCCCGAGGCAGTATCAAAAGTAGCAGCCTGCAGAATGCTGGCAATACCGGTTCCAGAGATATTAAAGTTGCCCGTTTGGGCGGTGCCTGGGGTGCCAGCCTGAATTTGGACATAATTATTAGAACCACTAGTTGGCGCACAGCCGCTACTGGAGCAGATGGCTACACCAGCGATTCTGTAAGTCCCGGTAACGTTAACATCCCCCGCTACATCCATGGTGTACTGGGGTGATGCAAGACCTATGCCTATGCGAGTATTTGTACTGTCGGCGATAAAGAGATTAGAGTTCCCGGCGGCATTTTGTATCTGGAAGACGGTGGTGGAATCATGCCCAGTAGTTGGTTTGGCTAAGAATAAACCGCTTACCTGCGTGGTAATGTTATTGGTAGCATTCCCAATGTTAATAGCGTTAGCAGTAGTGTTACCAATAGCTAGGGCGCCGGCTGTAGATCTATCTAAATTGTTACCGTTAACTGTTCCGGTGGTAGTAATGTTGTCTGCACCTGTGTCTATAGAACCAAACCCGCTAGTTATGGAGCCAGCATTTAGGGCTCCAGTGCCGGTTATGGCGGTAGCTACTGCATCATTTGTGTCTACTAAGGCTACATCGTGGGCATCTAGTAGGTTAAGTTCAGTAGCAGAAATGGTGGTGCCATTCAGGACTATGGTAGAAGAAGAATTGCCTTGTAGGGTTAAAGTGTCTAGGCCATCACCTATGTTAATGGCGTCGGCGTCGGCATTGGTGCCAATAGAGATGGTGTCGCAGTTGGCGCTGTTGCAGATACTAACAGAGGTGGCGTTGGTGTTGCCTATTGCCAAGGCGCCGGCTGAAGCTGTATCTAGAGTGCTAGTCTGTAATGTCCCGGCTATACCTGTCCCAGAGATGTTGAAGTTGCCGGTTTGAGCGGTGCCTGGGGTGCCAGCCTGAATCTGAACGTAGTTATTAGAACCGGCTGATGGCGTACAGCCACCACTGGAGCAGATGGCTACACCGGCGACTCTATATGTCCCCGTAGCATTAATGTCTCCGGCTACATCCAGCGTGTATTGTGGTGATGTAAGGCCTATGCCTATACGGGTGTTGGTAGTGTCGGCTATAAACAGATTAGAGCTACCGGCGGCGTTTTGTATCTGGAAGGCAGCAACACTATTGGACGCGTTTTTAAACAGATTAGCACCGCTAAATGTCTGGCTGGTATCA
>Ga0182027_10001604_pt1 | contig 37610 bp, 25 predicted proteins | sample 712E1DmetaG_FD_121300 | JGI IMG/M metagenome (GOLD analysis project Ga0182027, IMG submission 121300) | Permafrost microbial communities from Stordalen Mire, Sweden - 712E1D metaG (Illumina Assembly) | ecosystem: Environmental > Terrestrial > Soil > Wetlands > Permafrost | place: Sweden...
AAACCTGCGGATGGCATTATCCCTTTGATCCGAAAGGCCGGGAAAATCGTTGGCCGAAATCCGGGCCCTGTGATCCCGGAAAAGCCCTGTCATCAGTTCCTTTGAAATACTATGTTTGGCAGCCGCCTGCATCATCCCTCCTGTTCTTTCCTTATCCAGTCGTAGCCTTTTTCTTCGAGTTCGAGCGCCAGTTCTTTCGTCCCCGATTTAACTATCCTGCCTTCGAACAACACATGAACAAAATCGGGAACAATATATTCCAGGAGCCTCTGATAATGAGTTATTATAATAAAGGCATTGTCATTTGTCCGTAATTTATTCACTCCATTGGCCACAACTCTGAGGGCATCTATGTCGAGGCCCGAGTCGGTTTCATCGAGGATGGCAAGCAGGGGGTCCATCATCGCCATCTGGAAGATCTCGTTTTTCTTTTTTTCGCCTCCTGAGAAACCTTCATTCACAGACCGGTTGGCAAGATTGGAAGTCAGTTCCACCAGCTTTTTCTTATCTTCCATGAGCCTCAGGAAAGCACCTCCCGATAAAGGATCCAGGCCTTTATATTTTCTCACTTCGTTGACAGCAGTGCGCATGAAGTTGGTAATGCTCACCCCTGGGATCTCAACCGGGTATTGGAAACCCAGGAAGATGCCTTCCCTGGCCCGTTCTTCAACGGAGAGTTTGAGGAGATTTTTCTCTTTATAAATGATCTCACCGGCGGTTACATCAAACACTTCCCGGCCTGCGATCACCGAAGCCAGGGTGCTTTTTCCCGTTCCGTTCGGGCCCATTATGGCGTGGACTTCTCCCTTGTCCACCAACAGGTCGATCCCTTTCAGGATCTCCTTCCCGTTGATGGAAGCATGCAGGTTTTTGATTGATAATAGCATTGTGTTGGACTGTACGTGACTTTGATCAGTTGTTCGTAATCTTGTTTGTTTCTTATCTGCGCTCTTTTCGTTTCAGCCAAATGTTATTTCGCTGCCTCGCTACTTACCCTACGCTCCCCTCAAGGCTAAGTGATAACAGTTTCTGGGCCTCGACTGCGAATTCCATGGGAAGTTGTTTCAGCACTTCTTTTGCGTACCCGTTCACTATCAGCCCGATGGCGCTTTCGGCGTCCATTCCCCGTTGCTGGCAGTAAAACAGCTGGTCTTCGCTGATTTTTGAAGTCGTAGCCTCATGTTCAACAATTGACGATTTATTTTCAACCTGGATATAAGGCCAGGTATGCGCTCCGCATTCTGATCCCAGCAACAGGGAATCACACTGGCTGTAATTTCTTGAATTCACGGCATTTTTCGAGATTCTGACCATGCCCCGATAGGAATTATTGCTTTTGCCTGCGGATATACCTTTGGAAATGATCGTGCTTTTTGTATTCCTGCCAAGGTGCATCATCTTTGTACCGGTATCGGCCTGCTGCCGGTTATTGGTCACGGCAACGGAATAGAATTCACCCACACTGTTGTCACCCAGCAAAATGCAGGAAGGATATTTCCAGGTAATTGCTGATCCGGTTTCAACCTGGGTCCATGATATCTTGGAATTGCTTCCCTTGCAGATCCCCCGTTTGGTGACGAAATTATAAATTCCTCCCTTCCCGTTCTTATCCCCGGGATACCAGTTCTGGACTGTCGAGTACTTTACCTGTGCGTCCTTGAGCGCCACGATCTCAACCACCGCGGCATGGAGCTGGTTTTCATCACGCTGGGGCGCCGTACAGCCTTCCATATAGCTTACGTAGGCCCCTTCCTCTGCAATGATCAGTGTGCGTTCAAACTGCCCGCTCTTGGCTGCATTGATCCTGAAGTAAGTGGAAAGCTCAACCGGGCATCGGACCCCCTTGGGGATATAGCAAAAAGAACCGTCACTGAAGACTGCAGAGTTCAGTGAAGCATAATAATTATCGGTATACGGGACAACAGAGCCAAGATACTGCTTCACCAGGTCGGGATGGGTTTGTATGGCATCGCTCATTGAGCAGAAAATAATTCCCTGCCTGGAAAGGGTTTCCGAAAAAGTCGTCTTTACCGAAACACTGTCCATCACCGCATCAACCGCCACACCGGCCAGCTTTTTCTGTTCTTCAAGCGAAATCCCGAGTTTATCAAAAGTAGCAAGCAGTTCCGGGTCTACTTCGTCAAGATTCTGATATTCCTTCTTTGTCTTCGGCGCAGCATAATAATAAATATCCTGCAAATCGATGGGAGGAATATCAAGGTGCGCCCAGCCCGGTAATTTCATGGTTAACCAATGCCTGAAAGCTTTAAGGCGAAACTCCAGCATAAAGGCCGGCTCCTTCTTCTTCCCGGATATAAACCGTACCGTATCCTCACTTAGGCCTTTGGGAGCGAACTCGGTTTCAATGTCCGTCACAAAGCCATACTTATAATCGCTTTGCGTAAACTCACCTAATATTTTATTCTGATCGGATTCCATAATTTCAAGGTAAATCTAATCATTTTTCGTACCAAGGATTCATTTATGACAATTTGTCTATGCAAAGATAATTAATTTAGGTATTCAAATACCTCTTTCCTGAATTAAAAGAAATCTGATCATCTATTCGCGATTGTTTCAATATTTATTAAAAGAACAAATCCCGTCAGTCTGTTTCCTGATTTTTTTCCTGATTTCAGTTTTGGCAGGGTAGCCGACGGTTATCAGCAGTTCGGCGCGCTTATTTTTCGGAATACCCAGAAGTTCCTTCACTTTAGCTTCGTCAAACCATCCCATGATGCACGTGCCAAGCCCTTCCGAAGCCGCCTGCAGGCAGAAATGTTCTGCAGCGATCCCAACATCCATCAGTGTATAAGGTTTATCTTTCAGGACAGTGCCCAGCTTTGAAGTCAGGTTCGGTTCTTCCCTTACAATGACGACAATAAACTGTGCCTGTTTCGTGAAATTGTTAAAGCCCAGCCATTTCGCAGAGGCAGCTTCAGCTACCTTGTTTTTTAATCCTGGATCAGTGACCACAACAAGTTTCCAGGGTTGCGCATTGCAGGCCGAAGGGGCAAGCCGCACTGCTTCAATGCACCGTTGCAGTTTTTCGGGTTCGACAGGCCGGTCAGTATCATATTTCCTTACGCTCTGCCGTTGAGTAACCAGTTCAAGGAAGTCCATCATATTTTTTATTTCCTGATGCAAAATTATCAAATATAAACGGTTATCTGACGTTTAGATTTAGCTGGTGAACGTAAGGGGCTTCAGGATAACATTCTATTTCCCCATGCCTTCCGTTAAATGGAATTGATTTTTTCCATTACTTTGTGACTATATATTATAATGAAGCGGTTATCATCACGAAGACTGAGCATTCAATAATTTAATTTTCATTAAGATGTCCGAAAAGAACATAAGTGATTCCCAGCGCAGCCTGACACCGTTATCCGAGCTTGGTGAATTCGGTCTTATCGATCATCTTACTTCAAATATTAAACTTTACCATAAGGAAACCCTCAAGGGAGTAGGAGATGATGCTGCGGTCATAGCTGCAGGAGATAAAGTGTTCCTCCTGTCGACCGACCTTCTGGTTGAAGGGATTCATTTTGACCTTGTTTACACCCCTTTGAAGCATCTCGGGTACAAATCAGCAGTGGTCAACATTTCAGATATTGCCGCCATGAACGGTATCCCGAAGCAGCTCACCGTTTCTCTGGCAGTGTCAAGTAAATTCACGGTGGAAGCGATCGACGAGCTGTATGCCGGCATCAGGCTGGCCTGCGAACGGTATCGTGTCGACCTGGTCGGAGGGGATACTTCATCCAGCAACAAAGGCCTTGTACTTTCGCTGACAATCCTTGGTGAAGCCAGGGAGGAGGAAGTGGTATACCGCAGTGGTGCCCGCCCCCACGATCTGATCTGTGTCACGGGCGACCTGGGTGCTGCCTATATGGGTCTGCTCCTGCTTGAAAGAGAAAAGGAAGTCTTCCTTGCCAACCCCGACATGCAACCCGAGCTCGAAGGTTATGATTACATGGTCGGACGCCAGCTGAAACCCGAGGCAAGAACCGACATCCGGGGCTTGCTGGAAAAGCTGGGCGTTAAACCGACCTCGATGATTGATATTTCCGACGGACTTGCTTCAGAAACCCTTCATCTCTGCAAACAATCCGGCACAGGTTGCAGGCTTTACGAGGAAAAAATACCCATAGGTCAGCAAACCAGGGAGCTTGCCATGGAATTCAGGATCATACCTTCTGTTGCTGCCTTATCGGGCGGTGAAGATTATGAACTGCTTTTCACGGTTAAGCAACAGGATTATGAAAAGATAAAGGGTGCTGAAGGGATCAGCATTATCGGGCATATGACTGATCCATCCGAAGGGAAAGCAATGATAACCGCTGACAATAAACAAATAGAGATCACAGCACAGGGCTGGGATGGGATGAAAGAAAAACTTTAATGACATGAACAGAAAACAATTTTTCAAAACTTCGGCCGTGGCACTTGCAGGAATAGCACTGGGCGGGAGTATCATTGAAGCCTGCAAAAAAAGCAATACAGGACCCCAGGGACCCAGCGTGAATTTCACCATTGACCTCAACAGTTCCACTTACAGCTCGCTGAGTTACGCCGGAGGTTATGCATATATCAATGGTGTGATCATTGCGCGAATCAATGATTATACCGACGGATTTATTGCTGTGGCCCAGACCTGCACGCACAACGGATGTACAATAAACTATAGTCCGGGCTCAATGACTTTCGTGTGTCCATGCCACGGTGGAACCTACGATCTGAATGGTAACGTGATTGCAGGTCCGCCACCATACCCTGTGAAAAAATATACCGTGACCAGGAACGGGAATATCCTGGCAGTCCAGGGATAAGTTCCTGCCGGTTACCATTGTGGCAATCCTCCTGACCACCAATTACATGGTGATAAGGGGGGTATCGGCTGAAATAACACTCATTTCACAGCCCGGTACCGTGAACCTCATCTGGCAGGCAGCCGAAAGCGATCTTCATTACCTTTGCAATGTGAGCGCGTTGAACAAATATTTCTCCCACCTGGAGCCAATTATTATGAACCTCCCGGGGAAACCCGGCGTTTACCAGTATTTTGACGAGAAGAACCGGATCATATATGTCGGCAAAGCAAAAAACCTGAAAAAGCGGGTCAGCTCCTATTTTGTCAAGATCAATTCCATCAGCGGGAAAGTACAGATGCTTGTGAGGAAGATCGCCGACATCAAATACATCGTCGTCGATACGGAACAGGATGCCCTCCTCCTTGAAAATAACCTGATCAAGAAATACCGCCCCCACTATAACGTGAGCCTGAAGGATGATAAAACCTATCCCTGGATATGCATAAAAAATGAGCCATTCCCCAGGATATTCAGCACCAGAAGTATAATCCGGGACGGTTCACAATATTTCGGTCCCTATGCAAACGTGAGGCTGATGAATACCCTCCTTGAACTGACCCGGCAGCTCTACCCTATACGCAATTGCAATCTTAAACTCACCGAAAAAAACATTCAAAGCGGGAAATTCAGGGTTTGCCTCGAATACCATATCGGTAACTGCAAAGGTCCCTGCGAGAACAGGCAGGATGCGCAGGATTACGGGCAGTCGATCACTTCGGTCAGGGAAATCATCAAGGGAAATATCACTACGGTTGCCCGTCAGCTCAGGGAACTGATGATGAAGTATGCGTCCGGACTGGAATTTGAAAAAGCGCACCTGGTAAAGGAAAAGCTTGTGCTGCTCGACAAATACCAGAGTAAATCAACCGTTGTAAACCCTTCAGTGAATGACGTGGATGTTTTTTCCATTACGGCGGATGGGCTCACCGCTTATGTGAATTACTTCAAAGTCATGAACGGCGCCATCATCCAGGTCCATACCATCGAACTGCAGAAAAAGCTGGATGAGGTGCCCGGGGAATTGCTTTCACTGGCCATTACCGAAATAAGGCAGCGGTTCGAAAGCACATCTCCCGAGATCATTGTGCCTTTCCTTCCTGATTTTGAATTACCGGGAATTACATACACTATCCCCAGGATAGGTGATAAGAAAAAACTCCTGGACCTTTCATCCCGGAATGTCAGGTATTACCAGCTTGAAAAAGAAAGGCAAAAAGACATGGTGGATCCCGAGCATAAAAGCAAACGACTGCTCGATACCATGATGAAGGACCTGCGCATGCGTGAACTCCCCGTGCATATTGAGTGTTTCGATAATTCAAATATCCAGGGGAGCTACCCTGTTGCGGCAATGGTTTGTTTTAAAAATGCGAAACCTGATAAAAGCGAATACCGTCATTTCAACATACGCACAGTTGAGGGACCGGATGATTTTGCATCCATGGAGGAGATCATTTTCCGCCGGTATAAACGCCTGGTTGATGAGAAAAAACAATTGCCCCAGCTGATTGTCGTGGACGGGGGAAAAGGGCAACTCAGTGCTGCAATGGGAAGCCTGGATAAGCTCGGGCTGAACGGCAAAATCGCCATCATCGGGATTGCCAAGAAACTTGAAGAGATCTACTACCCGAATGATCCCCTGCCCATGTACCTGGATAAAAAATCGGAAACCCTCAGGGTGATCCAGCAGATGAGGGATGAAGCCCACCGCTTCGGGATCACACATCACAGGCAAAGAAGGGAGAAATCAATTCTAGCGCCCCAGCTTACTCAAATCGAAGGAATTGGTTATACCCTGAACCAAAAGCTGTTATGGAAATTCAAGTCGGTAAAGAAGATTAGTACGGCATCATTGGCCGAGCTCCAGGAAACCATAGGGAAAGCTAAAGGGAAAGTGGTTTTTGAGCATTTCCACAAGGGAATCAGCGAAATAGCGAAGTAGCGAAAAAATTGTTACCTTGTTTCCCCTAATACTTTATGGTTTATCACTCATGGCTCATGGCTCATGCCTATTCTCTCTTCAGGTACCGGTGCAGCCCGATGACTGAAATACCTGCTAATGCCCCGGCAACATCTGCCAGGAAATCATACCAGCTGGCAGTACGCAAGGGAATCAACCATCCCTGTGCAAGCTCGGTCGCCCCCCCGATAAAAGCACTGACAAGCAATGCCCAGACAAACGGGATATTCATTATCACAGCCGGTGTTCCCGGCTTCCTGAACCCCCGGACCAGTAAAAATCCAAAGACCCCGAAAATGAACAAATGAACAAGCTTATCGGGAGAGTATTTATCAACCCAAACCGGTACCCGTGGGAGAAAATACCCCGGCATGAGAGTAAGAACAAGAATAAGGAAACCCCAGAGTACACTCCAAAGGTTGTTCCTGAGAAAGATCTTCACCAGAAAGATAAAATATCGGCTTAGGACTGGATCTGAGCCTGGTATTGTTCAGGGCTAAGCAATTCCCCGGTTTCGTCAGGATTGGATATCCTGATGCGTACGACCCAACCCTGCTCATAAGGGTCTTTATTGATAATTTCAGGATTTGCCGTCAATGCCTCATTGAATTCAAGCACTTCACCTCCTACCGGCATGTACATATCCGAAACGGTCTTCACGGCCTCGATGGTTCCGAAAGCTTCATGTTTTTCCAGGATCTCACCGACGGTTTCAACTTCAATAAAAACGATATCTCCGAGCTCATGCTGGGCGAAGTCAGTAATTCCAACGTAGGCATTTTCGCCATCAACTTTAAGCCATTCATGGTCTTTGGTGTACTTCAGGTTAGCAGGAACATTCATGATGTTTTTGTTTTAAGTTTTTTCAAAAATACATTATTTTCGGTAATGTCAACTGTTCCGGATATTAAATTACTGTGCCAGGTTGAACCTCAGAGCCAGTCCTCCCGAGGTGTTGGATGTACGGTACTGGTTCGACACATAAGGTGTGTTGATATCCTTTTTAAAATAGAATTGAATGGTGAACCTCTGGCTCAGGTTATAATCAGCCGTAAAGTTAATATTAATGACTTGCTCTCCAATGGATATCTGGTTGATATCCTGGTCAACTCTTCTCAGGGTTGTCTTGTTTTTCCGTAGGCTGAAGTCCACCTTGAGGGCCAGGTCGCTCTTGGTTTTCGTCTTTGATCCTCCGCCGAGCAAACCTGAAAAATTCAGTCTGATGTTTTTTATCCTGTATCCGACTCCCACGACTATTTCGTTAGAGGCAACTTCAGTGAGCTGGTTATCTACAAAACTGAAACTTATGCTTCGGGCCCGTTTCATCTCGAAATTAGCCAGGAAGCTGTTTATAAATCCCATATCAATCCGGATGAGGGGGGAGTATTGTTCATTGATGGTCAGGATCCCGATTTGTTTTTGGGGGATGAAGTTACCCGCGTCATCCTGAACATTAGGTTTCAGATATTCAGGATCCGTTCCAAAGTTGACATTCGATACAAAATTTCCTACAGTATACGTACAAACATATGCATGAGAAATGGTCAAGGTCCTCAGGAAGGTCTTGATCCATGGAAGCTTAGCCAGGCCGTCATAGGTCAGCCTCCAGTTGGGCAGGGGTATGGAAGGGAAGGCTGAAAGGTTGATTTTATTCGGATCCCTGCCGCTGTATGCCGCAAGAAATGCAGTGGTCAGAACCTCCTGGTCTACAGGACCATAGCCAACAGGGAAGCCTGTTGAATCATTAACACCCTTGGAGTTTGGATTTTGAGCCGCGTACCTATGTGCGATTTGCAGCCGCATCTGTTTCAGTTTCTCAAAGGCAGCCGAAACCCCCGTATTGTCCTGCTTATCGAAAGATGTGGCGATCATTACTGTCGTAATAGAGAATGTACCATTATCCATCGGGGAGAACGAGGAAAATCCTCCCATGGCCGGAGAGTACTTGTAATATTCCTGGTGTGTATTTGAATAGCTTCTCGTGGCATTCACTTCAATTCTTAAATCCTTGATCGGCTCAATCGTTGCGCTGGCATTGAAAGTCTCCGTAAATTTATTCATGTAGGCAGTGTTCAGCACAGTATCCGAGGTCAGCCATCCATTGGCAACGGCCTTTGAACGGATATCCTTCTGATCGCCAAAAATAAATGCAAGACCCGGGGCGTTCTCCGACCAGTTATTTCCTAATACTTCCGGGTGGGGGTAAAATCCCGGCATCATGATCCCGCTGGCCTGAGTGTATTGGAACTTGGCCGATCGCACGGCCATCAGGACACGCAGCGTGCCATCCAGGATCATTTTACCTATGTCCTTCTTTACCTTCTGATCCAAAGAGTCCTTCGTTGCAATCTTTGGATTTTTATCGCCGGGTTTGGGCGGTGTCTTATCGTTTCTCGGATTCTTCAGCGCAGATGCTGAATTGATTTTTTTCAGGTAAGGAATTTTATTGTAAAGATTCACAAAATTGAAATTACCGTTAAGCGCCTTGGTGCTGTTATTTTCAGCAGTATTCCCGTATTGCGATTGAATGGAAAGCGCAGTGGCAGTCCAGCGGTAATTTCCCTGGTACCCGGCGGTAAGCGTAATCCAGTCCAGTACCGGAATTTTGGAGAACGGCACTTCCCAGCTTATATTGAACATCTGGTTGTAGTTGTTCATTGTGCCGAATGAAATGATCTGGTTCCAGACCTGCGAACGGTTTGTCCGGTCGATCACCCCCGGAGGCTCGTTGATAAAAGCCTGCGCATTGGCAACGAGGCTGAATTTCAGTGATTTTGCAAGATCCCATTTGAGATCGTAAGCCCTGTTCCAGTCCCAGCGCTTGATATAGAAAGTCTCCATGGGAACATATGCAGCTGTCTTATTCCTGAATTGCTCCGTCTCAAATTCCCTGTTCATATCCGTCCTGAAGGAGAATGATTTCGGGAGGTAATAAAAATTAAAATCCCGGATAAGCGACATGTATTTTGACCGTGCAAACCTGGATCTTGAAAAAGGAATAACGTTCTTCGGGACGGCGCTGTAATTGTAAGCCAGTGAGCCGGTGTATTTTTTTCTCATGTCATATTCTATATCCACATCCCTGTGGAATATTTCCGAGTAAGAATAACTTATATTAAAATTTTCTATATCATAAATCTTTGGTTTCTTATCCGCCTTCGTCCTGTCCTTCCTCAGATTCATGAGATTGAAGTTTTTACGGTACGTATAGGATTCGGACAACTGTTTAATTGAGTCCTTCTGAGCCTTGGTATTATAAACCTTAAGCACGTCCGAAAGGTAAAGGTCAGGGTTGAGTGGGTCATATTTAGGTGTATGTTGCTCCATGGAATAGTCGAAGTGCAAAGGGATCCTGACGCCTGATTTGGCAGGGAAAAATTTACCCAGTTCAAAATCGGAATTGAAACCCAGCATTGTGATGGCTTCCATCTGCCTCTCGGTTTGTTTTTGTTCCAGGGTACCGAATCCCGCACTTGAATAGCTGCCGGTGAGCTGGATTCTTCCCAGGTCGGCAAGATCCACTGACACCCTTGTAGTTGCCGCCCATCCTCCCTGTTTATTAAATCCGGTCAGGCGAAGTTCGTCAACCCATATTTCAGCGCATTTCGCCTGGCCATCATCATCCTTGTTTCCGCCTCCTTTCTTCGGGTTCCTTACACCTATCATGATTGCCCTCACATCGCTGATAGTGGGTGAACCGACCACGGTAATCTTGTTTTTACCGTCCATCTCGACATAAGGATAGGAAAGGCTCAGGGTTGAACCGTTTTGGGCAATGGCGCTGTAACGGTCATACTTCACCTGGACCAGACGGTTAAGGTCAATATTGAAAGTATTTGCATCGGGCCAGATGGCATCAGGATTACTGGCGCCCGTTCCCCAGGGGGTGAAAGTCAGAGGGATTTCGTATTCATAATAATTATCGGTAAAATCCGACCCGATACGGATAAATACGGTCAGATCTCCGGTCTTGACGTCCTGGCTTTCAATTGATTTTTCGGCGTGAACGAACATGTTCAAATTCTTGAACTGCCTGAAATCGAATTGACAGGTTTTATAGGTGGCGCGAGCATCCCCGTCAACAAGGTTGCAAACCTTCAGCGACATGGACTGTTCATTCAGTTTCTGCATGTTGGTAGAGCCCCAGTTGGTTTCTCTCTGGATGCCCGGGGGCATGACATACGGGATAGGTTGTTTGCTGCCGTTTTCCTCTATGCTGACAGTCGCGATATCAAAAAGAGTCTGGCTTTGCTGATTGTCAGGGATATATTCTCCCGGAGCCAGCAATGAATTCGTGTAGGTCCTCCATTCACCCCGGGTGAGCTCCAGTGTAGCAAAGCGGCAGACAATAGGCTTTGCAAAATTTTTGAAAAATACGCGCATGAAGCGGATGGAATTAAAATCGCCAATATCCCCCACCACCTTGTCGGGGGTGCGGATAGGTATTTTAAACTGGTACCATTTTACGGAACCTCTCTGCCCGTCGGCCAGGGGAATGTTGGTTGCCGTGTAGACCGTATTGATATAATTCATCCCCGCTTTCATCTTACCAGGGTTCAGGTGAACCACGTACTGGTAATATCGTTCAGCTTCACTGAGGGTATTGTCCTTGTTGATATCCTCGACATTCGGTAGAGTAGTGGCAAGAGTGGGGTAGCTTTCAGGAGATTGGGTGCTGGTTGGCGAGTTCCCATCCGGGCCGTTGAACATTTTATATCGTTCGAGAATGCTGCTGTATTGGGGATTATTGTCATAATCGCTTCCGCGGAAGTAATGGTAATCGTCGGATGATGGGTCGGCAAAGGCCGTTTTATATGCCTGCGAGTTCCCTCCGAATGCACTCTGCACTTTTTTCAGATAAGTAGTATCAAAGAAGGTACGTTCGTCGGCATCCATAAGCCCGTCATACCCCACATCCTGGTATGGTCTTGCGGCAGGGTCATTATCAAATGCATCAACCAGGGCCTGAAGACTGGGTACCCTTCCCCAGATTGTTGTGTCAACATTCGTAACGAGTGCCGAGGTCGGAAGCCCGTTTTCATAGCTTTTCCTGCCGTCGCGAAGAATATCCTCCGAAATGTCGCCCAGGTTAAAATAAAGGTCCCCCGAATTGGTCGAATCCGAAGCGAAAGGGTCCATCATCCAGAATTCGATATACTGCACGTTGGCGGCATCAAAGTCGGTCGTCTCTATACTCCTCATGATCCCTCCCCATCTTGACTCTGGGGCAGCCAGTGTGCCGTCCTGGTTCATTCCACGGGAAAACATGCCGGGGCGGACATCGTAATTGTAAGGCCCCTTCTCCGAGGGATAGTAGGCCATGTTAAGAACAGCGAGGTTCACCGGGACACCATTGAGCGGCTGCATGTTAGGGAATACTTCCGATTCCCAGATCTGCCTCACATAATTATCCGACAAGTCCTGAAGAGATACATTGGGAGGAACGAGGCTGGTATTTTTATCATAGAAAAGCGGGTCGATGACGTACCATGCCAGCCTTGACCTGTTGAAACCGTACATGAGGCCGGTATTGGGAGCAGCTTCAGGGAACATGCCCGAAGTGGTCTGCAGTTGTGGGGTGGAAGCCAGGAACCATGTCCCCATATTTTTCAGATCAATGGTTGATTTGGCACCTTCAAAATCGTCAATATAAGTGGTTCCCGATTTCCCGATGGCTTTCGAATGGCCCGGAATGAATTGTGCAAATTCCGCGTCAATGGAAACATTTGACGGGGCCTTGGTCGATATCAGCGGGAGAGCATCCACGAGACGGGTGATGAGCCTTGACTGAGTACGATATGAAAGATCCATTCCCCAGATTGTGTTCGACATTGGCTCGTCACCGTAATTCACCTTCTGGGTCAGTGGCTGTTCATTCAGGTTAAGGATAGTGGCGCCGATATTGAAATCCTTGTTGAATTTATAATCGAAGCGGGCTCCCATCAGTCTTTTAGTCTGGATGTTAAACATCTGGTTGCTTTCCATCGATATACTGATTGGAGTTCCGGAATTCAACAGGCCTTCGTTTATTATCCTCACACGGCCGAGAGTATAATCCACAGTATAATCCACGTTTTCCTTCAGGAGCACCCCACCTGCCGTGACCTTTACCGACCCCTGGGGTACATTGAGTGCATTCAGTGAAATTTCGGTGCCTGCAGTGGCTTTGAAAAACCCGTTAATTGTAAATTTATTTTTATCCGGATATTGCCTTGCCTGGGATTTTGTAAGGACATAAAGTGAATCGAAACAATATTTATCGGCCAGCGCCAGTGAGCCTTTGGGATCATTTGGGTCATATATGGAATCCCTCAGAGCCTGTCCGAAAGGTTCAAGGACCGTAAAAAACACCCTCCCGTTGGATGATTGTATTGTCCCTCCCATGGTCGCAGCCTGGTCAATGAAGTCAAACAAACCATCCCCCGGTGGGTTTCCCTGCTGGTTGATATTATCAAAATTCAGGACCCGCAGCAAAGGAACGCCTTTGATCCTGGATTCACTGATAAAGGCTGTGGGTACACCATTGGCATTCCCGCTGTAAAGAACATTCAGCGTGAAATCGGCAGGCTGTATCTGGTAGGACCCGAGAGAATAGACATTCTTCATCATCAGGTTCCACATCGGGATCCTGGTATTCAGGGAGGTGCTTTTCAGCAGCTTGACCACAAGGCACTTCGGCGAAGAGATACCCTGGTCGGAAAACTCTCCTACCTGGTAAACAGTGTTATCGCCTATCATCTGGTACTGGTAGGAAACGGCCAGTACCTGGTCGGAATTAAGGTTGGTCGTCAGCGAGATGAACCCCAGTCTGGGATTGAAAGTGTATTCGGTCGAAAGGAGCTTCCTTGCACTTTCAACCTTTTCAAAATCCAGGCCTGAAGTGAGAAAATACGGGGGACCATTAAGGTAGTCGGTAACCTGGTTGATGTTGCGGACTTTGGCGGAGTCAGTTGTGTTAGGCATTAATCTTGCAAACAGATTATTTGACAGGTTAGAGGGTTTCTCATGTCCCGGGACACCATAGAATTGGTTTTTATTGTAAGGGTTGAACTCTCCCAGATCCTGGAAAGCAATAATATTCCTGTTTTCAGTCACAGCTGCCCCGATGTTGGTAACCCAGACCTCGATTTTGATGATATTCACATTCGAATTAATGATTGGCAGGGCTTTCAGCGCGTTTGTGTAATTATCACGGAAATATTGTGAAAGGAAAAAGTGACGGTTATCTTCATATTCATCAGCCCTGATATTGAAATTGGTGGATTGGGCGTTGCCCTGGACAGTGATCGTCTTGGTTTCGCTTTTTTGCTGGGAGTATAAAAGTGTTGCCGTTAACCTTCCGAACCGGAGTTTGGCTTTGAGCCCAAAAAGGCTCTCGGTCCCTTTGATCAGGGTTGTATTCAGGGGCATGTTCACATCACCGCCTTCTATAAGCTGGATGATGTCGTCCTCCTTGCCTTCGTACTTCAGCTTCAGTTTATTTTCGAAATCGAATGTAGCCTGGGTATTGTAGTTTATTTTAAACTCAATTTTATCACCTATCTTGGCGATGACATTCATCTGGATCTTTTCGTCGAAATCAAAGTTGGTCTGCCTTCTCTGGTTCGTGGTCAGCATAGGATCGTCGCGCCGGTTTGAAATGATTCCGAAATTGATCTGGGCCGTTCCCTGGGGACGTATATCCACCGTATTATTCCCGAAGATCGTCTCGAAGAATTTACCCGGGATATGGATCTGGGGAATGACCCCCTTGGAGTTATTTAACCCGGCTGCTTCCGACCTTCCCTTCCAGTAGTCCTGCAGAATGGTCTGCATATCCTGTTCCTGGTATTCATTGAAGGAATATGTGGTAGGGATGCGGTAGGTCTCATTGCCCACCTTATAAGTATTGTAATATTGCTTTGTGACCGGATCGTATTCAACATTCGTCTTGATGTTCGAAGGGTTTTTAAGGAAGAGGGGGCTGGACTGGCCGTCGCCCGGAAGCGTGGATTCGTAAGTGAAAGGAAATCTCAGCGTCGTATCACCCCTGGAATTTGTATCAGAGGCAGATAACAGGCTTCCGGTCCGTCCAAAGTTCCACCATGGTCGCCCTGAAACAGGCGACACGGCAAGACCCAGGAGAACCATTAAGACAAGACAGTATTTTACAGCATTGTTATAGTACTTCACCTTCCGTTTATTCCGTTAGCCAAGTAATGTGAAAACTAACCAAACAGGCATTATAATAACCTGAGAGCCTGTTTGATAAGTTGTTCAACAGACAGGCCTGAGCCTTCCGTTTCAATAATCTTGTTTAATACTTTCTCTGCCAGTACTTTGGGAAAACCCAAAATAGCTAAAGCAGATAACGCTTCTTCCTTGCCGGTATTGTGCAAAATACCTGATTTTTCCGAAGGAAGCAGGTTCCTGGAAAGTTTGTTCTTCAGATCAATGATGATTCGCTCGGCTGTTTTGCTGCCGATGCCTTTGATCCTCTGCAGAACAGGTGCGTTACCGTCCACAATTGCCTGGGTGGCTTCCTGGGGGTTCAGGGAGGAGAGGATGATCCTTGCAGTGCTGACACCCACACCTGAAACGCTTATAAGGTGCCTGAACAGGTCACGTTCCATATGATCGGCGAATCCGAATAGCATATGAGCATCCTCCCTTATTATCAGATGGGTAAAAAGCATACAGGACTCCTGTTCCTGTAACCTGGAGTAGGTGTAGACCGAAATATTAAGATAGTATGCCACCCCGTTACAATCGATTACAGCGTAGGCAGGATTTTTTTCGACCAGCCGGCCTTTGATATATTCGTACATAACAATTCCTGAAACAGAGTCCAGGCCTGCAATTATTGATTGATTATTTTGTTTTCCCTGAGAGATTGTTCAAGTTCCCTCCAGGTAATTGGTTTTGAAATAATTTTTTTATCACGGTCAAGCAGGTACATCGTCGGTGTGGCATAGACGTTGTATTCATCTTCTGCCTTGCCTTCAAATCCCCTGAGATCAGAAACGTTAATCCAGTTCAGCTTTTCCTTCCTGATGTATGAAGTCCAGGCGTTCCTGATGGTGTCAAGCGATACCGCCATGACCTGCAGCTTACGGGGGTTTTGATTATCATATAACGATTTGAGTTTCGGCATCATTTCGGTGCAATGCGGGCATTCGCTTGACCAGAATATCAGAAGGGTGAATTCAGCCTGGATGTCCGGCAATTTAACATTTACTCCTTTCTGGTCAGGCACCTCGATTCCCGGGGCGGGTTTCCCTATGGCAAGTTTTTTAAAGTTATCCAGTTTTTTCTGCAAGGCGGATTTGCGGGCTGCATCTTCGCATGAAAAGGGGTCCTGGAAATTCTCTGCGATATAAGTGATGACATCGTCAAAGTGGTACTTATCGAAACCTCCCACCAGGTAATCCAGCATGAATTTATAAGTATCCTGGTTTACGGAGGCGGCACCCAGGGCAATTGTCACCGCTTTGATGAATTCGGCCTCCAGCTGTTTCTGGTTCAGGCGGTTATCATGATAAATAGCCAGGAAGGCAATCACTTTATCAACAAAAAGATTACTCCTTAGTAAGGCCGTATCGTTAAAGTCCACCTTGTCCCAGTAATGCTGTTTGAGGTATTCGAGCCTTGCCGTGCGGCTCAGGCTTCCCGAGAGATAAGGGGGTTGCATCGATTTTTCTATCCTCACTGCAAATGAAGCCGGGTATTTTACAGCCAGTGAATCAAGAGTAACTATCTGGGCTTTTTGAATGGATTCAAGTTCATTAACAGCGAGTTTATAAAATTCGTCCTTTACCGGATAGTAATCAACCACAGGCATCAGGAACTCAAGCTTTGACTGGTTGATCCTGACGATCCCGGAAAAGTACTGCATTATATGGTTCTCTGCTGAAACCTTGATTTTCAGGGAGTCTTCCGGCTGGCGGGCATCCGTTTCGAAGCTAATATCTTCCCCGTTCAGGATCAGGTTGATGTAGCCGTTTTTGCTCCAGCTCAAACGGTAAAGCCCCGGGAGAGTATTTGCGGAGATCAGCAACCTGATCCTGCCAAGTGAATCGGACAGCACGGAATCTGCAACTTTTGAGCGTTCACCGTTGATGGTCATGAGATAAAGCCTGGTTTTCCCGAGATTATGGATGTTCCCCTCCATCACATGCTGCGAAAAAACAGAGCCGGAAAACAGCAGGAAAAGGAAAATAATGCTCTTCTTGATCATGTACGGTATGTTTTATAACAACGCCGCCGGGTTGTTATTCCCCGGCGGCGTTTAATATCCGGTATCAGTTATTTTTTGCCTTTTTTGGCGGGTGTTTTCTTTTCCGGGGCAGGAGGTCCCATTAGCTCATTCAGTTTCTTCATAAGGTCTTCTCCCCTGAGATTGCGGCCTATAATCTTCATGTCCTTATCCAACAGGACGTTAGCCGGGATAGACATGATCCCGTATAGTTTACCGGCGGCATTGCCCCAGCCTTTAAGATCCGAAACATGATTCCAGGTCAGAGTGTCATTCTTGATTGCCTTTACCCATTTTCCGTGGTCCGTATCGAAAGAAACACCGAGAACATCAAAACCTTTTTTGTTATATGCCTTATAGGCCTTCACCACGTTCGGGTTCTCGTGACGGCAGGGCCCGCACCAGGATGCCCAGAAATCAACCAGAAGGATCTTTCCTTTCAGGGATGAAAGTGCGACAGGCTTTCCGGTCGTATCATTCAGTGTAAAATCAGGAGCAGGCTGCCCGATCTGGACAGCTTTCAGGATGTCAACCCTCTTTTTGACGGATTGCACATAAGTGGAACGGTTCAGGCTGGTATCAAATTTAGAGGAAATTGCCTCGAGTTCAGGAAGCTCTATCTGCCATGCATTTCTCATGACAAGATAAGCCCCGACTATGGAATTGCTGTGGGCGGTGGCAAAATCGATCACATTTTTCTTCAGTGCCTTATCCAATACATCATTAATGGAATCGGCTTTCTTCATTTTCACGGAATCACCGGCTTCTTTAGCCGATTTATAATCCTTGTAGCATGCATCAACCAGTTTATTCAGGCTGTCGGTCTGTTTCTGGAACACCTTGTATAAGTCATTTGTGGCGGACCCTGTGATGGTTGATTTATCGGTGCTGTCGGCAAAGATCCGGACATCTATCTTACTGTTTTCAACAAAAACCGGGACAAAAACCTGTTTCTGCCTGAAGGTGATGATCCACATCTCGGGCATATTCACCTTACCCTGGAATGTAAATGCGCCCTTCAGGATCCTGGCGGAATCCACTTTCACCCATTCAGAAACATCAAATTTCTGAAGGTAGACCATTCCACTGTCAACACCCGTGATCCTGCCGTTTATCGTATATCTGTCCTTTTGTCCTGCACAGGAAGCCAGAAGGGCTCCAAGAAGCAGAATGAATGCAAATTTTTTCATGAATTGATCTCCTTTTTGATTTGCCTACAAAGGTAGCGATTTCCTCAATAAAATTTTTCTATATTTACTGTCAGAAATCCGTCATTTATGAAAGCTGTCTTTATTCTCTGTTTTTTTCTCGTTATTTTCACCGGGAAAGCTGTTTCCCAGCCTGAGGTTCAGAAAACTACGCCAAAGTATGACATCAGCAAGGAACCTGTTCTTTATACCGTGGGGTATGCCCATCTCGACACGCAATGGAGGTGGGATTATGAAGAAACCATCAACAAGTATATCAAATCGACGCTGGATGATAATTTCGCCCTGTTTGAAAAGTTCAGGCAATATGTGTTCACATTCTCAGGTGCCAGAAGGTATAGGATGATGAAGGAATATTATCCTTCGCGGTATGAAAAGCTGAAGAAATACATCAGCCAGGGCAGGTGGTTCGTGGGCGGTTCTTCGGTGGATGAGTTCGATGCGAACATGCCATCCCCTGAGTCCGTTATCAGGCAAGTGCTTTACGGCAACAATTATTTCCGGACGGAGTTCGGCAAGGAAAGCGTGGATCTTCTATTGCCCGATTGTTTCGGGTTCCAGGCCAGCCTGCCCTCGGTTCTGGCACATGCCGGCTTAAAAGGTTTTTCGACCCAGAAACTGGAATGGGGTTCGGCAGTAGGCATTCCTTTCAATATCGGAACCTGGACAGGCCCCGACGGCAAAGGGGTCGTTGCCGCCCTCAATGCAACAGATTACGGCGGGGATGTTGAATTCCGCTGTGATACTGTCAAACAGTGGGTCGACCGGGTCATGGAGAACGGGCGTAAATACGGTGTGTTTGCCGACTACAGGTATTATGGCACCGGTGATATCGGTGGTTCGCCTTCCCTTCAGGCCGTAAAAAATGCGATAGGATCGCTTGACAATCCCGACAGTAAAATAAAACTTTACCTCTGTTCCTCCGACCAGCTTTTCAGGGATCTGACTGAGGCCCAGGCCAAGCAGCTTCCATCCTATACCGGAGACCTCCTGCTTACCCAGCATTCAGCCGGTTCGCTGACTTCGGAAGCCTACATGAAACGCTGGAACAGGAAAAACGAATTGCTGGCCCAGGCTGCCGAACCGCTGGCCGTTATGGCCGACTGGACCGGCGGACAGAAATACCCGCAGTCGAGGTTCAATGCAGCCTGGTGGCTGGTGCTTGGAAGCCAGATGCATGATATGCTGCCCGGCACCTGCCTTCCCAAGGCCTATGAATACGCCTGGAACGACGAGATCCTCAGCCTGAATATTTTTTCCGCCGAGCTTGAATCTGCCGCCGCATCCCTGGTCCATGGAATGGACACCCGCGGAAACGGCCAGAGTGTTGCAGTTTATAATCCACTGGCAATCCCCAGGAAGGCCATAGTGGAAGTGGAAGTGCCATATTCGGAAAAGAATCCGGATTTTGTAAAAGTGACAGGCCCCGACGACAAAGAAGTTCCCTCCGAGGTGCACTACCGCACCAGGGCTTCAATCCGCATACTGTTCCTCGCTTCCCTGCCCCCGCTCGGAATTTCGGTATTCGATGTGATCCCTTCCGCGAAGCCATCCGAGGTGAAAACAAACCTTACAGCCACAAAGAACACCCTTGAAAACGAATTCCTCAAGGTAACCATAAACAATAACGGAGATATCAGCAGCATTATCGATAAAAGACAAAACAAGGAAGTCCTCAGTGGACCTTCACGGCTCGAATTCCTCAGGGAATACCCCGAACACTGGCCGGCATGGAATATGGACTGGAATGACCGTAAGAACCCTCCTGTCGATTATGTCAAAGGCCCTGCTAAAATCACCCTGTTGTACAAAGGTCCTGTTCAGATAGATTTCATGGTGGAACGCAGCGGGCGCAATTCGACTTTCAGGCAGTTCATCATGCTTGGGGCCGGGCAGGAATCGGTCATCGTAAGAAATGAAGTGAGCTGGCAATCGCGCGGTGTAAGCCTGAAAGCTTCTTTCCCGCTGACTGCCTCAAATGAAAAAGCAACCTACAACCTCGGGCTGGGAACTATCCAGCGTTCAACGAACAATGAGAAAAAATACGAGGTCCCATCCAGGGAATGGTTCGACCTGACCGATGCTTCGGGGAATTTCGGGGTAAGTATCCTTGAAGATTCCAAATTCGGATCCGATAAGCCGAATGATAAAACATTGCGACTGACCCTGCTTTATACACCGACTGCAAATATATACCATGACCAGTCGACCCAGGATTTCGGCAATCACGACTTTGTTTACGGGATCTATCCGCACAAGGGGGACTGGCGGACAGCCCTCTCGGAATGGCAGGGCCGGATGATCAACAAACCGGTTTATGCTTTCCTTGTTCCGCAGCATGCCGGAACCCTGGGTAAAAGTTTTTCTTTTGCTAAATGCTCAACGCCCCAGGTTGATATCCGCGCAATTAAAAAAGCTGAAAATAATAACGACATCATCATCCGCGTCCAGGAGTTGCTTGGTAAAGAAGCAAACAATGTGGAGATCACCTTCCCTGCCAAGGTCATGACGGCTTCGGAAGTTGACGGGCAGGAGCGCTTTATCGGCGATATCCAGCCGGTGAACGGGAAGCTGGTCTTCAACATGACGGCTTTTGCCATCCGCAGCTTCAGGATACAGCTTGACAAACCTTCTGAAAAACTGGCAGCCTCCTCGAGCATTCCCGTGGCCCTCCCCTATGACGTGAATGTCCTTTCAGGAGAGAACAGCAGGAAAAACGGAAAGTTCGACGAAGACGGGATAGGTATTCCCGCCGACCTGTTCCCTGCTTCTATCACTTCCGGAGGGGTTGATTTTAACCTTGGGCCTAAAGCAGAGGGAAAGAATAATGCGGTTACCTGCAACGGGCAGAAAATAGCCTTACCCAAAACCGGGAATTACAACAGGCTCTTTATACTTGCTGCTGCGGGTAGCGATACCAACGGGATCTTCAGGGTCGGGAATAACAGGTCGCTGATGCGTGTCCAGGCATACAACGGGAAGATCGGGCAATATGACAAACGCATCTGGGATAAACTGGAAAGGCTTAAATCGCTTGAAAAGGGATACATCAAACGGGATGATGTCGCCTGGTTCGCAACCCATACACGCAGGGATACCGTGAATATTCCTTACCATTATGCATACCTGTTTCGTTACAGCATCCCGGCCAGCAATAAAGACGGATACATCCAGCTTCCGCAGAACAGCGCCATAAAGATATTTGCCATCTCTGCTGCCGATGACCAGACGGATCAGATAGTGCCTGCCCTTCCCCTGTATGATGATTTTTCATCGAGGGCCAGCGTCCAACTGGTCATGCCAAAATCATATGTCAGTGAAAATGCCATTGCCCACGGAACATACAAGGTCACAAGGAATAAAAATCTCAATGATCTGCCGGGGAAAATAACTTCGAAAGACTATGCCGACATTCATATGCCCAATGGGGTGACTGTAAAATATTATTACAGTACTTCGGATACTTCAGTTAAAAATAAGCCTCCCCAGGGGATGAATCTGTCGGCTCTTGTCGATGGCATGTACGATCTCCTGCCGAATGATTCGCTGAACGATATCTGGTTCGGGGACGGTGAAAGCCGGGTATGGATGGATCTTCAGAAGGATATCGAGATCGACAGCATTCATGTATTTGCCAATCTGAACCTTCACAGGGGGTCCCAGTTCTTTTCACTCTGGGGATCAAAGAACGGCCAGCCGGCGGATCCATCGGGCGATCCGGCAGCAGCCGGCTGGACATATATCATGAGTGTCCCGCCCGCCGATGTATGGAGCAATTCCAAAGTTCTTTACAACATGCTGCCTGATAAAGGACAATCGTGGCGTTACCTGATGTGGATCAGTGAAGATTCAGGCCATGGGCCGTATTATTTCAGGGAAGTGGATGTGTTTGAGAAGCAGAAGTAAGCATCAATTAGGCATCAGGCATTAGGGAAAAATCGGTTCTTTAATGAGGCCAGGGATGCCCAGGATCCTTTACCTTTTATCCACGATCAGTTCATCAACAAAGATCCATGATTTCCCTCCGTGCCCGATATGCCATTCGGGACATGTTTTCGGGCCGGTGGCAAGGAATTTCACATAACGTGCCCTGGTCGGGGTGATTGTTTTTCCAGCTTCCCGGATGAAATTTTTCTGCGAGGGATCAGCCGGCTGATCAAAAACAACAGTGTCACTGAAAATTTTACCATCTGCGGAAACGGAAATAACGATATGTTCAGGATAAAAGATCCATGAATTCAGGTCCTGGAGGAATTCTGCACTCACATAGTTGAATTCAGTCAGTTTTCCGAGATCGACAACAGCCCGGAAATCCTCACCTTCCCAACCCTGCCAGAGCACATAATAGTTGGATGAACCGCGTTTGCCGTCGGTCAGTGAACCCGGCCCTTCAGCCGGGTATTTAACGCCAGGAGGTGTGGCAGTAGTGTATGGTTTTCCAAATGCCAGGTGCCTTGTATAGGCAACACGGAAGAAGCGGCTTGTTTCGCCCGCATAGTCGGCAACGGTCAAACCGCTTTCATTGACTGCCTTCACGCCATATTGCCCGGCCTGCTTTACAAATGCAGCAAGCTGTTCCGAAATATCAGGCCTGACTTGGTATGTTCCGTTTTTCTTTTCCAGGAATCCGTCGGGGCCAAGGATATTCTTTTTTGCAATTTCAAGGATGGCATACCGCAAGGGCAATCTTGCTTTCTGAACCCTTGCAAGGCAGGCGGAATCATCCTTAACCGCATTCTCAGCCTGGTTAAAATACACATTGTATTTCCGGATGAGCTCAGGGGTAAGGAACGAAGCTGTTTCCTGCTGTGGAGAAGAGTAGATCCAGAGAGGTTGGCCGGACCGTACGGCAGCATTGTTCATCTCGTCCATATATTTTCTGATGAAAATGCCGGCCTTCCCGTAATAGCCGTTTATAAAATCAGTAATGACCGAATCAGCATTCAGAAAAGGATCCCATTCCAGGTGCGACAGGAAGTAAGCCCTGAGCTCCTGGTTTTCGGAATAGGTCCCATGGCACCCCTGCTCGAAAATCCTGCGAGCCCCGTATTGACTGAACATTTTAAGATTCGGCTGCAAAACCGTGAAATTCGGGAAAGGCGCAATCGTATTGCTGAACTGGATCACATAATCCCAGATAAGGATGTCGGGAGCGATCCTGCTCCAGCCCCTGAGATCATTCAAAAAAGAACCGGAAGACGTGTCATTTTCAATGGGCAGCCTTCGATCGCATTCGATGGTGCAAAGCATGATGTTCACGTTGGATGCCGGCTTCACATGTAAAGGCGGTTTCCTTGTAAACTGGTAGGCAAGCGTGGATATCACTTTGTCAGGGAAGTTGTTTGCAACCTTATTGACGAATTCAATATAGGAACCGGAAGGAGACCCCTCCCGCTCATTGACAGCCCTGCATGCCGGGCACTCACAATTCCCGTATGTATCCATCTGCGAAACCGACCAGTATCTTGCCTCAGGGTTGGCTGACATCAGCTTCCGCAGTGTATCCGTAACGATCTTCAGAACATCAGGATTGCTGAGGCAAAGCTGCGTCTTACGCCGTTCCCCGCCAAAAAGAGCATAGTATTCGGGATGGGTTGCATAATACTTTTCGGGAGGGACCAGCCTGAACATCGTATGGACCCACATTCCCCAGTTCCGGTTGTTGCCCCAAGCCATCAGGTCGCAGCGGCTTTTATCAAGGAAGTCATCGCTTTCCATAACGGTATAATATACTTCCCTGTCACTGAAAGCCGGGTGGCCCTCATAGCTGATGACCGGGAAACGGAAGTCTGTGCCGGCAGGCACAATTTCCGCGCCAGGTGCAAAGTACCTGCACCCCAGGTATTTCTCCAGGAAAGTATAAACCGCATATAGTGTTCCCTTATGCGCTCCGCCTGCAAGAATAATATGTGTTCCGAAATTCCTGATAACAAAACCGTCAGGTTCCATGGACCTCAGAAGCACCGATCCGGGCACACGGTTTGTCCTTCCTACATCAAATTCACAGGAGCCCATCTTGGCTCCGTCATCCACTACTGGAATCCTGAGCCCGCAAATCTTTTCAAGATATTTCTGCAGCTCTGAAGCGGCTTTTTGTTCAACAGGCGTGGAATTCAGCGGCGCAACAATCCGGAAATCATTCAGGCCGGCTTTCACACCTCCTATGCTAAAGGACCCCTGGGCAACAATGCCGTATGGCAGTAAAAACAATAAGCTGAAAAAAAGACTGAAAAAGGCGGTTTTTATCATCGTTCCCGGGAAGTAATTAAGGGTTGATACGGATGTGTCCAAAATTACTAAATAAGTAAGCAGGTTGAAAAAACAATGGCGGGCAAACACAATCCGGAATATTTTTAAATCATTACCTTTACGAATGCTAAATAACTGCGGATGACTGAAAGGAACCGGAATGCGATTGGAAGGAAAGCGGATTCTGATCCGGCATCCGTTACGGAAAAGATCCGCCGTTATTGCAGCTACCATGAACGCAGCGAAAAGGAAGCTGAGCTCAAACTGAAGTCCTTAAAAGCACCCGCTTCCAAAACAAAAGCCATTCTTAACCAGCTCAGGGAAGAGGGTTTCCTGAATGAAGAAAGATTTGCCAGGGCCTATGTCCGCGGGAAATGGAAAGTCAATCGCTGGGGAAAGATCAGGATCAGGTATGAACTGAAAGCGAAAGGAATATCTGAAAAGCTTATCAGTTCAGCCCTTCTGGAAATAGACGAGGATATTTACAGGGATATGCTTGAAACGATCATCAGGAAAAAATCCGGCGAATTCCGCCATAAAGGAGAGGAAAAAAATATTTCGAAAAAATCCTTGAATATCAGGGATAAAATCTTCAACTTTGCATTAGGGAAAGGTTATGAAACCGACCTGGTAAATGAAATACTGAATGAACTAAAAATCTGAGATGGTTGCACAGGAACAATTGAAAGATCTCCAGACAAGGCTTGATGCCTTGAGGAGGTATCTTTGACGTCGATAAGAAACTCTCACTGATCAAAGAAGAAGAATTTCTTACACAGGCTCCCGGATTCTGGAACAATTCCAAGGCAGCCGAGGTAGTTTTAAAATCCATTCGCGATAAAAAAATCTGGACTGATGCATACAAGGACGGCCAGGCCAGTTTCGAGGATCTGATGATCCTCTGGGATTTTTATTCCCAGGGTGAAGGAAATGAGGAAGACCTCGACAAGCATTATGAGGAAACACTGACGCATGTTGCCGACCTGGAATTCCGCAATATGCTCAGCGGGGAGGAGGACAGGCTGAGCGCGATCGTCCAGATCAATTCGGGGGCGGGAGGCACAGAAAGCCAGGATTGGGCCCAGATGCTGATGCGCATGTATATCCGGTATGCCGAACGAAGCAAATTCAAAGTCAAGGAACTGGATTTCCAGGAAGGGGATGTGGCGGGCATCAAGCAGGTAACTCTTGAAATCGACGGCGACTTTGCCTACGGCTATCTTAAAGGAGAGAACGGGGTGCACCGCCTGGTCAGGCTTTCACCCTTCGATTCCAACCATAAACGTCATACCTCTTTCGCATCGGTTTATGCCTATCCCGTGATTGATGATAATATTGTTATTGAGATCAATCCTTCGGATATCACCTGGGATACTTTCAGGAGCAGCGGGCCCGGCGGACAAAATGTAAACAAGGTGGAGACCGCGGTCAGGCTGAAGCATGAACCGACAGGGATCATCATTGAATGCCAGGAAACAAGGTCGCAGGGACAGAACCGGGAAAAAGCCCTCAAGATGCTGAAATCGCAATTGTATGAAATTGAACTCCGGAAGAAAAGAGAGAAAATTGCGGTTATTGAAAGTGGGAAAAAACGTATTGAATGGGGCTCGCAGATCAGGTCATATGTGCTGCATCCCTATAAAATGGTGAAAGACCTGAGAACGACCCATGAAACTTCGGATACGCAGGGGGTCCTCGATGGCGACCTGAAGGAATTCATCAAGGCATACCTCATGGAATACGGGAATGCATAATATGCAGCGAGATAGCGAAAAAAGTATTTCATCAGGTAAATCTATAAGAACAAACAAATGATTAAGATCTATCATAATCCCCAGTGTAAAAAATCCCGCGCAGGGCTGGAATACCTGAAAGGCAAAGGGATCGAGTTCGAAATCGTGGAATACATTAAAAACCCGGTCTCCCACAAAGACCTGGAAAAGCTGCTGGTCAAACTGAACCTGAAAGCTGAAGATATGATCCGTACCCAGGAAGAGTATTACAGGAAAAACCTGAAGGGTAAAAAGTTCAGTGAATACGAGTGGATCAGGATCATACTGGAAAATCCGAAACTGCTGAAGCGCCCGATAGTTGAAGGTCTTTATAAAGCCGTTTGGGCCGACCCGGCGGAAAAGATCGATGAGGTGGCGAAATGATGCCTTATCAACAGGATAACTAACCAAACACCCCTCCATATGAAAACACGCATTGAAAAGGACAGCATGGGGCCCATAGAGGTTCCGGTTGACAAATATTGGGGAGCACAAACCCAGAGGTCGATGACCAATTTCAAAATAGGCGAACCGGCCTCTATGCCAAAAGAGGTTATCCGTGCCATGACCATTCTCAAGAAAGCGGCTGCACTCGTGAATTTCGACCTGAAAGTACTTGCTGAAGATAAAATGAAGCTTATCGTGGCTGTTTGCGATGAGATCCTGGAAGGGAAGCTCGATGACCAGTTCCCGCTGGTGATCTGGCAGACAGGTTCAGGTACGCAGACCAACATGAATGTGAACGAGGTGATCGCCAACCGGGCCCATGTGCTGAACGGCGGTGTTCTCGGTGAAGGAAAAACCGTGATTCATCCGAATGACGATGTGAACAAGTCCCAGTCGTCGAACGACACTTTCCCGGCCGCGATGAGCATTGCCGCTTATGAAATGGTTGTCGGAAAAACGATACCCGGTGCCGTGATCCTCAGGAATACACTGGCAAAAAAGTCTGAAGAATTCAAGGACATTGTAAAGACCGGGAGAACACATCTGATGGATGCTACGCCCCTGACCCTGGGACAGGAATTTTCAGGCTACGTATCCCAGATTGACCATGGGATCAAGGCTGTTCAAAACACCCTTTCCCATCTGTCAGAGCTGGCGTTGGGGGGAACGGCGGTTGGGACCGGCCTGAACGCACCCAAAGGTTATGACGTACTTGTAGCCGCTAAGATTGCTGAACTGACCGGGCTGCCTTTCATCACCGCCCCGAATAAATTCGAATCCCTTTCTGCTCATGACGCCTGCGTCGAGACTTCCGGAGCCCTGAAAACACTTGCTGTAAGCCTGATGCATATTGCAGGCAATGTCCGCCTTCTGGCTTCCGGTCCCCGTTGCGGGATAGGTGAACTAATGCTGCCTGAGAACGAACCGGGATCAAGTATTATGCCGGGGAAAGTCAACCCCACGCAGCCTGAAGCCATGACTATGGTTTGCGCACAGGTCCTTGGCAACGATGTAGCTATCAACATAGGGGGAATAAGCGGTCACTTCCAGCTGAATGTATTCAAACCCCTGATCATTTCAAACCTCCTGATGTCGGCACGGCTGCTGGGCGATGCCTGCGTTTCATTCAACGATAACTGTGCTGTCGGGATAGAACCGAATCTGGCCGCCATCAATAAGAACCTTGAAAATTCCCTGATGCTGGTGACTGCATTGAACCCGCACATAGGTTACGATAATGCGGCAAAAATCGCGAAGAAAGCCCATAAAGAAAATAAAACTCTCCGTGAAGCCACCCTTGAACTGGGACTCCTGAGCGAGGAAGAATTCACAAAGATCGTCGACCCGAAAAAAATGACCGGGCCGAAATAATGCTCTGTTCAGGATTTACGGTGTCAGGATAACGCAAAGGCCGGTAAATTGAAAAGGTCAATCGGGTATCCCTTTTAACCTCAAGGCCTTAAGAATTTCCGGGATCATTCTTTTTGCGGCAATATAACCTGAGTCAAATACCTGGTGGTTGTTTTTGGAGCTCATCATGGGCATGTCTTTCAGGTTGGGAGTGATTACTACATCGGCCTGTGCAAGTTTGTACTTTTTATTCCGCCCGATTGCCAGCAGCAGTGATTTATAACCCACCCTGATGAAATTATCGATGCTCTCAACGCTGTCGATATCTGCCATGATATCCACAGCGATCACAACATCCGCCTTATATGACCGGCATACATCAATCGGAACATTATCCATGATTCCCCCGTCGACCAGGGTTTTCCCATACATCTTCACAGGTTCGAAAACCATAGGGATGGCGCAGGATGCATTGACCGATGCGGCAAGCGGACCGGCAGCAAGCGGAACTGTTTCTCCGTTCAAAAGGTCGGTGGCCACGGCGACAAAGGGGATCTTCATGTCCTCGATATTCCTGGCTGCACAATTTAAACGGATGTATTTCTGGAGCCTGGCCCCTGAAACAAATCCCATCTTGGAACGGACCAGGGAAAAATCGAACACCGTTGAAGATTTTGTTTCCATGATCAGGGGGATGATGCTGTCGATGTCGGGATTATCGCAATACAACGCTCCCACCAGGCTTCCGGAACTCGTCCCGGCGATAAAATCAACAGGAATTTTACTCTCAGTCAAGGCTTTCAGAACACCTATATGGGCTGCCCCATGAAAGCCTCCTCCCCCCAGGGCAAGGGCCACTCTCGGCCTGACTTTCAGTTCCCTTGCAGGAGGCATCACGGCAGGGCTTTTAACGATCATATATTTTTCGGTGCATGATATTAAACAAAGGACTGATAAAATTACAGGTCTTATCTTCATGGAATATCAATTTCTAGGCTGGGTCATTATTTCCCATTGTCCTTAAGTATCCTGATCTCCTTTAAAGTATCTTTTAACAACCCCTTTTGCTCCATCTGGAAATCCGATTGTTCATCCATCATCTTCCGGGCCTCCTGTTTTACCATGTCGGCCAGCGGGATACCCTTATCCCTCGCCCGTTTCTGGAGGATATCCATCCATTCCTGGTTGTTCCTGATCTGGCGGATAAAAAATCCAAGCGTATCCACATCAGAAGAGGGTTTCGGTAATCCGGTCCCGTTAAAACTCAGGTCCTCTTTCAGGTTGATCAGCCGGTAAACATAGGCTTTCCGAATAGTATCCTTTCCGCGGATTATGAAAATGGTATCGGAAGGGAGCACCAGCTCGAACAACTTGCCGTACAAGGTAAGCGGGTCTTCGTAATCATCGCTGAGCGCAATATAATACGCATCGGCGTCTTTCTTCATGCCACCCCTGATGCGGTTGATCCACTGGTATTTGTGGATCCGTTCGAGTTCACCCAGTGCATACACCTTCCTGCCAAGCGGACGTGCCACATAATAATCATAATTGGCAGCGGGGAACCAGCGAAACGTGAATAATGGCGAGCCTTTGTCGATAAGAAAATGATCTTCATTCCAGGCTGCGAGAGGAGCAAATTTCTCACCAAGTTGTTTCCACCCGTAAAGGTTTGCGGAAACATCCTCGACTTTCCATTTTTTCAGCGGTACCCAACCGTACTCGATCTGTGAAATAGCCAGTGTGGCAACCCCGAGCATAAAGGCTAGCGAGATTGCCAAAGGCCATGGAACAAGCCTGAGTCTCCCGGTTTCCTTCGGGGGAGTTGCCAGCCATGAAGCGGCAAGAAGGATAAATCCCAGGTAGGCGGGGCCGGTCCAGTGCGGCAGGGTTGACCGGAACAGGGAGAAGGAAACAAAAACAAGCCAGAGTGGTACACTCAGCCAGAGGATCAGCCGGAGATATGGCTTTTCCAGGATATCCTTCCTTCGTGAAAGAGCGATGAAAGCAAGAATGATCAGGATAACATTGACCGGGTTGTTATAAAAAAACTGCCCGGCCAGTTCGGTCAGCAAATACTGGAGTTGTATCCCTGAGCTGGTAATACCGACGCGGCTTTCATGAAATGTAAAACTGATATAATTGTTGGCTGAATTCCAGAATATCACCGGGAGGAAAAGAAGCAAAGCCATCAGCAATGCGATCCAGGTTTCCTTTGCGCGAATCCATTTCCGGTTATGGAACATGATGAACATCACCGTTCCGAATAAAAGGAATGCTGAATGATATTTCGAAAGCAACGCCAGTCCCATTGCAAGTCCTGAAAAGAAAAGGTAAGTCCTGCTCTGCCTGGAAAGCGATTCCTCCGGAAGGGAACTCACCAGGCAATACATACTTAGAAGCCAGAAGAAAACCTGGGGTGTATCAGGCAATATGAAGGTCCCGACCAGGATGAACCCGTAAAATGATGCTGTATATAACATTGCAGCATAAAGTCCCGCAACCGGGCTTTTGATCCTTTTCCCGATCAGGAAGATGAGCCATGTCGATACCGTGCCGAGGACAACGGAACCGAGCCGGAGGAAAAGCTCGCTGTCGAAGCGAAGGTTGAGAGTGAAAATCTGTATCACGATCCCGACCATGGGAGGATGATCGAAATGACTCAGGTCGGGGAATTTTGCGTAAGTCCAGTAATATACTTCATCGTTGCCAAGCTCGATGGAACCTGCAAAAAAGGCTCTTATCAGCGCCGATAAAAGCAGCAATATCCCAAGCGTCCAGTATATCTTTTTGTTGGATGGCATGGATCAGGATTTAACTGATTTCCTGCTTCTCCTGAAACGGAAAACAGCAAGCAGGATAAACAATAAGGGACCAAATGCAAGAACCCTGAAAATCCATGTCCTGGGCCAGTTGATCTCTGCCTTCAGGTCATTGACGGGCAATTCCCCGTTATAGCGGAAAACGGGGTTGAGATAAAATACATCCCCTGTGCCCACAGATGGATAAGCATACTGATAAAGGAAAACCACCACCGTTCGAATATAGGTATCTTCGGCGGTGAACCTGTACCAATGGCCCCTGTCGCCATAAACTGTTTTCCGTATCCTGCCATCCTGCCCGATAAAAATCATCTTGAATACTTTCCCGCTGACCGAGACTTTAAGTGTATCGTCGTTCATTGTGACCGAATTCAGATGCCGGGTTTCTTTTGCCCATTCAGCTTTTCTTGCAAATGTCCAGTGCTCCCCCATGTACATCTCGACCCCGATAGCTTTACCGCTTTTCAGGGACCTGATGATGGAATCTCCCCTCAAAACAGGAGAATGAACATAAGTCACGCATCTCTGAACCTGGAACGGATCATAGATATTATGGGCATCGTCATCGGCAAGGATCCAGGCCACATGGCCCGATGAAAGTGCCGCATCCCACTGGGGGAATGATCTCCAGTTGTTATCCAGGGCTTCAATGAGATCGTAGTTCGAGAGGTACTTCATATCTTTCAGCGAAAAACCATTGTCCCAGTCGGGATGGGCTATGGCGACAATATCGCTCTGCGGCCTGAGAAGGTCTAAAATATGTTGCTTGTGGTTGAGGTTCTGGAACAAAGAATAATCCAGCCACAGAACCTGACGTGAGCCGATCAGCATATGATGCTTTTTCCTGATCCCGAAACCATGCTCATAGGCAGGAACATAAAAAGAAGAGTCGGCAAAGACCCTGCTGATGCTCTGGTAATTTGATATCTCCGCCGCATCATACCCAAGCTTTTTATATGTCCTGTAAATCTCCATGGGATCATTCCCGCTCCCTGCCGTCAGCCCCCACCATTCCCTTGAATGAAAGTGGAAATTACATTTCTTCCACGACAGGCTGTCAAGCCCTGCATAGGGATTGTAGAATTTTTTTCCTGAAAAAGGCCTGGGTTCCGGGAAATCATATACCGGGGCCAGGAAATAAATGACCGCCTCGATCACAAGAAAGAAAACGATACAAATAACAAACCCGCGAAAAACATTCCTGATAAACATCTTCATCCTGCAAAGTTAAAACAAACTCATGAGAAGCCGGATGTTCAGGAAAGTCACAATGGCACCTATTATAATCAACAGGAAAATTGTCCTTCGCTTGTTGACGTGGACACCCATTACCTTTTGTGATGAAGTCAGGCCAAGCTGCATGAAGATCGTGAAAGGGAGCTGTATGCTGAGGATCATCTGGGAGATGATCAGTCCCTGGTAGGGATTCCTGATCAGGAAAATGACCAGTACGGCGAGGACCAGGGAGATGATCACGCCAAGACGGGAATGGTTGTCGCGGATATCATAAGGTTCGCCGAATATCCCGGCGAATATTGATCCGCCGGCCATCCCCGACGTGATGGTCGAAGAAAGCCCCGAAAGCAGCAGTGCAACAGCGAAAACCACCGAAGCTCCTTTTCCCAGCAGGGGTTTGAGGATGTCCGCAGCCTGCTGCAGCTCATCCACCGGGATCTTATGCATGAAAAAAGTTGCAGCTGCCAGCATGATTATCGCGCTGTTTATGGCCCATCCGATGATCATGGAAAGCAGCGTATCGAAAAATTCATATTTGAGCTGTCTTCGGATAACGGATTCGTTCTCGAGGTTCCACTGCCGGCTTTGTATGATCTCGGAATGCAGAAAGAGGTTGTGAGGCATTACCACAGCGCCCAGCACGCTCATGACAATGACCATGGACCCTTCAGGGATGGACGGATTCACCCAGCCGATCCCGGCCGAAACCCAATCGATCCTGACCAGGGTCAGTTCGTACAGGAATGAAAGCCCAATGAGGGAAACGAGGGCAATGATGAACCTTTCAATCATCCGGTAGGAATTGGTGAACAGCATAAGCATGACAAAGACCATTGACAGGATGGCTCCTGCAGGGACAGGGACCTTAAACAGCATATTCAGGGCAATGGCGGCACCAAGTATTTCGGCAAGTGAAGTCGAAACCGAAGCTCCCATGGCCGACCATAACACCGGGCGTGATATCCATTTCGGGAGATACCGGCTTGCTGCCTCCGACAAACAAAGCCCGGAGGCAATGCCAAGGTGGGCCACGTTATGCTGAAGGATGATCAGCATGATGGTCGAAAGTGTCACCATCCAGAGTAGGGTATATCCGTAACCTGAACCCGCAGCGATATTGGAAGCCCAGTTGCCGGGATCAATGAAACCGACCGTAACCAGCAGACCGGGACCTATGTAACGGATGATATCCAGTCCGCCATATCCGGGCTTATGGTCCTTCCGCTTTAAGTCACTTAATACTTTATCCAGCATAACAGGGGCAAGTTACGAAAATTGTTAAATCAGGCATTAAGCAGGCGTTGGGCATCAGACATTGAACATTAGGAATATGAATTAGGGAATTAATAAATAATTTCAGAACTTCGTGCCATAAATACAGACTATGTCAGTTCCCGCCTCTCTGACAGCCCTTTTTGAAGTCAGTATCCGCAATAACTGGGATAACCGGGCATTATCCGATTACGGTGGTTCTTCATACACCTTTAAGGAAGTAGGTGCAAGGATACTTTCAATCCATGAAATATTCAGGCAAAACGGCATTAAAAAAGGCGATAAAATAGCCTTGCTGGGAAAGAACTCGTCGAACTGGGGAATCATTTACATTGCCACTGTCACTTACGGTGCCGTCATTGTGCCGATCCTTCCCGATTTCAAGCCGGCCGACTGCCATTTCATCGTCAGCCATTCCGACGCCTGCCTGATGTTCGTTGAAGATTTCATATTCAAGGACCTGGACATCAATCAAATGCCCCTTCTCAATGTCGTGTACAGGATACAGGATAATGAGGTGCTCCATCAGAAAGAAGATCGAATATTGAACATTGAACATCGATTTTTGAATGAAGAAGAAAGCCCGGTTACTCCTGACATGATCCATTTCGAAGAGTTTTCGCCGGAAGATATTGCAGTGATCAGCTATACTTCAGGCACAACGGGCTTTTCCAAAGGGGTCGTACTTCAGCATAAAAGCCTTTACGGGAACATCCTTTACGCCCACAGGAACATGCCGCTGAATGCCAGGGATAAGATCCTCTCCTTTCTTCCTCTTGCCCATACCTACGGATGTGCGTTTGAATTCCTTTTCCCTTTCACCCTCGGCTGCGATATCACCTTCCTGACCAAGACCCCTTCACCCAAGATCATCATGCAGGCGTTCCAGGAGATCAGGCCGGCACTGATATTGTCGGTTCCACTGGTCATTGAAAAGATCTACAAGACCCAGATCATGCCATTGTTCCGTAAGCCTGTTATGAACATCCTTCTTGCCATTCCGGTCCTTAATATATTGATACATAAAAAAATCCGCAAGAAGCTGTATGATGTCTTCGGCGGGAATTTCAGGGAACTGGTGATAGGCGGAGCTGCTTTCAATATCGAGGCAGAGAAATTTTTCAGAACCATAGGTTTCCCCTTCACTGTGGGTTATGGAATGACCGAATGCGGGCCGCTGATGTCGTATGCCTCCTGGAAAACGACCCGGCTGGGGGCTTCCGGACGTGTTGTGGATGAGCTCGAACTCAGGATCGACTCCCCGGATCCCTGCCGCATCGCCGGAGAGATCATGGTCAAAGGCAATCATGTCATGCTCGGGTATTACAAGAACGAAGAAGCCACCAGGCAGGTCCTCGAAGCCGACGGTTGGCTGCATTCGGGCGACCTGGGAGTGACCGACAGACACGGCAATATCTATATCAAAGGCAGGAGTAAAAGCATGATCCTTGGACCTTCGGGAAAGAACATCTATCCTGAGGAGCTGGAATCGCACCTGAACAACCGTTTCATGGTGATGGAATCGCTGGTTATTGAAAGGGACGATAAACTGGTCGCCCTGATCTATCCCGATTATGACGCCGTTGAAAAAGCCGGGCATACGAAAGAACAGCTTTCAGAGGTCTTCAAAGGATACATCCATGAACTGAATCATCACGTTCCAAAATACATGGCTGTTTCAGATTTCGAAATCCACCCTGCAGAATTCGAAAAAACACCCAAACGCAGCATTAAACGTTTCCTATACAAATAATGAAAAAGTTATTTTGCTTACTGCTGGCGGCAGTTTCCCTGCTGTCTACACATACCGTATTTCCCCAGCACAGTAGTGGAAACCAAACGGAGGTCATCATCCTTCACCTGAACGACATGCATGCCAAGACCGACGGGTTTGCCAGGCTGAAATACCTTGCCGACAGCCTCAGGCGAAGCCATCAGTTCGTATTTATCGTGGCAGCCGGGGATAACTTTACAGGTAATCCTGTCGTGGATATGGTGGCCGATAAGGGAGCCCCTATGATAGACCTGATGAACCAGGCGGGTTTTGCCGTAAGTTGTTTCGGCAACCATGAGTTTGACCTCGGACAGGTATTCCTCCAGAAACGAATTGCCCAGGCCAGGTTCCCATTCATCTGTGCAAATATAAATACAGGTTCAACCGGATTAAAACAACCCCCACCCTATTTCATCCTGAAGGCAGGAAGTATCTCCATCCCACTGCTGGGTCTTCTTGAAATAAACGACAGCGGGATCCCCGATACCCATCCGTCCAAAGTCAAAGGAATTACATTTTCCGATCCGCTGAAAACAGCCGGGGAGTTTATGCAACTGAAAAACAAATACGGATGCCTGATCGCCCTGACCCATCTGGGTGTTGAAACAGACCAGAAACTTGCCGGGGAATACCCTTCCCTGGATGTTATCATTGGCGGGCATTCGCACACCATCCTGAAAAAGCCCATACTGGAAAAAGGTGTTCTGATCGTGCAGGCTGGTTCTTACCAGAGGTTCATCGGCAAGCTGACCCTGGTCTTCAACGGGAATAAGGTGGAGGAGAAATCCGACACCCTGATCCCCATCGAATCCATTCAAGGTTTTGACATGACAGTTGAGGCGACCGCCGGCAAGTACGACAACAACCCCGAATTTGAAAAGGTGGCCGGGATCACCTCAGCTAATATAAGCGGCAAGCAGGACCTTGGCGCACTTATGACCGATGCAATTACATGGGCAGCAAAGGCCGATATTGCCTTTCAGAACAAGGGAGGGATCAGGATACAAAGCCTTCCGGCAGGAGACATAAAACTGAAGGATATATACCGGCTCGATCCCTTCGGGAACGAGCTTATCATGTATAAATTAAGCGGGAAAGAAATCGGCAGCCTGCTCCTGAATTCCTACAAAAAAGAAAAGGATATAGATCTCATCCCATCCGGCATGAGCTATACGATAACCAAAGGCGGGAACGGCAAACCTCCTGTGCTGAATATGTTTGACCCTTCCGGAAAGCCAATGGATCCCGATAAATTATATACCGTGGCCCTTACAAGCTATATAGCCGCAGCCTATACCTTTGATCACAAAGACCAGGGAAGGAGCATGGAGGTGACAACCGAAGATTGCCTGGTAAAATTCCTGAACTTCAAACATAAGGTGAAGTATAAGAACACTGCAAGGGCAAAGTTTAAAGTTCCGAAAGGAAAACCCTGATTATCTGCCCTGAGAATAAATCTGGCAGGCACATCCGATATCAAAACCGGTCAACCGAGGTTTTCCCCCTTTCGTCCGCCGTTTTCCGCTTTTCGTCGAATTTAACTACCCACATTTTCCACGGGAAAGTATCTTTGTTTCAAATTAATTTTTATGGAAGCTATACATTCGTTCTTCGCCGCCTTCGATATTTTCGGTATAATTTTCCAGTATCTGATAAACAGTTTTTCCCGTTTTGCGGAAATCTTTGAACATTCCTTCAGTTTTGTGACCATTCCTGTCGGCAGGATGATCAATTCCCATCCATCCTTTTATTACAGCCTTATTTTAGCAGGAGCCCTTTTCGGCCTGTACTACCTGGGAAGCAGCATTATTGAATCCAGGGTACGCGCAAAAAGGGTGAGGAAATAAGCATTTTTTCAGGATAATTTTGATTATCCAAGCTTTTCAACAACCATTTCAGGTGTAATACTGCGGATGCAAAGGCAATCACCGGTATGCCGGCAATCATCACAGTTTTTTTCAAGGACAAGATATGTTGCATTTTGCCCGAGAGGGGCCCAGCGCTGCGGGAAGATCGGCCGCATGGGCGCATATAAGCCTGTGGCCCTCTTTCCCAGGGCGGCGGCGATATGAAGCGGCCCTGTGCTGGCCGCGACAAGAGCGTCGGATTGGGCAATAAGATCGAAAAGCTGCGGAAGTGTCATTTTCCCGGTCAGATCCGTCACCCTTCCGCGATATCTTTTAAGAAAATCCTTCATCAGCTCGCCTTCTTCTTTTGTCCCGGTTATCATGATATGAAACCTGGAAGCGGGGAGAAGGTCAATGAGCCTCCCGAAATTTTCCAGCCCCCATTCCCGGGCGCTGCCTTTCGATTTGGGGTGAAGGATCAGCCTGAACTTCCTGTCGGTTTGTTTCGCCTGTTCCACTCCCTGCAATCCATAATATCGCGGAATTTCTTCCAGCGAGAATTGATGTT
>Ga0182027_10001605_pt1 | contig 37608 bp, 20 predicted proteins | sample 712E1DmetaG_FD_121300 | JGI IMG/M metagenome (GOLD analysis project Ga0182027, IMG submission 121300) | Permafrost microbial communities from Stordalen Mire, Sweden - 712E1D metaG (Illumina Assembly) | ecosystem: Environmental > Terrestrial > Soil > Wetlands > Permafrost | place: Sweden...
CCGGCTCCGATCCCGATGACAGGGATTTTTATTTCATGTGCTATCCGGGCTCCGAGTTTTGCAGGGATCTTTTCAAGGACGATGGAAAAACATCCCGCATGACTGAGCAGATGAGCATCTTCTATAAGTTTCAACGCTTCTTCTTCCGTGGTGGCCCTTACAACATAGGTTCCGAATTTGTGAATGGATTGCGGTGTCAAACCAAGGTGACCCATCACGGGAATACCGGCAGAAAGAATACGGTCAACCGACTCAATGACCTCTTTTCCACCTTCCAGTTTTACAGCATCCGCACCACTTTCTTTCATGATCCGGATGGCGGAAGACAGGGCTTCCTTCGAGTTGCCCTGATAAGTGCCGAAGGGCATATCAACAACTACCAGCGCTCTCTTCACAGCTCTCACTACCGAGGAAGCATGATAGATCATCTCATTCAGCGTGATAGGGAGTGTGGATGTATGGCCTGCCATTACATTTGAAGCGGAATCTCCGACAAGAATGATGTCAATCCCCGTTCCATCAAGGATCCTGGCAAAAGAATAATCATAAGCCGTAAGCATGGCAATTTTCTCCCCTTCCAGTTTCATTTCCTGGAGCACATGCGTGGTAACTTTCGAAACATTCCGGTAAGATGGTTTCATTCTGTAACTATTTATCAGCAAAACTACAACAAATAATTAAAAAGTATTTACTTTTGTCTTCCTTTTCCATATCAAAAAACCATGCGTTATATCAGAATTATCCTTGTCGTCCTTATCTTTCTCCCGGTTCTTTATTCCTGTAATAAAAAACTGAATGTGAATGAAGATTGGAAGGACATTACAATTGTTTACGGGCTTCTTAGCCAGAATGAAGATACCACATACATTAAAATCACAAAGGCATTTCTGGGTCAGGGTGACGCAATGCAATTTGCAAAGATTCCCGATTCAAGCACCTATCCCGATAAGCTGGATGTGAGACTGGAAGAATGGTCGGGCAGTACGATGGTGAAATTCTTTACACTTGATACCATCACTAGGCATAACAAACAGGCCGGGGATTCCATATTCTATTATCCTGATCAACTCGTTTATTACTGGCCTACAGGGCACCTGGATCAAAACAACACCTATAAGCTTAAAATTACCCACAAGAAGACCGGAGTTGTGGATTCTGCCTCCACCACACTCGTTCACAGCTTTGAAATCGATATCCCGGATCCTTACATTAAACATGTGGATTTTGTCCCCGGACATAATTTTGAAGTGAAATTTTACCCTGCATATGGAGGGAAGCGTTATCAGCTTGTAATTCGATTTCACTATTCTGAAACCACTTCAACGGGCATAGTTTCCAAGTACGTCGACTGGTTGGTATTCAATAACTTCCAGGTACCAGATCCTTATGGAGCCGGGACCGATCAAATTTCAAAAAGTTTTTCCTCAGATCTTTTTTATACAGTAATAAAAGGTAACATAAAAATAGATCATAATGTCATTTCGCGATCACCGAATTGGGTGGATTATATCTTCAGTGTGGCTGCTGAAGATCTCAATACCTATATGGAAGTGTCCGAACCATCACTTTCCATCATCCAGGAACGTCCTTCCTTTTCCAACATCTACAACGGGGTCGGGCTCTTTTCGAGCAGGTTTGTAAATGAAATCGATACGGTCAAACTCGGCACGATTACACTTGATCAGATTAAAACTGATACCGCTTTGATCAACCGGGGCTTCTGACTCCTTTTTTTTCCTTTCCTGTCGTTTTGTCACAATCTGGCAGCCAAACCTGTTTTGGCATAATGATTGACGTTGTGGGATGAAATTCCAAAATAAATATTCACAATAAATTTGACTAAAATGGGAAAAATCATTGGTATCGATCTTGGAACAACAAACTCTTGTGTTGCTGTTATGGAAGGGAACGAACCGGTTGTCATCGCCAACAGTGAAGGAAGGAGAACAACTCCCTCCATCGTTGCTTTTACTGAAAATGGAGAACGAAAAGTTGGCGATCCGGCCAAACGTCAGGCAATCACCAATCCTCATAACACCGTTTTTTCCATAAAACGTTTCATGGGGGAGAACTATAATCAGGTTGAAAAAGAAATAAAACGCGTACCGTACCATGTAGATCATGGTGAGAATGATACTCCGCGTGTCAACATCAACGGAAAATTGTATTCTCCGCAGGAAATATCTGCCATGATACTTCAGAAAATGAGGAAAACGGCAGAAGATTATCTCGGAATGGAAATCAAGGAAGCCGTCATTACCGTACCGGCATATTTCAGCGATTCACAACGGCAGGCTACAAAAGAAGCAGGTGAAATTGCAGGCCTGGATGTCAAACGAATCATCAACGAACCTACTGCAGCTGCCCTGGCTTACGGTCTCGACAAGAAAAACAGGGACATGAAGGTTGCCGTATTTGACCTGGGTGGCGGAACGTTTGATATTTCCATCCTGGAACTGGGTGAAGGCGTATTTGAAGTAAAATCAACCAACGGGAATACCCACCTTGGAGGTGATGATTTTGACCACCTTATTATTGACTGGCTGGCAGATGAATTTCTGAAAGAAGAAAGGATTGACTTGCGGAAAGACCCGATGGCATTGCAGCGATTAAAAGAAGCTGCTGAAAAAGCCAAGATAGAATTGTCCAGTTCTACCGAAACTGAGATCAATCTGCCATACATAATGCCGGTTGAAGGTATTCCAAAGCATCTGGTAAAGAAACTTTCGCGGGCTAAATTTGAACAATTAATCGACCAGTTGATGCGGTCGACCATTCCGCCCTGCGAACAAGCCATGAAGGATGCCGGCATGAAACCGGCTGACATTGATGAAGTGATCCTGGTAGGTGGCTCCACCAGAATTCCCGCTGTACAGAAACTGGTCAGGGATTTCTTTGGAAAAGAACCTTCAAAAGGGGTGAACCCCGATGAAGTCGTTGCCGTAGGTGCAGCCATACAGGGAGGCGTTCTGACAGGAGAAGTGAAAGATGTTCTGCTGCTGGATGTCACTCCGCTGTCGTTGGGAATCGAAACCCTGGGTGGCGTGATGACACGGTTAATCGAATCAAATACAACGATTCCAACCAAAAAATCAGAAGTCTTCTCAACTGCAGCAGATAATCAAACTTCTGTGGAGATCCATATTCTTCAGGGTGAAAGACCCATGGCGAATCAGAATAAGAGTATCGGCCGTTTCCACCTGGATGGCATTCCTCCTTCGGCACGCGGCATCCCCCAGATCGAAGTGATATTCGATATCGATGCAAACGGGATTCTGAATGTTGCTGCAAAGGATAAAGCAACCGGGAAATCACAACAAATCCGTATTGAAGCCTCCTCGGGACTGTCAGATGCAGATATTCGGAAGATGAAAGAAGAAGCCCAGATGAACGCAGATGCGGATAAAAGGATCAAGGAAGAAATCGATAAATTAAATACGGCTGATTCCCTGATCTTCCAGACCGAAAAACAGCTCAAAGAATTCGGCGACAAAATACCTGCAGATAAAAAAGAGTCGATCATGAAATCGCTGGAAGAATTGAAGACAGCGCATAAAAATAAAGATCTTCCGGGTATTGACAAAGCCATGACGAACCTGAATTCTATGTGGCAGAGCGCCAGTGAGGATATGTACAAAAACGCACAACCGCAGCAGCCACAGGAAGGCCCCCAAGCCGGTCCCCAGGCCGGACCGGAACAAAAACAACAAAGCGGTAACGATGAAGTCACCGATGTTGATTTTGAAGAAGTGAAAGATAAATAACCTGTCTGTAGCAGCCCGGAGGGCAATCCGGTTCAGGCAAATCTGAATAAAAAAATGAGCTTTTCCGACCGATAAAAATTTTTCGGTTAAGAGGTTCGTTTTTTTTTGTTAATATTTTCTTAAATATAAAATAACCTGAGTCAATAAAAATCTTCATACATTTGTTAAATAAGATTAATTCCTTTCGAAAGGTCATTGAAGGTAATAGCCTGCATAAAAAAAACATGCCGGAACTGTTTCTGAACCCTTCGATTTTATTGATAGTAGCAACATATATTGAAATTTCAGAATAATTAATAACCTAAAGGAAAAGTAAAAACTATGAAAAGATTTACACTCGTTGCCATTAGTCTTTTGGTTGTTTTATTGATCGGAATAAATAGAATCGGGCAAGCACAGATTGTTCTTTATGAGGACTTTAATTATACACCTCCGACCTATATCGGGGGGAATGGAAACGCTGGAAGTACCTCAAATAACTGGACCACACACAGTGTAACCAGTGGGCAAACTACAACCATTGACGTTGTCAACGGCAACCTCTCCTATACCGGGCTTTTTCCACCCAATGGTTATAAAGTTTCTATGTATGGAAATAACAACCTTACCTCGAGAGATATAAACCGGGCATTCACTTATTCCGGTAATGTTCTTTATTTTTCAGTTTTATTAAATATTGTAGATAATTCCGATTTAACTGCAGCCGGTGATTATTTTATGCATTTTGGAGCAACGGCCGGTGCGGCGGTTACTATCTTTGGCGCCAGGCTGGGTGTCAAGTCGGTCAATTCCGGTGCGAATTTTCGTTTCATGATCGAGAATACTTCAGGCGGGACACCAACATTCACCGAGTTTCCACAGGATCTTAACTTCGGAACGACTTACCTCGTTGTGGCTAAATACGATAAAAGTGCTTCGCCCACTATGGCCAACCTTTGGGTGAACCCATCCAGCCTGGGTGGAACTGAACCAACCGGATCGGTCTCGAATAACAGCGGAACAGGAGCTTTTGCCACCTTTGCCTCCATCTGTCTGAGAAACAATGCAACCACACCTAAAGTTGAGATTGATGAGATCCGGATTGGGCCAACATGGGCTGATGTCACACCCCTGGGGGTACAAATTATCGTTACGACCAGTGCCGTTACAGGAATAACATCAACTACGGCCATCGGTGGCGGGAATGTTGTTTCCGACGGAGGCTCCCCGATTACAGCAAGGGGAATTTGCTGGTCTACCAGCGCCAACCCGACCATTGCAGGGAATCATACCACAGAACCCGGAACGCTTGGCCCTTTTACGAGTAATATGACAGGGCTCAATCCCAGCACCACCTATCATGTCAGGGCATATGCTACCAATGCCACCGGAACCGGATATGGGAGCGATGTGCAATTCTCCACGCTATGCCAACCCTTAGCCCCTGTTACAAATTTCGGTGCAAACTATACAAATATAACAGTAGGGCAATCGGTCAACTTCTTTGATTCCACCCAGTACTGTCCGGCTTCATGGAACTGGTCGTTCATAGGAGGAACCCCTCTTTCGTCAACCCTTCAGAATCCAACAGGAATCGTTTACAATTATCCCGGGGTTTATAATGTCTGCCTTACGACTACTAACCCCTATGGTACCAGTACCCTCTGTAAAACGGGATACATCACAGTAAATGCCCCCCTGAATTCAAAGATGGTAGTTACGGAAATCATGTATAACCCGCCTGAAAGCGGTATCGATTCGCTCGAGTTTATCGAATTGTATAACAATGATACGGCAGCGATCAACCTCCAGGGATTTTATTTTGCTAATCCAGTGAGCTTTACGTTCCCAAATTACAACGTTGGTTCTCATTCTTATGTTATGGTTGCAAAAAGCGCATCCGCCATGTACCATACATTCGGGGTCACTGCATTACAATGGGCCAGTGGTTCGCTCAGCAATACCGGCGCGCTGATCAAGCTTAAGGACCGGTACAATGCCACCGTCGATTCGTTGCAGTATGGTGTTCTGATGCCCTGGGATACCCTGGCAAACGGGTATGGCCCCTCGCTTGAATTATGCGATCCTAACGCTAACAATGCACTTCCTGCCAACTGGCGGCATGCCATCGAGTTTGCAGCAGTCAATGCCGCGCAAGATTCGATATGGGCTTCACCGGGGAAAGGTTGTTCCTATCCGCCTGTTGCAAATTTCACGGCCAATGCAACGCATATTCACCTGAATGATTTTGTACAGTTTGCCGATTCCTCAAGCGGACAGGTCGATTCGTGGAGCTGGGAATTCGAAGGAGGAACGCCGTCCTCTTCCCACCTGCTGATTCCGCAACCGGTACAATATACCTCCTTTGGCACTTATGATGTTTCACTTACAGTGGCTAACATCGCAGGGGGGAGTAGTAAGGTGAAATCCGGGTATATTGAAGTGGGTACAACCGGAATTGGAGTCCTGAACGAAAAAAATCCATTCGTGATTTACCCGAACCCGACATCCGGTAAGTTCAATGTGATTTTTGCGGGGAAAGATTTGCATGAGGTGAAAATAATTTCCGGAATGGGCAACATAATTGAACAAAAGCTGTCTGCCGGTAGATTCATGGAATTTGATCTTTCAGAATTTTCAAAAGGGATCTATATTGTCCAGGCTTTTGACAACGGAACACATACGATGATCTCAAAGAAACTGATTATTCAATAATCTTTATAGACATATTCGACTTTTATTAATGATTCATTAAATCAAACGCAAATGAAAAAAGTACTTTTACTCAGTTTTTTCTTATCCTTGATCTTTGTTGCTCAAAATGTAAGAAGCCAGGGATTTGAAAATTTCAACAATTATCCTGAAACTTCAAATGCTTACCATAATGGTACATTCCTCGGACAGGACGGTTCAACCTGGACTTATAACCAATGCCGCGGAGATTCGGCGATTGCTGCTCCAACTCCGACGATGGGGAAAAACAGGACTCCATGGGGAGAAGTCTATTCCGGAACATTGCACGGGGGCTGCGGCACATTAAATTTTGATTACGAACAGGTGTTTTCAACCAATGTTGCATTAGATGTTTTTGTAAATGGTATATTATTGACCACGGTTACCAGCACAAGTGAGGAAGGAGTCGTAAAAAATTCAGGCACCATCAATGTAAATACTGCAGGGGATTTTATTCTGGATTTCAAGCAGAATTCCACGACTTCCGGACAGTGTGCTATTGATAATATTTCATGGACCGGCAACAGTACCATCTTGCCGGAACCCACAAATTACCCTACAAATTTCACTGCAACACCGGGCTATTTTAAAATCACCCTTCACTGGACAGATGCAACCGGAGCCCAACCCCCGACCTCCTATCTTGTTCTTGCCAGCAGTGCAAACAACATCGTGACCCCAACAGATGGCACCCCGGTTCCTGATGATCCGAATTTATCAGACGGGAGTGCTGCTCTGAATATTCTGCAGGGAGTGCAAACCTGCATGTTTACCGGGTTGCCGAGCAACGCACCTTATTGGTTTGCCATTTATCCCTATACCAATTCGGGAACACTTATCAATTATAAAACAAATGGTACAGCCCCGGCAGCAACCGCGACAACGTTAAACGGAGTAATTATTTTCCATCGTGATTTCAATAATTATACTTTGTCACCCATGATTGCTCAGAATATTCAGGGACCCGACCAATACTGGATCATTGATAGTATCCATGGAACATCCTCTTCCGGATGTGCTAAAATGGACGGATATGCCGGTGGCGTTAATAATGTAAACGAAGATTGGCTGATCACGCCTGCCATGAATTTCAATCTTTATACCAATGAGATACTTTCGTTCATGAGTGCCTATAGTTACACCGGAAATCCCCTGGAAGTAAAAATTTCCAACAATTATAACGGTTCCGGTGATCCCAATTCATTTGCATGGGTCAATCTGTCCCCAACCTTGTCACAAGGTGGATTTGCCTGGGCTGCTTCAGGCGACATTGATGTATCCGGTGCGAATGGCAACAACATTTATGTCGGATTCAAATATACCTCCGACGCTACGGCCTCCTCAACGTGGGAAGTGGATGATATACTGGTTATTGGGACTCCTATCGTTGGTATCGGTGAAAAAAACAATTCATCCGATTTCACGATCTCCCCAAATCCATCCCAGGGACTGGTAAGACTTATTTTTAACGGTAAAGGGAATAAAGAAATCCGTATCATGAATGTGACCGGGAAGAATGTTTACCAGGAAACAACCGACCTTGCGATCCAGAATATTGATCTTACAAATCTTTCAGCAGGGATCTATTTTGTCCAGGTTACCGATGGTTCAACATCAAAAATCCTGGTGAAAAAACTCGTTATCCGGTAGTTCCTGATTTCTGTTGACCGGAAAAGCATCTCTTTTCACAATCCGGCACATCATTAAAATGAAAAACTGCAATCCCGGTTTTTAAAGGGGTTGCAGTTTTTTTTGTGATTAATTTCCGCTATTGAATGAGGTTTTCTAAGAGTCCTGGTGTGCCTTTGTGAAGACCAAGGATGACACAAAGGATCACAAAGGAAAACCGACAGGAATAATGCATAACTTTGTATACTGCAAATCAAAACAAATGCAAAAGAAAAGCATTTTCTATCTTTTCTTGTTTTTTTCCCTTTTACCCGGACCCGGATCCCGGGGCCAGGGTTCGCAGGCTTCTTCGAACATCGACAAGCCTGTAAGGGTTGAAATTCCGGCTAAGTCCACCGAAGAAACGTATCATATTATTCCTGTCAACGCGACGGGTGTATTGCTCTTCTTCAGAAGCGTTGAAACCCTGAATGATACTCTTACCAAATGGTATTTTTCACTTTATGACATTAACCTTCATCCCCTCTGGATCAGGAATATTCCTTTAAGAACGGGAATGGAGGTCAGGGATTTTTACCTTGAAAAAGACACGCTTACTTTATTATTTCTTGCAGGTGAGAAAACAAAAGGAATTACCGGGACTGAGATGCTGGTAAGACTTGATTGCAAATCCGGAAAGTTTACCGGAAGCCGGCATACATTAAGTGTGAATGTTTTACCGGTAAAGCTTCTGGTCTTTCACAATTATGCTTTCCTGGGATATGATCTCAAAAACGAACCCGCACGGTTCCAGGTTGTGGACCTTGATTCGGGAAATGTTACAGATTATCCGTTGACCTCTCCGGGAATCATGTCGAACCTGACTGGTTTTATCGTTGATACCTTAAACAGAAGTTTATATGCCACTATTCGGAAAACAGTTTCAAAAAATCATCTTGTAAGCGACATTCTGAAACTTACTTTTTCAGGAGCGATGGTTTCGGAAACAGAGATCAGTACCATTTCACCCTTGTGGGAAATCAGAAACCCCCAGCTGGTCCTGGTCAATCCGGATGAGCTGTTGGTCATTGCAACCTATTCGGCTGCCGGAAGATCCGGGAAAAACGGGTCGTCTAACGGATCCTCGGGTTTTTATACCTGCAGGGTCAAAAATGGAATTCAGACGGATATTCGTTTTAAGAACTTCCTTGAGTTGAAAAATTTCCAGAATATTATAGGTGAAAAGGACTTAGTCGCGATCAAAAAAAAGGCCTTAAAGAAGAACCGATCGTTAAATGACTATAATCCGGAATTGACCTTATTGGTTCATCCTGTAATTGTTCACCATGATCAGGTTATTTTTATGGGAGAAAGTTACATGAGCGAATATCATCCCGAGAATTTTACGGAGTTCGACTTTTACGGCCGCCCGTATATCAATACTTATAATGTATTTGATGGATATCGGTATACCAATGCAATCATTGCGGGATTTGATAAAACCGGAAACCTGAAATGGGATAATTCAATGGAGATCCGGAACCTGATCTCTCCCGACCTGAACCCTAAAGTAAATGTATTCTGCTCCTCTTCCGACACCATGGTGCTTTGTTATTGCAGCGAAGCAAGAATCGCGTCAAAAATTATTCGGGAAAATGAAGTGGTGGAGAAACTTGATTTTTCAACCCTGGAGCAGATGTACCCGGAAGACAAAATGATCTCAGACAGTAAAAATTATATGGTTCCCTGGTATGGCCCGTTTTTCCTTTGTTATGGCTACCAGGAAATTAAAAACATCAATTCTTCCGAGGATAAAAAAAGACTGGTTTATTACTTTACCAAAGTAAAATTTGATTGACACCGGGACGAAAACGCTTGGTTTTGCTGCAGTTATTGGACGATTAGCAGTTTTTTATCACAAGAAAGTATGACCAGGGAGGTGTCCCTGTCAATTCCGGTTGCAGAAATATTAATAGAATAAGTCTGATTACCTGTCAGTGTGCTACAGTGCATGTAATCTTTAAATATAGGAAACTGGTCATGAGTATTTTTGATGCTGACAATGATTGTAGAATCCAATTTGTTTTCAATACACAAGATTCCTTCACTGTCACAAGGCGTAGCTTCCTTTTTTTTTGAACATCCTGAACTTAAAATGAAAGTGCCGAGAATCAGGAAGAAGAGAAGCGGAAGATGCTTTTTCATAAGAATCAGGTTACTGAATGCAAAAATAATAGGATAAATCGAATAATAAAATTTATTTTGGAATAATTGTTCAGGCAACTAAAATAATTCCTGAATGTCTACATTCATATTTTGAATAGTAATAATTATTTTTTACTTTTGTTGGATCATGAAAACATAGTATTTATTTTATTTATCACTGATTACAAACTGTAATTTTTCTACCTTACCATAGTATAAAATTATTAAACAGGAATCAAACATTCTAATAGCAATAATATGTTTCATAAATTTTTACTCTATCTCACCTGTTCGTCCCTGCTTTTTGGTATGACTGCTTTATCGGTTTCTGCCCAGCCATGCGCAGATACACAGCCAACGATAGCAGGTGCACAAATCGTATGTAACAATCAAATAGGTGTTATGTATTCAACCCCGAACATACCGGGGCATACCTATTCCTGGACCGTCACAGGCGGTAATATCGTTGCGGGAGGCAACACAAGCCAGATCAGCGTGACCTGGGGCCTGGTCGGCACCGGCTCCATAAACGTGACAGAGACGAACCCCTCGATTCCATGCAATTCAACGGCGTCATTATCAGTAAAAATCCAGCCACTACTGATTTCCTACTTTTATTATATTGATTCATCCTGCTATGGCAATGAATTACAGTTCTATGATCATTCGGTTGCCGACCCTACAAAACCTATCGTAGATTATTCCATTAATTTCGGAGACGGATCACCGACTCAGCATTTTGCCGTAGCGCCATTTCCGGTCAGTCATACCTACCTCGGGCCAATCTGGAATATTACTTACGCTGTTACTTATATAGTAACAAATAATGAAGGCGCCAAGGATACCATCTATGATGCTGTTTATGTTAACCCCAACCAGTTTATACCTACGGCAGCATTTATTGAAACGATACCCAATTGTTCTTATCAAGCTGTCAGTTTTGACGGAACTGTTTCAACCACCCCTCCATTGACGACTCCCATTGAGAGATATGCATGGAATTTCGGGGATCCTGCTTCAGGAGCATCCAACTATGATAGTTGTGATAATTGTGGCAAGCCAACGCATATATTCAGTGGTCCCGGAACCTATAATGTTACGCTTAAAATACTCAATGAAAAGTCCTGCAGGGATGATGTTACCCAACAAGTTGTTATTGCTCAGTCCGTTCCAACGTCAAAATATTCCTTCTCTTCTCCAACATGCCAGAATAACCCTGTATTCTTTACCGATAACTCAACATTCCCTGCCGGGAAAGACATTACTATATGGGAATGGTATTTCGGGGATGGAACCGCGCCGGTTATTGTCAACGCACCGGCAAGTCCGAATGTTACACATGTGTTTCCGGCCCTTGGCCCTTACACCGTTGAACTCAGGGTTATCAATAACCTTGGCTGCACTGACTCAGCATACCATAGTGTTGCACTAACTCCATCTCCGGTAGCCGATTATTCTTACAATACCCCTTGTGCCGGTGATACGATGCATTTTCAAAATCATTCCAAGCAGAATAATGGTCCTGCCATTGTTTACTACTACTGGAATTTCGGCGACCCTTCCGGAAATAATACTTCCAACCAAAAGGACGGCACCCATGTCTACGCCGACTCCGGCACATACATCGTCACTCTTGCAATTGCAAATACTACCGGATGCCCGGATACACTGAGGAAGTCGGTTCACATTAATGCTAAGCCTGCCGTTGAATACACCTGGAATGTAGGCAACTTGAATAACGAGATCCAATTTCATATTGATTCATTACCTGGCGGTATCACGAACCTTGGAATGATAGGGAGTATGTGCCAGTGGGATTTCGGCGATGGCACCTATGGATATGGTCATAATCCTGTTCATACCTACCTGGGTTCCAATAACTGGACCGTGATACTTACCGTTACCGATACTTTGGGATGTTCAAATTCAGTCGGCCATGTGGTTTATGTTCCTGAAATCCCGATGGCATTCTACTCGAGTAACTCACCGGTTTGTCTGAATAAACCGATGTGTTTCAACGATCTTTCTTCGGTTCCTTCCCCGCCCTTCGGATATATTGCCACCTGGGTATGGGATTTCGGTGACGGAACGGCCAAAGATACCATCCATTTCCCGAACGACCCGAATGTTTGCCATGTTTACCTTAACCCGGGAACCTATTCCGTGACACTTTATGTCACTGATAATTCTGGCTTTACAGATAGTTATAGCCATGACCAGATCGTGTTACCGCTTCCCATAGCGAATTTCTATTTTTCAACACCATGCCAGGGGAAATTGGTACAGTTTACCGATGGTTCCTTCCCGAATGGAGGCGGAAATATCATCTCCTGGGGCTGGAATTTCGGCGATCCTCTGACAGGATCCGACAATTATTCGCTTCAACCCAACCCAACCCATATCTTCAGTGATAGTGGCTGCTTTGCTGTCAGGTTGATCGTCCAGAATTTTGATGGTTGTATAGATACTGTAATAAAACAGGTATGTGTATTTCCTTTTCCTCCTGTTGACTTCACAAGGGATACTGCCTGCCTGGGCGATCTCCTTCATTTCTATGCCAACACCACTATTACCCACATCGATTCGATCGTGACCTGGTTATGGGATTTTGGCGATGGAACGACCAACACAGATCCAGTCAACACATCACATAATTACGGAAATGCCGGCATTTTCATTGCTACTTTGACAGTGGTCGATCACCATGGTTGTACAAATACAGTTTCACACATGGTAAGGGTCAATCCTAAACCTATTCCTGAATTCAGCTGGTCATCCCCTGCCTGTACAGGCGGTGTGATACAATTTACCGATCAGTCAACTGTTCCTGCCGGCTACACAGGATACGTGGCAAAATGGCTATGGGATTTCGGCGACGGGTCATCAACCCAGCTTATTATCATTCCAGGAAGCCCGAATGTTACTCATGTTTTTCCTCCGGGAAGCACTTCATACCTTGTCCGCCTTACTGTCTGGACAAGCGATAGCTGTTCCCTTTACAAAGAACATCTCGTTACGCTTATTCCTTCACCTATCGCCGGTTTCGATTATGCACCTGTTACCTGCCAGGGCCAGGCGATACAGTTTAATGACTTATCGCAGGAAAACGGGGGAGGAGGCATCACGCAATGGCATTGGAATTTTGGCGATCCTACTTCAGGGAATAACATCGCAACCATTAAAAACCCGGCGCATACGTTTGCAAGTGCCGGTCCTTATACTGTAACGCTGACTGTTCAGAATGCCACAGGGTGTTCAAGTACGATTTCTCAGACCGTAACAGTGAATCAGCTCCCTCTTGCAGACTTCCATGCAGATACGGTTTGTTTTAATAATGTTACTACATTCACCAGCCTTTCTGTTCCTAACGCCGGGCCAACCGGGTCAATAATAAGTTATTTGTGGGATTTTGGAGATGGAACACCGCCTTCTTTAATGCAGAATCCTCCGCATACCTATCTGACTTACGGTATCTTTTATGTAAAGCTGACGGTAGTCAATTCCAATGGGTGTACAAAAGATACGACGAAGCAGGTCCTCGTGCATCCGCTGCCCATCCCGGAATTCACTTTCTCCTCCCCGAATTGTTTCGGAGCTGTGGTTCACTTTACTGATCTTTCACATACGGTATCCGGATATCTCGGCAGTATCGTTAAATGGGTATGGGATTTCGGTGACACCAACGTAGTAACCATTATTGCGCCCGCTATCCCCGATATCAATCATACTTTTGCCGGTACCGCATTATCACACACCGTGCGGCTGACCATAACAACCACTGACGGTTGCACTTCATTTATCGAGCATATTGTCAACAGCATTCCTGCACCCACTGCTAATTTCTCATACTCTCCAATCACTTGTACCAGCCAGTTAGTCTATTTCACCGACTATTCGCAGGAAAACGGTGGAAGTTCCATTATGGCCTGGAGCTGGACTTTCGGAGATCCTCTGACTGGTCCAAATAATAGTTCAACGGCAAAGAACCCTGTTCATTCTTTCTCTTCCTTCGGCAACTTTATTGTCACTCTCATTGTAACCAATACCGACGGTTGCCATGATACCATCGCGGATACAGTTCATGTCAACATGTTACCGGTTGCAAACTTTACGGCAACTACTGCATGTCTGGGCTCTATCACTACATTTTCTTCAGGGCCAAGTATTCCGAATGCTATTGGCATCATCTCTTATTTATGGGATTTCGGGGATGCATCCGGTACTTCACCGCTAGCGAATCCGACATACATCTATACAAGTTATGGCATCTTTAATGTCAAGCTTACGATTGTCAACAGCAACGGATGCATAAAAGATACTACCAAACAGGTATTGGTCAATCCTTTACCCATTCCTGCATTTACTTATACCTCTCCCAACTGTCTGGGGGCCGTGGTGAATTATATAAATCAATCTACTACTGTGACCGGTTACCTGGGTTCGATCGTTACATGGGTTTGGCATTTTGGCGACGGATCTCCTGATCTCATCATTAATGCCCCGAGTAATCCTAATGTTACCCATACATTTGTCGGTAATGCAACCGGGCATACAGTAAGGCTTACGGTAACAACCTCCGATGGCTGCGTTGCGTTCATCGAACATCTGGTGACCAGCATGCCTTCCCCCATTGCCAGTTTCAGTTTCCCGACCAGCGATTGTGCTAACCAATCGGTAACATTTACCGACAATTCACAGGAAAACGGAGGCGGAACTATTACGCAATGGCATTGGAATTTCGGCGATCCTGCATCAGGTATTCTCAACAACACCACATCCCAGAGCCCCGCTCATATTTTTGTGGGTGGTCCGAAAGTTTATACGGTGATTGAAATTGTTACTAATGCAACCGGCTGCTCAAGTGCTGATACCCAATCTATTACAATTATTGCCCGTCCTATTGCAAACTTCCATGCCGACACGGTTTGTCTTGGATCACTGACAACCTTCACCGATCAGTCAACGGCAACCGGGACTATCACCCAGCGCCTGTGGCAATTCGGTGACGGGACAAACTCTAATCTGACGAATCCTACTCACCCGTATCTGAGTGCCGGAGTGTTTCATGTAACCTTGACGGTTACCACAAATGAAGGATGCACCAGGGATACCATTAAAGACGTACTGGTTATCGCGCAGCCCGTTGCGTCCTTTATTACTACTGCCCCGGCGTGTGCGGGTGATTCTGTTCATTTCACCAGTCTCTCTTCCACACCACATGGCATCATCAGCACATGGGCCTGGACTTTTGGAGATGGTAACACAGGAACAGGGCCTGTTGTAAGCCATCTATATACAAGTGGAGGAACATATGCTGTAACATTAACAATCACCACATCCGATAACTGTACTGCAACCAAAACCAGCCAGGTTGTGATCCAGCCTGCTCCTAATGCGGATTTCATGTATGCCACAACACGATGTGCACAGATGCCGTTCCAGTTTACCGATCAGTCGCAGGCAGGAGGCTTAAGTCCAATTACCCAATGGTTATGGAATTTTGGTGATCCGGCATCCGGTTCCAACAATACATCTACGCTCAAAAATCCAACACATCCTTTCTCCCATAGCGGAAATTTTTCGGTGAATTTAATGGTCACAACCGGAGTAGGTTGCTTCGACTCCACCAGCAAAATGGTATCTGTGAATGCCTCGCCCATCGCCAAATTCGTAGCTGATACAGCTTGTGTCGGAAGTCCAACGATATTCGCTGATTCATCAATTGCAAATTCAGCAAGTATGACTTCCTGGCTATGGAACTTTGGTGAACCTGCTTCAGGAACCGACAATACTTCAACATTGCAGAATCCTTCACATACCTATGGCAGTCCCGGACTTTTCACTGTAATGCTCACGGTTACAAACTCAAACGGCTGTACCCATGATACTACGAAACAGATTACGGTAAATCCCCGACCACAGGCCATGTTCAGTGCGGCTGTCGCCTGTGTTGGCGATTCAACCTCTTTTACCGACCTTTCGATTGCCCCGGGAAGCGCCCTCACGGACTGGTACTGGGATTTCGGTGACGGTAGCAATTCCACGATCGAAAACCCGAAACATAAATATACTTCGGCTGGTACCTTTAATGTCATGCTTCGTGTGACAAATCTCAGCGGGTGCCTTGATTCCATTACTATTCCTGTGACCACGCATCCAAAACCGGTTGCAGCATTCTCTTATACCAATTTCTTCTGCCCGGCAGGACAGGTGGTGTTCCAGGATCAATCACAGGGGACCGGTGCAGCAATAGTCCAGCGTGAATGGATATTCGAACCCAATCAGACTTCCTCGATGATCAATCCTACCTTTGTCTATACTATTACCGATACCACTTACTTTGTGTCGTTAATCGTGACGGACAGTTACGGGTGTATGGATACTATCAGTGACAGTGTGTACGTAAAACCCGGATTTGCCTTCACCTTCAGAAATGATACGGTTTGCTTTAAAAACCCGACCCATTTTACAGCCATTGACCTTGCAAAAGGCGACAGTCTTTACAATGTCTCTTGGAATTTTGGTGATCCGAATTCAGCGCCAAACAATATATCCTACCTGTTTGACCCACAACATACTTTCTCACAACCCGGGATCTATTCCGTGAAGCTGAAAGTCACGGATTCCGATAATTGTACCGATAGTTTGTACCGCGATGTGACTGTACATGCATTGCCTGCACCTGCATTCTCTGTCATCTCTATGCCCTGCGACAGTGTCATTCATTTCAGGGATTCGACTACTGCCGGGAGTGGTACCATTCTTTCCTGGGAATGGAATTTCGGGGATGGTTCTCCGATTTTGACCATACCCGGATCAGTGGGATCAGGGGATACATCACATATCTACCTGGTCGAAAACATCTACCCGGTTGTCCTGAAAGTGACGAACACTTTCGGGTGTTATGATACTCTCATGAAGACTGCCGAGATGTATCCTTGTATTTTCGCCTCATTTACACACAATGATACCTTAATGTGTGCACGATACAAAATCGCATTCTCTGATAGTTCTTTACCTGTAAACATCATCAACCAATGGCATTGGATCTTCGGTGATGGGAAGGATACTACCTATTCGCAACATTCTGGTGTGATATACCATATTTTTACCGATACAGGAGTCTATAATGTAAGTTTGATCATTCATGCAACCGTTCCTGCCTCAGGCCGCATTTTCGTCGATACAACCACGCAATCCCTTGTGATCCACCCGACGCCAATGCCCTATTTCTCTAATTTATCAGTTTGCAAGAAACAGTTCACGGTGTTCAAGGATACTTCAAATACATTTGGTACTGCTGTCAACTCCTGGAAATGGATCTTTGGGGAGTCCTATTCCGGATCGAATGACACCTCTCATTTGAAAAACCCGACACATAAGTATGATTCTGCCGGCTTGTATTCTGTCAAGATGGTCGTAATGAATCATTTCGGTTGTAAAGATTCTATTTTAAAACCGACGCGGGTATTTGAGATTCCGACCGCAATATTTGACCATTCCCTCGCCTGCAGTGGCAAACCGACCGATTTTACCGATAAATCACTGATTCCCGATACTGCTAAGATTATAAACTGGTTTTGGAATTTTGGTGAAGTAATTTCAAAGAAAGACACATCCCTGCTCAAGGATCCGGTTCATCAATACGGTACAGATGGGGATTTCATCGTTCGCCTGATCGTTAAAGATCAACATGGATGCTATGATACAGTCGATTCAACCATTATTGTGCATGTCACACCGGTAAGTTCATTTACATACACGGACAACGTCAATAACATGACCGGTAAATTACAGTTTAACAACAAATCGGTTGGCGCGGATACGTATTTCTGGGACTTTGGCAATGGTCAAACCTCGACGGATGAAAATCCGATTGTTACCTATGCTAACGATGGATCTTTCCTGATAATGCTGATCTCGGATAACCAGTTCAATTGTTCCGATACCACTTTCTATAAATATGAGTTTATCTTTAAGGGCCTTTATATTCCGAATGCCTTTGCACCTTCAAGCTTAAGTTCAGGAGCTAATCTTTTCGCTCCTGTGGGAGTCAACCTGAAACAATTTAAGATTGAAGTATTCGATAACTGGGGCCATCTCCTCTGGTCTTCAGTAGCACTTAACCCACTGGGCAAACCATCAGAATCGTGGGATGGGAAAGATGCAAACGGTGTATTGTTACCGTCTGGAACTTATATGTGGAAGGCTAGTGCTACTTTCATTGACAATACTGATTGGCAAGGCTCTGATATAGGCAAGGGTGATTATAAGACATCAGGGACGGTAACTTTAATTCGCTAATATCTAATCATTTTTCTAAATGAAAAAACATTTATTCATCTCGATTTTTCTTTTTGGGTTCCTGTTCCTCTTCTCCACTGTAAGGGGGCAGGATCCCAACTATTCACAGTTTTTCAGTACGCCCTTGTATTACAATCCGGCATATACCGGAATCAATACGGGAGTGAGGGCCCGGTTTTCTTTCCGGGATCAATGGCCCAATTTACCTGTGGATTTTCGTTCCTATTACTTTTCTGCCGATCTTGGCGACAGGAACCTGCCGGGTTCAGGTGGCTTAGGCCTGATCGTCAATTCCAATAATGAGGGAATTGGGTTCATTAAAGATCTCTCGGTGGGTTTATCCATTGGCGTCAGGATCCCGATCACCGCATCAGTGATCAGCCAGGTCGGTATTAAAGCCTCCATCGTACAGAAGAGTTTGAATTGGAATGATTTCGTTTTCAGTGATCAATTGAGTGAAAAATACGGAAACATTTACCTGAGTTCCTTCATTCCTCCCGATGCAAACCATAAAGTTTTTCCTGATTTTGGCGCAGGAGGTCTGCTTCAATTCTCAAATCCAGAAGGGAATGTGACCGGGGTAGCAGGATTTGCCGTTGATCATATTTTCCAGCCTGACGAATCATTTCTCTCTACCGCTTCTGCTCCTTTACCCAGGAAATATGTAGCCCATCTTGATATTGTGATCTCTGCCGGAGGGGGCTCTTCATCTGCCATGTATGCAAACGGCGGAAGCAACGATCCACTGAAAATCAATCCGGGGATCATTTACCAGAATCAGAACAACATGAGTTCCCTGGAAGCCGGTTTTAATCTGCTCAAATTCAACATATATCTTGGCGGATGGTATAAAGCCAGTTTCGGAGGCTTATCCGGGGGCAATGCCATCGCACTCGTAGCCGGATACCGCTATTCATTTGCAGAAGATATGAGCATTAAATTCATGTACAGCTATGATCTGATAACTTCAGCAAATATGCAAGGGCTGGGTGGCGCTCATGAGATCAGCCTGATCCTGGAATTTGATAAGCTGACGATCTTTGGCGGCAACGGTGGCGGCGCAAATACTCCGGGTCGTTCGATGCGAAGCAATTCTGCACTCGAATGCCCGAGTTTCTATTAATCGCAGGTTAATCTGGTTCTGATTATTAATTCAAAGACCTTTACAGACCGGCATACATTTTTACCATTGATCTGCTGACAACTTTTCCTGCAACTTTTCTTGGGATAATCCTGGTAAGAATAGTATAGAACAACCTGTTCTTCCATCCAGGGATACAAGACGGTTTTTCCCCCAGCATTTTTAAGGCATATTTGGCGACATTCAGGGGTTGCATTATTCCAATGATCGTATTCCGGTTCCCTGGTTTACTTTTCCAGTAAGTAGGAGTTGATGTCGGGCCGGCACAACAGGCTAAAATATCGACTTTGTCATTTTTCAATTCATAATATAAAGATTCAGAGAGAATAAGCGAAAATGCCTTTGTCGCGGCATAAGGTGCAGCCAATGCAGGCCCCAGCATCCCGGCGAGTGAGGACATCAGGATGATCCCGCAGCGTTTTCCTTTTTGCTTACTTTGTAAAAAGGAATGAACAAGATGAACAGGAGTTCTGACATTGAGAGAAAGAAACAGGTCAATCTCCTCCGAAGAGTATTCAGCAAATTTTCCGACCTTACTGAATGCAGGGACATAAATCATTAACCGGAAATCAACCTCTTTGACTTTTTCAAGGCATTCCCGGCTGGCATTTTCTTCCGAAAGATCCTGATGCAGGCGGATCGTTGTAATATTGTAAGTCTTTTCTAACTCATCTGCAAGCGTATTCAGGGAATGAATATTTTTATCTGAAAGAATGAGATTCATGCCGTATCCCGCCAGAAGAGTTGAATATGCAGCTCCTATTCCTTCTGCTCCACCTGCAATCAATGCCCATTCACCATATTTAGAGACAAAATCATCCATGGAAATTTCTACCTTTGCTTTTTTTCTTGGAATCTGCAATAATAGTTATTTCTTTTCAATATGAGGAATGTGCTGTTTTTATTTTTAAAAATCCTGAAATTCTTTCGGCGGTTATCTATGAAAATCAGGAGAATAAAACAGGAAGACCTCCATGCTGAAAGAGTGGTTACCGGGAAATCGTGGGAAGATTTTTGCGATCAATTGAAAACTGCAGGAGCAGCGTTACTATACCCTGGAGCTCCTGTTGACCCTTTTCAGCAAGCGGAAGGATTACGTTACCTGACCCGCCTGACCCGTGCAGGCCTTGAGGCATTTGTTGAATATAATGATCCTGCTTTTCCTGTTCTCCGGAGAATGGTGCATGAAACTGTAAAGATGGGAGCAGATAACCCGGATAATCACTACTTCAATGCCCAGATCAGCGGAAATTATGAGTATCGGATCAGTGGCATGAGAAATACAGTGCATTACCTCGGGTTTTTTACGCAAAACGGGAATTATGGTACCACAGGGACAATGACTCCTTGCGGAAAGCTGGAACATTCCGAGTTGGAACTTATGCCCGACGGGAGTTTCGAAATAATCCTGAGCAAAATCAGAAGAGGAAAGAACTGGCTGAAGATCGAAGATGAAACAGGATTGGTGATTGTAAGACAGACTTTTTCAGACCGTTCTATCGAAGTGCCGGCCGAACTGTATATTGAAAACCTGGATGGACGGCGGGTTCCCGATGCAATAACTCCTGCTTCGATCGATGAAGGGTTAAAAACAGCTTCCCTGTTTGTTGCCGGAGCTCCACTTCTTTTTGCCCGGTGGGCCAAAGGATTTCAAAAACACACGAACCAGCTTCCATTATTCGATCCTTCCATTTCCAATGAGGCAGGAGGCGATCCAGGTATATTTTATTATCATAGTTCCTGGAAATTAGCTTCCGATGAGGCATTGGTAATCAACGTAAAGCCGCCCGCCTGCGATTCATGGAATTTCCAGCTAAACAACTGGTGGATGGAATCGCTTGATTACCGGTATTTTCATGTATGCATAAACAAGGCGGCTTCGGTCTGTAATAAAGATGGAAGTATTACCGTGGTGGTAGCACACCAGGACCCCGGAACTCCCAACTGGATAGAAACCGCCGGTCACAAAGAAGGCACTATGTGCTGGCGCTGGTATCGCCTGGCCCCCGGAGAAAACCCAGTAACCCCATCCTGCAGGGTAATGAAGGTTGACGAGTTGCCATTCTTGGTGATATAGACAAATAAATAAGAAGATTAATCCCGAAAAATGAATTCTGAAAAAATAACTCATTCCCGTAATTTTGAAAAACGGCCACTATGGTTTACGCTGCTGAATAATTCCTGGAAAGCTACTTATTTCCTTGGCACGAAGATAAAATTGGACAAGGATGAACTGATCCGTTCGGCAAAGAAAGTCACAGGCCTGGATGACCTTGGAAAAGATTTCTCAGATGAACCGCTGGAAAGACTTTTACGATCTGTGAATGAAGAAGCAGACCTGCATCCTGTCGGAAGGTTCATTACGAGGCAAAGGTTCATCAGCCTGTTGAGTATACGTCTCCGGGCGGAATACTTCTTCCGTCTTCATCCTGAGATCCTGGAACAACCTTTGTATCCCGCCTGGGTCATCATTGGACTGCAACGAACCGGTACGACAAAACTTCAACGCCTGCTGGCCGCCGATCCCGATCACCGGGTGATACCCAGCTGGGAGGTCATCAATCCCATTCCCCTCACCCTGGATGAAAACGCCAGGGATAAACGTATTGCCGTTGCAAAAACTTCCGTAAAGGCACTCAAAATGATGTCGCCGGGTTTTTTTGCCATTCATCCGATCGACATCTACGAACCGGAAGAGGATATCCTGCTCCTGGATGTAAGTTTTTTAAGTACCACCCCGGAAGCCATGATGCAGGTACCTTCCTATGCAGACTGGCTGGAGAAGACCGATCAGTCATCTGCATACGCATATGCCGCAAAACTCCTGAAATTCCTGCAATGGCAGAAACCTGCAAAACGCTGGGTACTGAAAACGCCCCATCATCTTGAATTTCCCGACCTCATCGAAAAACATTTCGAAGATGTTCATTTTCTTTGGCCTCACCGCCGGATATATGAATCGGTTCCTTCCTTCCTGAGTATGGTAACCTATAATCATATGATTTTCAGCGATCATGTTGATGAGAAAAGAATTGCTGCTCACTGGGTCAGAAAGACCGGCTATATGTTGGATAAAGCCCTGGATTACCGTGCAAAAGATCAAAATGCCAACCGGTTCACAGACATTTACTATGACGACCTGGTCCGGAATTCAGAAAAAGAACTTTCCAGGATCTACTCGCTGGATGGCGGAATGACGCCGGAATTGCTCACACGGTTTGAAAAACATGAAAAGGAACACCCTCACCGGAAATATGGTACGCATCAATATTCATTGTCTGATTTTGGCCTGACAGAAGCCGATATTGACAAACATACGAGCCGGTACGCGCAATTTATCTCAGAACACTATGGCCGGTAAAATGCAGGAGAAGTACAGCAATCCTTTCAGCGCTACATTAACAGGGATCATGGATCTCTTCCGGAAACATGAACCGGCAGGAACACTAAAACTTACCGACCGCTTTGATGGCAAGACCGTTCTGGTCGACGGGGCGAGCTCCGGACTTGGATTTGCTGTGGCCGTTGAAGTGGCCCGGAGAGGGGCCAAGGTCATCATGGCCTGTCGCAGCGGGATCCCGGGAAAAGGAGAAGAAGTAAAAAAACGGACCGGGTCGGGCGATATTTCCATGTTGCCGGTCGATTTTTCTGACATTTCATCCATCCACCGGTTGGTAGCCGGGATACACGATCAATTCGGGAAGATCGACATCCTGATCTGCAATGCGGGCCTGGTTCCGAAAAAAAGCCGCAAAACGCCTCAGGGAATTGAAGAGATGTTCATGGTCAATTATTTGTCGAAGTTTATTTTTGTGAATCTCCTGTTAAAGGAAGATTGTTTCCGGCATACAGGTTCCGGTCATCCAAGGATCATTTTCGTTTCCTCGGAAACACACCGGAACCCACGGGAATTTGATTGGGATGCTTTTGGTGTTTACAAGGAATATAGCATCAATAAAAGTATTGAGCTTTACGGAACCTATAAATTACTCCTGACTACCTTTGCAGTTGAATTATCCCGGCGACTCAATAAAGTTGAATTAACCTGTTCCGTTTTCGCACTCTGCCCTGGCCCTATCAATTCAAATATAGGAAGAGAGGCGCCAAAAATTTTCCTTCCTCTAATGAAACTGATTTTTATGCTCTTCTTCAAATCTCCCGCCAAAGCTGCAATACCGGTTATTTACCTGGCTGCTTCTCCTGACCTGGAGAATAAACCTTTTGATTACCTCTTCCTGATGAGCCGGAAGGAGCCCGATGAAAAAGCCCTCGATCCGGAAAACGGGAAAAGATTATGGAAGCTTTCAGAACAGCTGGTAAATTCGCTTTTAACCAAAAAGTAGCACGAAGCCTGCCTGCCGTGCAGGCAGGGATTCACGAAGTAACATAAAGGAATTTCAATGTTATATTGCTTTTTCGCCATTTTATTTGTGACTCTGCGACTATGTGACTCTGTGACTATGTACCTTTGTTGCCTCTTCATGGTTTTATATTGTTGAATGGCACAGCTCCTGCTTGATGACGGAACAAGGGTTACAGGAAAACCTTTTGGGGCATTGTGCTCCGTTTCCGGTGAGGTGGTTTTCAACACTGCGATGACCGGCTACCCGGAAAGCCTGACAGATCCTTCCTATCAAGGTCAGATCCTTGTTTTATCCTATCCGCTGATCGGGAATTACGGCGTTCCGGGGAAAGCGATCCAGGAAAAACTTTCGAAATATTTTGAATCGGACCGCATCCATATTTCAGGACTGGTCGTATCATGCTATTCTGCAGAATACAGTCACTGGGATGCCCTGGGAAACCTCTCCGACTGGTTACTGGCGAATAACGTGCCGGGGATCAGCGGGGTAGATACCCGTGCACTCGTCAAGATCCTTCGGGAAAGGGGTACGATGCTCGGGAAACTTTTTCAGAATGATGAAAAGGAAGTTGAACTTTACGATCCTAACCGGGAAAATCTTGTAGATCAGGTCAGTATTAAGGATAAAATCATCTACCCGGGCAATGAAAACCGTATTATTCTTGTTGATTGTGGTGTGAAGAACAATATCATCCGTTGCCTGATGAATACCGGCGCCACCGTGGTCAGGGTTCCATGGGACTATGATTTCACGCAGGATGATTATGACGGACTCGTTATTTCCAATGGCCCCGGCGATCCGCAGATGTGCCATGAAACGATCGGGAATCTTGCAAAAGCCATCGCGATAGGTAAACCCATCTTCGGCATTTGTCTTGGAAACCAGCTCCTGGCCATTGCTGCCGGGGCCACCACCTATAAACTGAAATACGGTCACCGGGCCTACAACCAACCTGTGTTGCTCTGGGGAACAATGAAGACCTATATTACATCCCAGAATCATGGGTTCGCTGTAGATCCCAGCCGGCTGGACAAGAATTGGGAGCCATTTTTTATCAACCTGAACGATGGGACGAACGAAGGGATCCGGCATAAGACGAAACCTTTTTTCTCAACGCAGTTCCACCCTGAAGCTTCGGGTGGACCCACCGATACGCGTTTTCTCTTTGACGATTTTATGGAACTCGTGAAAGCCTGTAAAATGAATAGAAAATGATCAAAGATATCCGCAAGGTCCTTATTCTGGGTTCTGGCGCCCTTAAGATCGGCGAAGCCGGGGAATTTGACTATTCCGGTTCGCAGGCGTTGAAGGCATTAAAAGAGGAAAAGATCGAAACAATATTGATCAACCCGAACATTGCCACGATCCAGACTTCCGATAAGATTGCCGACAAGGTTTATTTCCTGCCTGTCACACCGTTTTTTGTAGAAGAGGTGATCCGGAAAGAACATCCCGACGGAGTTCTGCTTGCTTTCGGCGGACAAACGGCACTCAACTGCGGAGTATTGCTGCACCGGGCAGGAGTGTTCGATAAATACCAGGTACGTGTCCTGGGAACTCCTGTTGAGACGATCATCAGCACAGAAGACAGGGAACTGTTTTGCAGGAAACTGGACGAGATCAATGTGCGCACACCGCGAAGTGTTGCCGTTACGGATGCAGAAAGTGCCAGGAAAGCCGGCGAAAAAATTGGCTACCCGTTGATTATCCGTGCTGCCTTTGCACTTGGGGGGCAGGGAAGCGGGTTTTGTTCCAATGAAAACGAACTGGACCTGCTCGTTGCCAAGGCATTTTCTTATTCCACGCAGATCCTTATCGAGGAATCACTGAAAGGCTGGAAAGAGATTGAATACGAAGTAGTCCGCGACTGCCACGACAACTGCATCACAGTATGCAATATGGAGAATTTCGATCCATTGGGTATTCATACCGGTGAAAGCATTGTGGTCGCTCCTTCGCAGACGCTTTCCAACCTTGAATATTACAAACTCCGGGAGCTGTCGATCCGTGTGATCCGTCACCTGGGTGTAGTCGGTGAGTGCAATATCCAGTATGCGCTCGACCCAAAATCAGAGGATTACCGTGTGATCGAAGTGAATGCACGATTGTCAAGATCTTCCGCCCTTGCTTCCAAGGCGACCGGCTATCCGCTGGCATTTATCGCTGCCAAGCTGGCTTTGGGATATGGCTTGCATGAACTTAAGAATTCTATAACAAAGACTACGACTGCTTGCTTTGAACCAGCCCTGGATTATATCGTGGTCAAGATCCCGAGATGGGACCTTGGGAAGTTCGTTGGCGTGTCGAGGCAGCTCGGCTCGAGCATGAAAAGCGTAGGCGAGATCATGGCCATCGGGCGGACATTTGAAGAAGCCATTCAGAAAGGATTACGGATGATAGGACAAGGGATGCATGGGCTCATCGGCAACAAGGAACTAAGGGCAAAGGATCTGGAAAATGAGCTTTCCCATCCCACCGACGTCCGGATCTTCCGCATTGCCCAGGCTTTTGCCGAAGGATATTCAATTGATAGGATCTGGGAGCTGACACGCATTGATAAATGGTTCCTTCACCGGTTAAAAAATATATTTGATACCGGCCAGGTTCTGGAACAATATAACAACATCCAGGATGTTCCTGACGAACTGATTCTGGATGCCAAGCGATTTGGTTTTTCCGATTTCCAGCTTGCGCGGCTGGTATTCAAGACGGAAATAAGGAATCCGGAACCTGAAATGCTCAAAATCAGGGAATACCGGAAGGAAAAGAACATCATACCCTATGTAAAGCAGATTGATACCCTTGCCGCCGAATATCCGGCTCAGACCAATTACCTTTATCTGACCTACAGCGGCAGTGAACATGATATCGATTTCCTGCACGACCGGCAATCGGTGATTGTTCTGGGCAGTGGCGCATACCGGATCGGGAGTTCAGTTGAGTTCGACTGGTGCAGTGTCAATGCGCTGAATGCAATAAAGGATGCAGGGTACCAGTCGGTCATGATCAATTATAATCCCGAAACCGTCAGCACGGATTATGACATCTGCGACCGGCTCTATTTTGATGAGCTCTCCTTTGAACGTGTCATGGACATCATCGACCTGGAAGATCCCAAAGGGATTATTCTTTCGATGGGAGGTCAGATTCCCAACAACCTTGCCATGCGGCTTCACAAGCACAATGTGCCTGTGCTGGGAACATCACCTGTTTCGGTTGACAATGCCGAAGACCGTCATAAATTCTCTTCCATGCTGGACCGCCTGGGGATTGATCAGCCCCGGTGGAAAGAACTTTCAAGCCTGGAAGACATTTATGATTTCACCGGACAGGTCGGTTTCCCTGTTCTGATCCGTCCTTCCTATGTTCTCTCCGGCGCTGCCATGAATATGGTCTCGAACAAAAGCGAGTTGGAACATTTCCTGACGCTGGCAACCAATGTTTCTAAAGAGCACCCGGTGGTTGTATCAGAATTCATCGAGGAAGCAAAGGAGATCGAGATCGATGCAGTAGGAAAGGAAGGAGAGATTGTTGCTTACGCCATCTCGGAACACATAGAGTTTGCCGGGGTTCATTCGGGCGATGCCACGATCATCTTTCCACCTCAGAAAATCTATGTGGAGACAGTTCGGCGGATCAAGCACATCAGCCGGGATATAGCCCGGTCATTGCAGATCTCCGGGCCTTTCAACATCCAGTTTCTTGCGAAGGACAATGATATCAAGGTGATTGAATGTAACCTGAGGGCTTCACGAAGTTTCCCCTTCGTTTCCAAGGTGCTGAAAATAAATTTCATTGATATCGCAACACGCGTTATGCTTGGGATTCCGTTTGACAAGCCGGACAAATCCTTCTTCGATATTGATTATATCGGTGTGAAAGCTCCCCAGTTTTCCTTCTCGCGCCTTCAGAAAGCCGATCCGATGCTGGGGGTTGACATGGCTTCAACCGGAGAAGTAGGCTGTATCGGCGACACTGTTTACGAAGCTGTGCTGAAGTCCATGCTTTCTGTCGGATACCGCATCCCGGAGAAGAATATTTTAATCTCATCGGGACCGGTAAAATCCAAGACAATCCTGCTGGAGGGTTGCCGGATGCTGGCTGAAAAGAATTTTCATATTTTCGCCACAAGAGGAACGGCAGAGTTCTTAAAGGATAATGGCATTGACTCTAAGATCCTTCACTGGCCCGACGAAGATGCCTCTCCCAATGTGATGGAATACCTTACAAACCATCGGATCGATCTTGTAATCAACATCCCGAAAAACCTTTCCAAGGAGGAGCTTTACAACGATTATACCATCCGTCGTGCGGCGATCGATTTCAACGTGCCGCTGATCACCAATGCCAACCTGGCTAATGTATTCGTGATGGCTTTCTGCAAGCTCAAACCGGAAGACCTGGAGATCAAATGCTGGCAGGAATACTAGAGCTGTTCCAATTACATGTTTTGGGCTAAAGCCCGGGTTATTTTTGGGGCCGCTTGACCCCCGACCTGAAGGTCAGGGTAATTCAAGCATGAAGAATGACAAACAGCCTGACTTACCACGGTCTTTAGGCCGGGGTACAAGAAACACAAAACAACAAGGCTTTAGCCCAAAACTTTTAGTAATTAAACCAGAATTTATGAAGTTATCAGTACGTCTGAACAATCACAAAATCAAAACTCAGATAAATTTTCTGATGGGTTTTAGTAAGAGTTGTTAATGTCTGTCTGCGGATTGTCGGTAATTTTATATTTATTTCAAACTATCAAGAAACGTTTCGATTTCCTTGTTGTAAAACAATATGCTATCATGGTACCAGTGTGAGTTTTCGTTAACGAATTTGTAAATGAACTTGTAACTTTTAATTCGTAATTCACAGTAGTGGATTAGTTTCCTGTTCCTTTCATGAAGTTGCGAGGGAAGATTTAGTTTGTCAGTTTCCCTAAGTAATTTAATATTTTCCTTCCAATAATAAATTCCCCTGTTTTTTATTTCGTATAATAGTTCTTCTTTTGGCATTTCTTCCGGAAGTTTATAAAACTCCAATGCCATTGATTCCATCGAGGAAAAGTGCTTCATACTTTCTTCATATTTTCCGAAATTATTAGGGATCTTTTCATAAATAACGAATGAAGTTGAACATACTAAAACGATCAGCATTGCTATGGTCCCGTATTTAATTTGGGGGACTCCTGGCTTTTTTATAGCCGGGTAATATAAAAAACCTATGATGAGCCCTCCTGTTAAACCTCCAATGTGAGCTGCATTGTCAATCCCGCCTTTCATTCCATTTAATAAATTGTAACCTACAAATACCACAATACTTGTCAGAAGGGCTTTCCTTGCTGTCTTTTCCACCAGATTTGTGGACAACATTGCAAGGAAAACGCCATACATCCCAAAGATTGCTCCTGATGCGCCGGCACTGATTGTTAACTCGTGCCAGTATAAACTTGTCACACTTGAAATGATGCCTGCCAGGATGTAGGCTGTTGCAAATTTTAACCAGCCCAATAATGGTTCTAACAGCAACCCTATGTATAGCAAAGCATACATGTTCATAAGGAGATGAAAAATTCCAATGTGAAGAAAGCAACATGTGATTAACCGCCACCATTGACCATCCAGGGTTACAGGGCGGAAATTTGCCCCCCAATTGATCAGGCTTTCGTTTTCAGGCATGAATATGCTGACGCCGGTTGATATCATCAGGATAAAAACGACGATATTCAGATCGATGAGAACTGGAGTAATAATAAATCCTTTCGCAGGTTTGAAGACAGCCAGCACTCCTGTAATTTTTCCTTTTGTTGTTACCGGGTTCCTAAAAACATTCTGTTCCTGTGAAGTCAGGATCGATTGTAACACAGCGATTTTTTCTGCAAGCTGTTCCTGGGTAAATGAATTTTTCATTTCATTGAAGGAGGAGACAAAGCTTTCGATGTTTCTCTTGTTCTTTCCCCAGTCCACCAATTGATTGCCGGTAGTTTTGCTTTTTAACCGGGCACCATTCTGAGTAATTTTCAATTCGATCTCCTCGGACCATGAAGCCAAAGAAAACGCGGTATAGGCAAGAAAACCGTCTTCACCAGTAGAACCAATCTTCCAGTCGAGTTTTTTTGCTACCTCCAGGCTAATTACCAGGAACTCTTCTTGGGTAAAATTATCCAATGGCAGGTTTCGTATGTGTTTTGGTGAAATTCCAAATGCCATGATTTAGTTTTTATTCTTCGTCGAATTGTATTGTTTTACAAGATCCCGAAGATGATAATAATCAAAAGACTGCCCTGCAAGTCCTTTAAGAAATACCGGGTTATCTTTTATCAACGGGTAAAACGCTTCCCTGAAATTCTTCTCCCCGCCGGGGAGCAGGACAAGCTCATTGCCAGGTTGTTTCTGAACGTAAAAGGCTTTTACACTGTAAAATTCTTCCACGCTGTTGCTGCCATAATTCGCCTCATTCGTCAAAGATCCATCGAGGTACGAGTCGGCCTGTTTTGCATCTTCGTACCCGGCGATCAGTCGGTATAGCATCAGGGATCCCCTTTCCAGGGCTTCTAAGAAAACAGAGTTGTTGTAGGGGGGTACGTTGTGGATCTCATAAAAGATCCCATTCCGGTAAAAAGCTTTCATGATGCCATCGCCTGCTGTGATATAGGGGATTTTTGTAAAATTCCCCGCAACGGGCGTCTTTATCTTTATCCCTTCTCTGATAAAGCAGATCGCTCCATCACCCTCAATCCAGATCAATCCACGAAGCGTGTCGTTACCGGGTGTAATGAGGTATCCTTTCCTGAATTTAATGATCTGTCCCCTTTTTACGATAACAGTTGAATCCTGGGAAAAGGAACATAAACTGCTAGAAATGAGAAAACAGGTTAATAAAATAGTGTATTTCATATCAAATATACTCTGAATGACCTCGTTTTTCTGGAACATAATAACAACATCCGATAAATAATGTCACTTCGGCAAAGAAAGATACTTTTCTTTTACTTCGTCATACACTGAGAATAGCCCGGTAGCCTTTCCGTCACGGTCAAACAAGCCACTTCTGGGGTTAAGTGGTTCCCAGATACAGGAACCTTTTCCCATGCTGTTTGGCAGGCTGAATATGATATCATTCACCTCACGCTTAAAGTCAGAGTACTCCACCACAATCAACGGTTTGTCATAACGTTTCATCAGGTCGGTCAGGTTGCTTTTCAGATCATACAGGGTCCCATGCCAACGCGGATAATATGAGAGACCGATAACATCAAACCGCACTCCCCGGGCGATCATATTATCGAGCCAGAATACTGCCTCGTCATTTTGTCCCCCAAGTGCAATATGCATCATTACAGGCAAGGCTGGGTTTACAGCCTCCACACCTTCGACTCCCGCTTTAAGCAGGTCTGCCAGCTGGTCGGGATGGCCGATATGGCCATCGGGCCAGAGTAACCCATGGTTGACCTCATTCCCAATCTGGACCATGGCAGGCAATGTGCCCTGTTGTTTCAAGGCAAGGAGCACTTTCGTGGTATAGGTTTTCAAGGAATCTTTCAGGGTATTAAAATCCAGACCTGTCCATACCTGAGGTTTATTTTGTTGCTGGGGATCGGCCCAATAGTCGCTGTAATGAAAATCCAGCAACAATTTCATTCCGTCATCCTTTATTCGCATGGCCATTGCAAGGGTCTGTGTGAGTCCGCAATATCCTTTACCAGGCGAATATCCTTTCCCGTTTTCAGGGTCGACGAAGATCCTTAACCGGATGTAATTGAATCCATGATCCCGCAACAGCTTGATAGCATCTTTCTCCTTACCGTTTTCAAAAAATTTCCTTCCCTGTTCCTCAATCTGCGGAAGGAATGAAATATCGGCCCCGATCATCCTGTCGATGGGTTTGGCCGTTGCCGGAAGCTGTTCCGGTTTCGGCTTCATCATGACCAGGTTGGCCGGGAGCGTATGGATCTCATGGGATCCGGGCCAGAGCTTCCCCGACCTGGCTTCGACCTTGATCTTGTCGGGTTTAGTACCGGCAATGAATAAAAGGTGACAGGTTCCATTCGCCAACCGGCAGGCAGCATATTTTTTACCGGCCGTATCAGTCCGGAGAATGAGATCGCGGCCATCAGGAGATGTAATCTTTCCATCTCCGTCTGTATAAATATGAATGGAATCAGTAGCTGAGGCGATCTCCCGCCCGAGGCTATCTGTCACAGCTATTCTTAAACGGGTATGGTCCCTGCCATTAGCCAGCATTGTGGTGCTGTAACTGGTCAGCATAATGGATACCGGTTTACCTGTTGCAACCTGGCTGACCGGGTCAAATTCAGATGTTTTTGTTTCCGGCCGGTTACACTGGATCAATAATACGATTCCAATGAAATAAAAAAGTTTAAATTTTTTCATAACTAAATCCTCCAGAAATTAAATCGGGTTGCACATAAAAAAATCAAGATAAAACCGAATCGATCCAGTTCTTTATAAAAGCCAGGACGGCTTCTTTTTCAAATTCGTTGTGAAGTTCGTGGAAAAGTCCCTCCCAGGCCTTAAAAGTATGTTCAGCAATTACTTTTTCTGAAAATTCACGGCTGGCAGAAAAAGAAGTCAGGGGATCATCTGTGCCGTGCATCAGCAAAAGAGGACAGGCAACCTCATCTGCATGTTTAAGTGCATATTCGCCTGCATGCGAAATTTCAAGGTAGGTCCTTACAGAAATACGATGATGAACCAGGGGATCGGCAATATATTTCCTGGCCACCTCTTCATCATGGCTTAGGAATGAAGGAATAATTCCATCCGGCTGGGTCATGGAAGGGAACACCAGGTTTACCAATGTTGCCAGGATTGCTTTGTAAAGGGGGAGTTTAAAGTTCAGCCGGAGCCAGGGGCTGGTAACAATGGCACCTGCCACATTTGGCTTGTTCCTGATGAGGTAGTTCAGGACAAGGTTACCACCCATGCTATGGCCATACAGCACGAGTGGCAGGGTTGGATGCCGTTTGCGGGCTTCTGCCAGGAAAAGGCTGATATCATCCATGACCTTATCAAAAGAATGGAGATGACCTCTCTTTCCAAATGACCTGCCATGTCCGGGAAGGTCAGCGAGGATCATTGCATAACCGGATGAGGCAAAATATGACCCGACATGACGGAACCGGCCGGCATGGTCACTCAATCCATGGATAAGAACGATCACACCTTTTGGTTCCCCTGCAGGAGACCATTCAAAGGCAAAAAACGACTGCCCTTCCCGGTACGGTATGTAGAATTCGGTTTCCGGCATGGGATAAAGTTAGAAAATCTAATGAGAGAAAATATTTTTCCCAGGAATTTTCTTATAGATCTCTAATCAATCCATTACCTTCTTGGGTTTTATAACCACAGTAGGCACAGTAGGTCACATTAGGTTAAATCAGATTGTATACATGGGTTGTGTTGTATTGTGTCTTCTATGTTCATTCTTTTGCTACCACCAAAGCCCCACTCCGGTCCCACCCCCGGCCCCTCCCCATTTGTGGAGGGGAGTAAGGGGAGGGGAGTAAGCGAAGGAGCCTCATGCTGGCGCGCCTCTTTGACGAGCCCATACCAGCGCGATGATCTATTCCTTTTGCCCTCAGGCCGGGCGGCCTCGTCACCGCAACGCAGTTGCGTCTGGGCTAATTTCACTTCGTTCAATTAACCCAGCCAAGACTGCTTATGCGGTGACTGGTATATTTTTTTCTTCTACAAAATGATGAAACCCATCCTGTTTTTTTGCACATTTGCATACAGATTACAAGGTGCGAACCGGTTCATCATCAGTTCCCGAAATAATTTTTAAGGTCAATCTCTTCCCATCCTGAATATTCGCGTACTTTCAGCCATATCTTTAACTGAGAGGGTTGAACAACGACCGAATAAATCGTTTTGACCGGGCCTCCTTCAGGAAATGTTGCTCCCCCCTGTGGAATTGTTAAATCAAAGATCTCCATCATTTTCTGTGGAGTAATATTTCCTTTATTCAGCTCTCCAAGTTTTATAAGGTTTGTACGGCGGGTGCAAGTGTACCCAATACCTTGATTGGTAGAATCAAAGAATATGATCGGGTAATTATGCCAGGAAGGATCTATAAAGTCGTTTGAAGCAGAGATCAAACCCTGTGCCTGTCTCAGAACAACCCTGTAGGTCGCCCATTCATAAATGGTTGCATGATCCGGGAAAGAAGCATTCATTATCAAGCCGCAAGTTGGAAGTGTTGTTTGGAACCAACTGTCAACTGCGTCGCTGGAAATATTTCTGAAAAGACTTTCAAGAAGTATATTATTGGTGTTCTCCCTTGCCAGGACGTTCGTTGTATCTGATGCCTGGCCGGTTTGCAGTTCGAGAAAGATCCCTTTATTGTTGAAAGATGTCTGGTAGAAAACCGATCCAATAAAATCGATATTGGCAACAGATGCCGGATATCCTGTCGGATTCCAGACCACTATATGGAAGTACTTGCTGAATAGCCGTAAATTTGAAGAGACAAGATCAAGGTTCCTCCCGGCCACCACGCTATGATCGGGAGTATAGTCTCCCCAGGCAGACAAACTGCTGCATCCGGTGGAGTAAATCATCAGGAAAGACGCTGACATGATATACGTTTGATCAGAAGTCAGTCCACTTGTTTCGGCAATCCCATCCAGATAATCCTTAAAGATCTTGGGAAAGTCATTATAATAATTTCTTCCGCTAGTTACAAGGTCTTCATATTTTATACCTTTTTCGCCAATCAGAAAATCGACTATCGCTTCTTTGTAAAAATCACCGAGCTGTTGTTTTAAAAGCAGCCCGTATTGCCGGCCCATTTGGTGGAATGTACCATTCAACTGGGCGATGTAAAATGATCCGGAAGGACTCTTGAAAAGTTTCCCTCCCTCAAATGTGTTGACCGGTTCATCACTTGATGAGCTTTTTTTGCAGCTGACAAGTCCTAGTATAACCAGGGTAAGTACTACTAACATTCTTGTTTTCATGACAAATTATTTTTATAAAAATAATATGACCCCGAAACAAAATTATAAGATTTACAGATGATAAAGTAATAAAAATTCTTTTTTAATCCATTATCAGGCTTTAAACCCAGGTGCGTATTTAATCACGCATTCCGCGTCATGCGTGACGCGATACACGGTGCACGATTCACGGCACGCGTTACGTTTTCCGGAAGGCTTATGTTGTGATTGGAATATTTTTTCCTGTTAACTGATCAACCCATCATGTTTTTGTGCAAATTTGTGGATCGGTTGAATGAATTGAACCTTTTCACTTATTAAAATTTTCGGGATGGGTTTTTTCGATGGATTAAGTCAGGGCTGCGGTTGCGTTTTCGGTATCGTCATTGGCATAATTTTGCTAATTATCCTTTTGATGCTGTTATAGTTTCACGTTCTTATTTATTTTGCCCTCAGGTCGGGCGGAACAATATTTACTTTCTTATGCTACCACCAAAAGAAAGTAACAAAGAAAAGTCACCGCTGCATGAATTTACTAAAAATTTTCGTCATTCGCTAAACTGCGGAAACTCGTCGCTTCGCTCCTAGCCCCTCCCCTTACTCCCCACCCCAATTGGGGTGGGGAAGGGGGTGGGGCCTCAATTTTCTTTACGCAAATTTCATGAGGCGGTTTTTTTGTGCACATTTGCATAAAGCAAACCATAAGTTAACCGACTCACTAGTGAATTCGTCCAATTGAAGATAAAAAATCTGATCATAGAATAAAATGTTTTCGAAATTGTCTTTTTACATTGATTAATAGAAGACGGCAGATTTGCGTCCGGGATTGTAATCGGCACTATTCTGCTTATTCTACTTTTAACAATATTATAAATCCAGTCTGAATGAACGCGACACGATGACCATGAACCGACGAAACGCCCTAAAGACCCTTTCCCTCGGCCTTCTTTCAACGCTGGTTAATGACCGGATGATGGCCCTGGAAAACCTATTTAATGATGAACTAAAACGCGGAGATTTCGGGAAGGATTTTTTATGGGGCGTTGCCACTTCTGCTTACCAGATCGAAGGCGCATATAATCTCGATGGCAAGGGAATGTCCATCTGGGATACCTTCTCTCATAAAGATGGAAACATTAAAACCAATCAGACGGCGGATACTACCTGTGATTTCTATTCCCGTTATCCTTCAGAGATAAAAATAGTAAAGGATCTTAATTTTAATGCTTTTCGCTTTTCGCTTTCGTGGCCGCGGATCCTGCCAACTGGACGAACGCAGGTGAATTCGAAAGGAATCGATTTTTACCAACGCGTAATCGATGAATGCCTGGAAAGGGGCCTTGAGCCCTGGATAACTTTATATCACTGGGATCTGCCTCAGGCTTTAGAAGACCGGGGAGGATGGAAGAACAGGGAAGTTGTCGACTGGTTTTCTGAGTATGTTCTGCTTTGTGCCAAAACATTTGGTGACAGGGTTAAGAACTGGATGGTTTTGAATGAACCCTTTGCGTTTACCGCACTTGGGTATTTCCTTGGAATGCATGCACCCGGAAAATATGGCCTTAAGAATTTTATTCCTGCCGTCCATCATGCAACTTTATGCCAAGGCATCGGGGGAAGGATCTTACAGGAGAATGTAAAAAATGGCAGGATAGGAACCACCCAAACTATAACCCTTGCGGATCCGTTTGAACAAAATGAAGAGGACATTGAGGCTGCGAAGCGTGCCGATGCCTTCCTTAACCGTATCTTCATCGAACCGGCTGTGGGACTGGGCTACCCGGTTTCGGACCTACCTGTTTTATCACGAATTGAAAGATACATGAAGCCCGGCGATCCTGATCTGATGAAATTTGATTTTGATTTTATAGGGGTGCAAACCTATACCCGGATCATGGTAAAACACAAGGGAATAATCCCGGTCATCCATGCCCTTCCTGTTTCGCCTAAAAGAAGAAATGTTAAGCAGGTCACGGAAATGAAATGGGAAGTCTATCCGGAGGGAATTTACCGGGCATTAAAATTTTACGAGAAATATCCGATTCATGAGATTTATATTACCGAGAATGGAGCCGCTTTTAAAGATGTTTTAATCGATGGAAAAGTTCATGATCAGGAGCGGATCGAATTCTTTAAGGAATATTTAAAGCAGGTTTTGAGGGCAAAGAATGAAGGAGTAAACGTTAAAGGATATTTTGTGTGGTCACTTTCCGATAATTTTGAATGGGCCGAAGGATACAGGCCGAGGTTCGGATTGGTGTATGTTGATTTTAAAACACAGAAGAGGTATGTGAAGGATTCGGGGGAGTGGTTTAAGGAATTCCTTAAGAATTAAAAATTAAAGATTAAAAATTACATTAGATGTCCTTTACCGATTTCTGATAAAGGGATGAAAAAGAACGCTGGTAAAGAAAAATTTTCTAAATTTGCACCTCAATCGGGGCGTGGCGCAGTTGGCTAGCGTATGGCGCCAAAGGCGCCAGGGTTGGAAGTTCGAGTTCTTAAAAAGATTGAAAAATATATCGGGGCGTGGCGCAGTTGGCTAGCGTATGGCGCCAA
>Ga0182027_10001608_pt1 | contig 37559 bp, 32 predicted proteins | sample 712E1DmetaG_FD_121300 | JGI IMG/M metagenome (GOLD analysis project Ga0182027, IMG submission 121300) | Permafrost microbial communities from Stordalen Mire, Sweden - 712E1D metaG (Illumina Assembly) | ecosystem: Environmental > Terrestrial > Soil > Wetlands > Permafrost | place: Sweden...
GAGGCTCCGAGGCGTCCAAAGCCGTCAGCGAAGGTCCATATCGAAAAAACTCAAAACACCACCTATCCAATTGACCGCGCATAACTTATACGCCGAGGGTCAAGCGATAGCCGGACAGCAGTGTGACGATATACACCCGCTTAGAGCAATGGCAGGAGCAGGGAATTATATCGCCCGAGCAGCACGCCCTGCTTCGAGGCCTCTCCCGTGGAGAGCCGTTCTCTCTTTTTCTCGAGCTGAACATTCTCCTTTACGCGGGGATTGTGGCGTTCGTCGCCGGCCTCGGCTGGACCGTCAGCACCTGGTCGCAGCAACTGGGCGACGTCCTCATTCTGACCGTCCTCTCCATGCTGCTCGCCGCCTGCTTTTGGTACTGCTTCTCGCGCGCGGCGGCCTGGTCCCGAGCGGAAGTGTCTTCCCCCAACCTGGCATTCGATTACGTGCTTTACCTCGGCTGCCTCACATGGTCCTTGGAACTCACTTACCTTGAGAATCGGTTTCACCTGCTGTCCGGCCAATGGGACTTATATCTGTGGGCAACCGCCGGCCTTTTCTTCCTCCTCGCCTATCGTTTCGACAGCCGCTTCGTGCTGTCGCTCGCCTTGTCCGCGCTCGCTGGATGGTTCGGCCTCACCATCTCCTACTGGCCGACGCATCAGGACGCAACCTACAGGCAATACGCGATTCTCTACGCCGTCCTCGTCACCGGTGCTGGGGCGATACTGCAGCGCCGCGGCCTGAAAGCGCATTTCCTCGGCACGTATCTGAACATCGGCGCCAATGTTCTCTTCTGGGCGGTGCTCTCCGGGGTCTTCGAGTGGCAGGACGCCCTGGTCTGGTACATGGCTCTCCTTGGTGCCTGCGGCGCATCTCTCGCCTGGGGGCTCGCGCGCCGGCAGTTTTCCTTCGTCGCCTACGCCGCCGTCTACGGCTACGTGGGCATCAGTTGGATCGTCATCCGCAGATTGCAGGGCGCTACCGCTGTTCTGAGCTATTTCGTCGTCACCGGTGTCGCCATGCTTGTCATGCTGGTCATGATCGCGCGCCGCTTCGGGAGGGAAGCTTGAGAGCCTACACCGAATCGAGCGAAGAAGCTCTGCGGGCCCGCGATCTGCTGAAGGACTGGGCCGGCGAAGGTCTCCTCACCCAGGCGCAGTACCAGCGCATGGAGCAGGACACCGTCTGTGAGCTCCGCCGCACCAACATTTTTCTGCGGCTCGTGATGTACCTTTTTACCCTGATCATCGTTGGCGCCGCCGTGGCCTTGTTTTTCGAAGTCTTTCTGTCGCGACAAGAGTCCGGCACTCTCCTGCTCATCTTCGCTGCCATGTCCTACGCGGCCGCGGAATTCGCGGTCGCCCGAGCCCGGCTGTATCGCTACGGAATCGAGGAAGCTCTGGCCACCTGCTCGGTTCTCTTTCTATGCTACGGACTGCAGGCAACGAAGCCGGACGGAGCGCAATTCCTGGTTCCTGCCGTCGGCGCCATCGCCTGGCTGTGGATATGGCGTCGTTTCGGGCTCCCCTATGCGTTTCTCGGCGCAATGATCTGCGTCCTGGGGTTGCCGGACTACTTCACCTCGTCCCATTCGGCGCGACATCTGATCGTCGCAGCGTTGTATGCAGTCGGCCTGATAGCGGTGGCCGCGGCACGCTCCCACCATCGCTTCACGGTACTCAACGACGACTATTCCGTCGCCGAAGCGTTCCTCTGGCTCGGCATCTACCTGGCCATCAACCTTCAGCTTTCGCCAATGAATCTGCTCGGGAACTGGTGGTGGGGCCCGCGGACCGCCGCTGAATTCTCAAGGCCGTTCTACTGGACCACCTGGGTGCTGATCTGGTGCCTTCCACCCGCCGTCCTCGCGCGCGGCGTGCGGCTGAAAGATCGGTGGGTGATCGCAGCAGGCGCGATCGCCGGAATCCTGACCCTGGTCACCAACAAGCCGTATCTCGGCTGGCCGCACCATGCCTGGGATCCAATGCTCCTGGGCGCCCTGTTGATCGCTGTCGCGCTCTTCCTTAGTCGCTGGCTCGCCCGCGGCCCGAGCGGAATTCGTCACGGCTTTACCGCCCGCCGGCTCTCGGGGAAGGACAAACAGTGGATGAACGCCGGAGCGGTCGGACTCGGTATCCTATCGCCGCACTCATTCACGCCGAGCCCGCAACCAGACAGTCCCGACTTCCGCCCCGGCGGCGGAGATTCGGGAGGCGGAGGCGCTTCCTCCGATTTCTGAAAGCCGCCAGGTGCATGGCCTATCGTCTGCGAAGCGCGACCCGCGCCACCCGTCGCCCTATACTGGGAGAGAAATCTTGTTGAGGAGTTCACGCCCGTGTTGATTGATGCGATTGACGTCAAACGAAAGACCCGGTTTGAGATTGACAACACTCCGTACTCCTGCCTCGACGTGGAGGTGAACACGCCTACCGCGCGGGGCGGGCAGACCCTGGTGCGTCTAAAAATCCGTAACCTGATCACAAACGCGGTCTTTGAGAGGACCTTCAAGGCGGGTGAGAAGTTCCGAGAGCCGGATCTGCAGATGGTTCAGGCCTCCTACCTGTATAGCGACGGCGATGGTTCTTACTTCCTGGACCAGCAGAGCTATGAGACCCTCACGCTCGCCGAGGATGTGATCGGGAACGCGCGGGACTTCCTGACCGAGGGAGGCATGGTCGATCTGCTCAAGTACAATGGCAATCCCATCGGCTTGGAATTGCCCCCATTCGTGGAGTTGGCAGTTGCCTCCACGGAACCGGGCGCGCGTAGCGATACTTCGAGCGGCAGCGTGACCAAGCCAGCGACGCTGGAGACCGGCCTCAAGATCCGCGTTCCCCCGTTTATCAAGGAAGGTGAAAAAGTGAGAGTGTCAACCGAGAGCCGCGAGTTTGCGGGGCGGGCCTGAGATCTGGTCCCCCTATCCGTGTGGGTGCGATTGGTAGTGCTGCCGGAGTAAGTCCTTGCCGTAATCGTTGCCGTTTGGCGTGCGCACCACGCAGTGAATGTGCTGGCGCGTCGGCGCGTTGGGGTCCTTCGTGAATCGCGCCAGGTTCGCGGGCCGCTGGTGATCGAATTCGATCAGAATCACGGGGCTGTGGATGCGGTAGTAGTAGACGCCCGCTGAATCCGAGCCGCCAATCCAGGCGAACCACGTGCGGTCGATGTGCCGCTTGACCTCGTCCATCTTTACGCGAGCGTGCCCGTCGTCCATGTTGCCAACGTACAGGTCGACCAGATCCAGAAGGTGCTTGCGCCCCGGCTGAGAAAAATCAGCGGCGCGCGCCCCTGCGTAGTCGAGCACTACGTTGTCCTTGAACGCCTCCGTCAGGTTATAGTTCCGGGTCTTGTCGGGGTTGAGGACGGCCTTGGCGCGCTGAGCCTGGTCTAGCGCCAGCAACAGGTCGAGGCCCTGGTTCTGCTCATCCTGAAGAATCGAGATGCCCTTGTACTTGCCGGAGGTGGCGGTCACCGGCTCGGAACCCACGAAGAACGGCGTCATCACCACCTGATCTCCCAGCACGAAGTAGTTGATGATGGCGTGGTGCCCGTCGAGCTGGAATCCCCAAGGTTCGCTCGCGGACGGCTTGCCCATCACGGTGATGAAATAGAGCCATTCACCGAGAAACTCGTGGTCGTTGGTCAGCTCGGCGAGGGTCTCGTTGAGCCGCATGATGTCGCGGGTCAGTTTCAGGCCGCGCGCGCTCAGGGATGCCTCCAGCAGACCAAAGGCAGCGCCGCGTTGGGAGTCCGTCATCTCCTGGAAGCTGACGCCCTGGCGCACATAGAAATGCTGGTTCATCCACTTGCGCCATTCCGGATCGTCCACCGCGAACATGGTTCGGTCGCGCTGCTGCTGGGTGAGAGTCGCCAGGAAACGCTCGGCGGCGTTGCGGACCGGGTCAGTCGAGACACCGCTGGAATGAATGCCGAAGAGGGCGGGTTCGACGGATCCGTTGGCGGTAATGCCCTTGAATGGTTCGGCCAGACCCTTGCGCTCGTAATCGGCCGACATTTGCCGGAAGCGCTCGGCCGTGGCGGCGGAGTCTTGCGGGAAGGCGTGGGGAGCGAGAATAGCGCCCGGGATCAGGGTCGAAAACAGCATCCGGCGTGTCAAACGCGGGGCGTGGGGATGGTCCTCGTGTGTATGGGGGTGATCATTGACGATTCTCATGTTGGAGCCCAGTTGCGTCTATTGTACAGCGAATCTGCGGGGTGGTGGCGGTTAGTCAGGCGACGAGTTCACGTTTTACGCGTCTCTTTTGTCCGACAAATCCGCCGAGCCATCCCAACCCCATAACGACTAGAGCGATGAGCAAGTTATGCAAACCAAGCCGCCCACCAAAAGCGAGTGTCACCGCCAAACCCAGCAGACCGGCCAGAATGCCCGTGAGAACGCAGTGCATGACAATGGCGGTCTCGGCTCTTTGAGCAAGCTTGAGGGTGACAACCAATGTCAGTAACATCTCAACCCACGGCATCAACCTGGGGCTGACCGACGCGGCGAAGCGATTAATGGCATTTTGGTCGGGAGCGCCCCGAGCCTCAAAGGCCAGGACAAATGCGTAGACGACGACTACGGCCATCACCATAAGGAAACTCAGCGCGATGACTGCAATCGCGGCGCCGAAAACGCGGAGCCATCGGATTCCTGATAGTGAGTCGTTCATTTCCTGGACCAGAGGCCAACAATACCACGTCCGGTCAGGCTGCGGGTCACTCCTCGCGCAGCAGTCGGAGAGGATCGATCGACAGCGCGCGTTGCGCTGGAATCCAAGTAGCCAGAAGCCCGAGCAACAACATCGCGAGAACCACGCCACCCAAGACCAGCGGATCGCGGGGAGTCGCTTGATAGACGATGGCAGCCAGCACCTGGCTCGCCAGAACCCCCAGCACCAATCCGGCTGCTGAACCAAGGGCCAGTAGCTTGAGGGCCCGTCCCAACGCTGCCTGCAACACGTCCTTCCGCTGGGCGCCCAGGGCCATACGAATTCCCAGTTCCCGCAGCCGCCTGCTGACCGAGTACGCCGCCATTCCAAAGATGCCGGTTATGGAGAGCATCGCCCCCATCATGCCCATCACACCCAGCGACACCGTCGCCACACGGGAAGCAAACAGAGCGCCGTCCATTCCCTTGTTCCACGGTGTGGTGAAGACAGGCAGCCCTCGATCCAGGTTCCGCAGCGCACTCCGGACGGCTGCCGCCAGTTGCTGAGGATCGCGGTTCGAGCGCACCACCAGCCAGGTCTCGGTCGATGGCGACTGCAGGATGGGGAGAAACATCGCGGGCTGCAGGCTTTCGGCGAGATTCGTGGTGTATTTTCCTTGTTCTACAATACCGACTACCTGCACGCGCGTTCCATCCCGCATCTTGTAGTAACTTCCCATTGCGTTCGTTACTGAGCCGAAGAGTCTGCGCGCAAACTCCGGGTTGATCACGGCCACGCGCGGCGCAGTGTTGTCGTCGTGCCACGTGAGGGAACGTCCCGACAACAAGGTCGTGCCCGCCGCATGGAAGTACCCGGGAGAGATGCTGTAGCATACGGGTTCGGCAGCGACATTGGCGGGCCTCAGATCGGTCGTCGCGTCGGCAAAAACAACCGCGGGTTTCCAGCCCTCCGCTAGCGGGGGGTTATCAACCAAGCCGGCGGATGTTACTCCGGGAATCGTCTCCATCGCATTGATCATGCGCTTTTGCATCGCCGGCGCTGTGTCTTCGGTGTAGCCCGACATACTCAGATTGGTTTCCACCAGCATCGCGTTGCGCCGCTCAAACCCGAAATTGCCGTCAAGCGAGCGCACCAGGCCACGCATGGCAACCATCGAAGAGGTGACCAGCACCGCACAGATCGCAATCTGAACCACGAGCAGCAGGTCCCGGACGGTAATCCGCCGCCCAACCGTACCTGTCGATCCCGCTTTGACGATCTGGTATGGATCCACTCTGAGCACCTGGCGCACCGGAACAATACCGAAAAGGATACCGCTGACCAGCGCCAGAACCAGGGCGACTACATAGACCTTGGCATCCGGGTTCACGGGCACCTGGATGGGAAATCTGGGCGCCGGTTGCCACACGCTCAGCCCGCGCAAAAGTATGACGCTGCCCCATAGCCCGGCCGCGCCGCCCATCAGCGAAATCAGAATCGCTTCGGTAAACAGCGTCCGCAGAATCCGGTTGCGGCTCGCTCCGAGCGCCAGTCGCAGAGCGACCTCCCGGGAGCGGTCGGCCGCGCGTGCCGAAAACAGGCTACCCAGATTGGCACATGCCGCCAGCAGGATCAACCCCGCCAGCAGCATCAATCCCGTGACAAATGCTCGCACTGGACGGATAAAGAAATCGCCAGGAAGACTTGGACGCGCCAAGGAAAACGTCATCTGCGCGTCATCTTTGGGATAGGCCTTTTCCAGCCAAAAGCCGATCGAAGTCAAGTCGGCGGCAGCTTGTGCCGGAGTGACTCCCGGCTTCAGATGGCCCATCACCTGAAAGACCAAATGGGCGCCGCGCGCGTCCAGGCTATTGCGTCCATCCACTTGCTCCTGGTTCACGATGGGCACAAAGAAATCGGGGGAGAAGAACAATAGGGTGCCGCGGAACCCGGGCGGAGCTACCCCCAGGATGGTAAACGGATGCTTGTTCAGTTCGACAACACGGCCCACCACGCCACGGGAATCCTGGAAATGGGTGTGCCAGTATTTGTAAGTCAGCACTATGTAGGGAGCGCTGTTGGGGCCATGCTCATCGGAGCCGTGAAAGAAACGGCCCACATACGGCTTAACGCCCACTACGTCGAAGTAATTCCCGCTAACTTCATAGAGCCAGACGCGCCCCGGGTTTGAGCCCGCGTCGAGGCCCGCCGCAGCGATGTTATAAGCTGCCAGACCTTCAAAGGTGCGATTGCGGTCACGCAGATCCAGATAGTCGGGATACGACTGGTAAGTCCCCCAAGCGCTGACGCGCTGGATTCCATAGAAGCTCTCCGCCCGAGGCACATTGAGCGGGCGCAGGATCACCGCGTTCAAGATCCCAAAGACCACGGCGTTTGCGCCGATCGTCAATGCAAGGGTCAAAACGGCGACGACCGTGAATCCGGGAGACTTGCGCAACACGCGCAGGCTGAAGCGAACGTCCTTTACGAGAGTCTCGAGGAAGTCGCCGCCCAGCGCTTCGCGGCATTCCTCCTTGAACCGCTCCTGTCCGCCGAACTCCATACGCGCGCGGCGCTCCGCCTTGGCGCGATCCAGGCCGGAGCGTTCCAGATCGTCGGCGCGGTGCTGGATGTGCGAGCGAAGCTCTTCGTTCATCTCCTCCTCGACCTGAGGACGACGAAGAAACCTGGCGGCGGCGGAGCGGAAGTAGGCGAGGAGTCTCATATTTCCTCCGGTCGGGCGGCGAGGGCGGCGGCGATGGCGTCGGCCAGGCGGTTCCAGCCATCCGTTTCCTCCTGCAGACGCTTGCGCCCCAAGGCCGTGAGCTCGTAGAACTTGGCGCGGCGGTTGTTGTCCGATGTCCCCCAGCTTGCTTCCAGAAGGCCCTGGCGCACCAGGCGGAACAAGGCGGGGTAGAGCGCTCCCTGCTCGATCAGCAGGGCTCGCCCGGAGATCTGCCCGATGCGCAACAGAACCCCATAGCCATGCAGAGGGCCGAGAGAGACCGCTTTCAGAACGAGAAGGTCGAGAGTACCTGGAAGAAGCTGGGCCTGGCCGGACATGCGCTCTCCTTAGCTACTCAGGAGTATAACCCGACATTCCTAAGCTGTCAAGGAGAGAAATCCACTCGCAAAGGGGAACTTTTCTGTTACCTAGACGTCTATGTACTATGAGGTCTGAGTATGGCCAAGTCTGACGCTCTTCAAGGTTCGCTCGATCTGCTGGTTTTGAAAATACTGTCGCGGCGTCCGCGCCTGCACGGCTACGCCATCATGTCGGCGGTCAAGGATATCTCCGGCGACGTGCTCCGCGTCGAGGAGGGCTCGCTCTATCCGGCGCTGCACCGCATGGAGGAAGCCGGGTGGATCCGCGCCCAATGGATCACGAAAGACTCGGGGCAGCGCGCGCGCCTGTATGAACTGATGGCGGCGGGGAAGAAGCAGCTTGCCACCGCGGAATCGCGCTGGCACGCGGTGACGCTAGCGGTGAATCGGGTACTACGGGAGGCCTGACATGTCGATGTGGTCACGCATAGCCAACGTTTTTCGCGGCGATCGCCTGAATCGGGAGATCGACGAAGAGCTGGAATCGCACATCCTGGAAGCCATCGAGGAGGGCCGCGACCCCGCCGAGGCGCGGCGAGCGTTCGGATCGGCGCTCCGGCAGCGCGACCAGAGCCGCGACATCCGCCTGATCGCGTGGCTCGATTCGCTCCGCGCCGACACCATCTTCGGCTGGCGGCAGCTAAAGAAGAACCAAGTCACCTCGGCCGCGGCGATTCTGTCGCTCGCGGTGGCCATCGGGGCCTCGACGGCCGCATTCCGGTTGATCGACGCCCTGCTGCTGCGTCCCTTGCCGGTGGCAAACGCCGACCGCCTCTACGAAGTTTCGCGCCAGGGCGTCTTCGACGGCACGCCCGTGACATACGACGTCTGGGCCTATCCCGCATTCCAGCAGATGCGCGCCGCGGTCAAGGATCAAGCCGAGTTGATCGCCGTCTCGAATGCCGAACCGGTGGATCTGACTTGCAAGTCGGACCAGGAGATGGAGCAGGCCTACCTGCAATACGTCTCGGGCCCTATGTTCACCGCACTCGAAATTCGTCCGGCCCTCGGCCGCGTGCTTACTCAAGACGACGACCTCAAGCCCGGCGCGGAACCCTACGCCGTGCTCTCTTACGACTACTGGTCGCGTCGCTTCGGCCGGGACCCCAAGGTCGTCGGCCGCACGTTTCTGATGGGCGACCGCCTTTACGAGATCGTCGGCGTCTCCCAGGGGCGTTTTACCGGCACACAGCCCGGCACGATGGTGGACGTCTTCGTGCCCATCGTAATGCATCCCGCCGCCACGCACGACGACTGGACCTGGCACCAGACCCTGGCGCTGCTGACGCCCGGCGCGCCGATCGAACCTCTGCGCGCGAAATTGCAGGCGATCGCGCGAGCGTTCGACCAGGAGCGGATGAAGGGGAGCACCTCGGGCATGCCTAAACAGATTCTGGACGCCATGCTCAGCCAGAAGGTCGTGCTCGAACCGGCGGCCACGGGCGCCTCGGAATTGCGGTCAGAAACGCGGCGGCCGCTCGCGATTCTCGGAGTCCTGGTGGCCCTGGTCCTGCTCATCGCGTGCGCGAATGTAGCCAACCTGATGACGGCTCAGGCCACGGCGCGGGCCCGCGAAATGGCCCTGCGGGTCTCGATTGGCGGTGGCCGATGGCGGTTGATCCAACTGATGCTGGTCGAAAGCGCCTTGCTGGCCTTTCTTGCGGCCGCGGTCGGCGCGGCGTTCGCGTGGTGGTCCGGACCGTTCATCGTCGGCATGATCAATCCACCGAACAATCCGGCGCGCCTGATCCTGCCCGCCGACTGGCGGGTGCTAGGCTTCGGCGTGGCGCTCGCGCTGGCGGTCACCCTGCTGTTTGGCCTGGCCCCCGCGCTGCGCGCCTCCGCCGTCAATCCGGTCAGCGCCATCAAAGGAGGAGAGGACCCGCACTCGCGCCGGCGTTTGATGCACGCGCTGATCGCTGTGCAGGTGGCGTTCTGCTTCCTGGTGCTGTTCGTCGCCGGCCTTTTCGTGGCGACATTCGAACGGCTGTCGAATCAGCCCACGGGCTTTTCCGCCGATCGCGTTCTGGTTCTCGATGCGGTGGCAAAGCGTCCCCAGCCGCCGGCGCTCTGGGACCAACTGGCCGAGCATCTGCGCGGGATGCCAGGAATCGAGGCGGTGGCGCTGGCGGATCAGCCTTTGCTCGGACCCGTGGGTTGGAATAACTTGGTTTCGATCGACGGCGCACCGCCCAACGGCGTTCTGGTCAACATGCTCAGTGTCTCGCCCGGCTGGCTGGAGGCGATGAAGATTCCCCTGTTCGATGGCAGGGACCTCGGTCCGAACGACGCGTTTCCCGGCTCCGCGCTGGTTAATCGCGCTTTCGCGAAGACTTACTTCCACGGGGAAAGCCCGGTTGGAAGGTCGTTCGAGCTGGTGTTCAGTGGAAACATCCGGCTGCGTTTTCGGGCGGTAGGTTTGGTGGGGGATGTCAGGTATCGAACGGTGCGTGAGCCGATGCTGCCGCAGGCCTACGTGCCATTTCGGTCTATCGGAGCCAACGGTGAGCCAGGCCGCAGGGACGGGGGCAAGCTGATTGTGCGCACCGCTAGCGCCGACCCTCTAGCGCTGGCGCAATTGCTGCGCCGGGAAGTTCCGCAGGCGCGTCCCGAATTTCGCGTGAGCGGCATTCGCACGCAATTGGACGTCAACCAGGCGCGTACCGTGCGCGAACGGCTGCTCGCCGCGCTGGCGCTGTTCTTTGCGGTAGTCGCGCTGCTGCTCGCGGGTGTGGGCCTCTATGGCGTGTTGCACTACTCGGTGTTGCAGCGGCGCCGCGAAATCGGGATTCGCATGGCCATAGGCGCTCCAGCGGGTAGCATTGCGCGGCTGGCGATCGCGGATGTCTTCGCAGTGGCCCTTGGTGGAGCGGCTGCCGGCCTCGCACTCGGCATGGCATCGGTGCGATTCATCGCCTCGCTATTTTATCAAGTGAAGGCAACCGATCTGCCGATGCTCGTCTTCCCTTCGCTGGCTCTTCTTGCGGTAGCGCTGCTGGCGGCGCTGCCGGCGGTGATCCGCGCCGTGCGAATCGACCCGGTCACTATGCTGCGCGAGGAGTAATTCCGACCAGCGTGTTCTTGATCTGCCTGATGGCGCGCACTGCACTCTTCCACACCGCGGGAATCTACGGCGTGGTTACTCGCATCGGTCGACTGGCGGTCGGACAGACCATAATCCTCCATCCGGCGGACCGAACGATCTCGGAACGCCGAGGTTGATTACGCGCCACCAAGGCCGGATCTGTAATAGCCTGGAGTGACATGCTCTCTCATCTCACACTCGGGTTCATGCTGGCTGTGGCTGCGACGGGCGCGGCCGAGACCTCGCCGGTGGTGCTCAAATCGCCCGATGGCGCGCTTGAAATGTCGATCGGGACCGTGCGGGACGGCCAACTGGCGTACCGCGTGGCGTTCCGCGGAAAGCCCGTGATCGAGTGGTCCAACCTCGGCCTGGAGATCGAAGGAGCGCCGGTGCTGGGCGCGGCCGTCGCGATCGAATCGTCCCAGGCATCGAGCGCGGACCAGACCTGGAACTCGGTGGCCGGCAAAGCCAATCCCATCCGCGATCACTACAACGGCGTCACCGTGCAGACCGCGGAGACCACGGCTGGCGGACGGCGCCTGGCCATCGAAGCCCGCGCCTACAACGACGGCGTGGCCTTCCGCTACTTCGTGCCCGAGCAGCCGTCGCTCAAGCAAATGCGCATCACCAATGAGGCGACTGAATTCCGCTTCCCCACCGACGCCACCACGTGGTCTTTGATCCTGCGCGATTTCCAGACCTCGAGCGAGGACGATTATCACGAGCTGACCATCCGCGGACTCCACCCCGAATACCTGGTGGGCCTGCCGGTTCTGCTGGAGGTGCCCGGCGTGGCCTGGGTAGGCCTCTCCGAAGCGTATATCGACGACTGGGCCGGCCTCTTCGTCCACTCGGTGATCGATCAGAACACGCTGACCGCGCGCCTGGCGCCTCGCGTGGAGGACCCGACCGCGCCGCACATTGCGTGGCCCATCCAAGGGTCGCCGGTCTCCGTCATCCGGCAGACGCCCGCCCATTCGCCCTGGCGCGTGCTGATGATCGGCGCCGATCCGGGCCGCCTGGTGGAATCGAACCTGGTGGTGAACCTCAACCCGCCATCCGCCATCGCGGATACTTCCTGGATCAAGCCCGGAAAGACGGCCTGGGATTGGTGGTCGGGCCCGCTCGTCAAGGGCCAGCCGTTTCAGGGCGGGATGAACACGGCGACCATGAAGTACTTCATCGATTTCTCGGCGCGCAACGGATTCCCGTACATGCTGGTCGACGCAGGTTGGTCCGCGCCCGGTCCGACGCCTCCCGAGGCGGTCGGTCCCTATGCGCGGGGGACGGACCTCACGAAGTTCAACCCCGAGGTCAACATATCGGAACTGGTCGAGTACGGGCGCTCGAAGAACGTCCGGATCTGGCTCTGGGCGCACTGGACCGCCATCAATCATCAGTTGGACGCCGCCCTCGATCAGTTCGAAAAGTGGGGCGTCGCGGGAGTGAAGATCGACTTCATGGACCGCGCCGATCAGTGGATGGTCAACTGGTATAGGGACGTCGCGAGGAAGGCGGCCGAGCACCACGTGCTGGTCGATTATCACGGCGCGTTCAAGCCCGACGGCCTGCGGCGCACGTATCCCAACGTGCTGACGCGCGAGGGCGTGATGGGCGCCGAATACAACAAGTGGAGCGCGCGCGAAACGCCCACGCACAACGTGACGCTGGCCTTCACCCGCATGCTGGCGGGGCCTATGGATTACACGCCCGGCGGGTTCGACAACGTCACCCGCGCGACGTTTGAGCCGCGCAACCTGGGGCCCTCGGTGATGGGCACGCGGGCCCACCAGACCGCGCTCTTCGTGGTCTTTGAGAGCCCGTTCCAAATGGTGGCGGACCATCCGGCCGCCTATGACGGCCAGAAGGAGACCGCGTTCCTGAAGGCCGTCCCGAGCACCTGGGACGAGACGCGCGTCATCAACGGCCGCCCGGCCCGGTTCATCACCATTGCGCGGCGCAGCGGCCGCGAGTGGTACGTGGGAGCGATCACCAACTGGGACCCGCGCGAGGTGGATCTGCCGCTCAGCTTTCTGGGCGCCGGCGCGTTCAACGCGGAGATTTACGCCGACGGCCCCAACGCCGCGGCTGAGCCCAAAGACAGCGTCCTCGAGAAGCGGCGCGTGGACGCGGGCACCGTGCTGAAGCTGAAGCTCGCGCCGGGCGGAGGCTGCGCCATCCGCCTGGTTCCGGCGGAGTAGGATATCCCTATGGTCCGCATCGCCTCGCTCCTGCTGGCGGCCGTGATTTCGTGCGCGGCACAGAACGCGCCGCTGACGGACGGCGACCGCGATCGCGCGATGAAGCTGTTCGACGAGCACAAGCTTGTCGACGCCCTGCCGCTGCTCGAACAGCTCGCCGTCGAGCGGCCCAAGGACGCCGTGGTGATGGAGCACCTCGGCTTCGCGGTGCTCGCCAACGCCGCCGGCATGAAAGACGCGGAGGTGGCCAAGCAGGAGCGGCGGCGCGCCCGCAAAATCCTGCTCCAGGCCCAGGCGCTGGGAGACAACAGCAATCTGTTGCAGATTCTGTTGCAGGGCATTCCCGAAGACGGCGGCGACGCGCCCGCGTTCTCGAAGAACCCGGAAGTGCAGTCTGTGATGCGCGACGCCGAGGCCGCGTTCGCCCGGGGCGACCTCCCGCAGGCGCTCGACGGATACATCAGAGCCTTCGCGCTCGACCCCAAGCTTTATGAGGCGCCCGTGTTTGCGGGCGACACCTACTTCAAGATGCACCAGATGGAGCCGGCGTGCGAGTGGTACGCGCGCGCCGTGGCGGTGGATCCGGACCGCGAGACCGCGCACCGCTATTGGGGCGATGCGCTGATGGCCATGGGCAAGCCGGCCGAGGCGCGTCCGAAGTTCCTGGAGGCGATCGTCGCCGAGCCATACCGCCGCAAGACCTGGGTGCGCGTAGAGCAGTGGGCCGGGCGCAACAAGCTGACTCTCGCGTCCCCTAAGATCACGCCACCGAACTCGGTTGCCGCGCCTTCAACCGGGGCCGACGGCAAGACCAATATCAACATCACCATCGACCCGTCCACGCTCGGCAAGGGCGGGGACCAGGACGGCCGCAGCGCCTGGTTCATCTACTCGCTCCTCCGCGCTACCTGGCCCACCCAGAGGTTCGCCAAGGAGTTCCCCGCCGAAAAGCAGTACCGCCATTCCTTGAAGGAAGAGTCCGAGTCGTTGCACATGGTCGCCACCCAGGCGCGGTCGAAGAAGGCGAAACATCTGGACCCGCAGTTGGCCCTGCTCCTGAAGTTGGACGATGCCGGGCTGCTGGAGGCCTACGTGCTGATCTCGGCGGCCGACCAGGGAATCAGCCAAGACTACGCCGCCTACCGCGCCGCGAACCGCGACCGCCTCCGCCGCTACCTGGACGAGTTCGTAGTGCCCAAGCTGCCCTGAAAATCAATCTCAGCCACGAATGAACACGAATGGACACGAATAAAGCCTTCTTGTATCCATTCGTGTGAATTCGTGTGCACTCGTGGCCAGTATTGTGGCCTTTCTGTGCCCATCTTACCGGTCTTACCGTAGCCGGAAGTTGACCTCCACGGTAGCCAGGACAGGCACCGGTTTGCCATCCCTCAGGGCCGGGCTGAACCGCCACTTTTCGACCGCCTCGATCGCTTTTTCGTCCAAGCCAAGACCAATCGACCTCATGATCTTGAATTGTGTCGGCAGGCCGGTCTTGCCGATGACGATCTGCAAGACCACTGTGCCCTGCAACTTCGCCTGGCGCGCCTCTTCGGAATACCGCGGCTCGACCTGGTGAATCGCGCGCGGAGGGGTGACGCCGCCGCCGATCCGGAAGACTCCGGGCATCTCGACCAGCTCGATCACAGTCGCAGGAGCAAGCCGCACCACATTTCTCAGGGCAGCAGAATCTCCGAGCTCCGCAGCCTTGCGATACCAGGCAATCGCCTGCGAATTGTCCTGCGCCACTCCGCGGCCGGCCTCATACATCGCGCCAAGAGCGTAGGACCCCGCCTCGTCGCTTTTCTCTGCGGCCTTGCGAAACCAGGCAGCTGCTTCGGCATCATCCTGCGTGACGCCCCGACCCTCCTTGTACATCCGGCCAAGGTTGAACAGCGCGTTGGGGTCACCTTTTTCAGCGGCCTTGCGGAACCAGACCAGCGCTTGGGTGTCATCCTGTGCAATTCCTTCTCGACCCGTCAGAGTCAGCCTGCCAAGGATGTTCATCCCCGAAGGGTCGGCTTTCTCGGCGGCTTGGCGGTACCAGGCAGCCGCCTGGTCAAAGTCCTTCTCCACTCCTCGCCCCGTCGCATACATCACGCCCAGATGGAACATCCCGGCGGCGTCACCCTTCTCGACAGCCTTGCGGTACCAGCCGATCGCTTGGGCATAATCCTGCGCCACCCCACGCCCGTCCTCTAACATCTTTCCAAAGAGGTCCATCCCGGCCGCGTCACCCTTCTCGGCGGACTCGCGATACCAGGCAACCGCCTGGTCACAATCTTGCGCCAGGCCCTGCCCCTTTTCATACATGCTTCCCACCTGGTCATCGCGTCCACCCGTCCGCTATCCGCCAACTGCTGGTAGAGAGGCGCCGCGGCTGCGTAGTCCTGCCGCGCATATGCCGCATCGGCGCGCCCGGCCATCTCCTCCAGGTCCGGTGCCGGAGCAGCGGCGAAAAGCGAAACCGCCGCCGCAACGGCAACCAAGCTCTGTTTCAATCGCATAGTTTGTAGGACACAATTCTACATCGCCTCGCCACGGTCCGCTTCCGGGTGTATGCTGAGTCGGATAATCCAATGCGAAACTTCCTTACCGCTCTCCTCCTCGTTTGCCTCCTGGCCACCTTCGGCTGCGTCAAAGGCAGCTCGCCGGGTGGGATCCCCACGCCCACGCCCACCCCCACGCCCACCCCAACTCCAACCCCGACGCCCCTGCCCACGGACCCCGACCAGGCCGCCGACTTCCTGCTCCAGCAGATGACGCAGGACGAGAAGATCCAACTCGTCCACGGTGCCCTGACCAGCTACAACCCGGGCCCGCATGGCGAGGGTGGATGGATTCCCGGTATCCCGCGCCTCAGCATCCCCGATCTCGGCTTTCAGGACGGCAGCGTGGGCGTCGCCTCCGGCGTGGGGCAATCGACAGCCCTGCCGTCTTCAATCGCCAGCGCCGCTTCCTGGGACCTCGACCTCGCCTACCAGTACGGCACCGTCATCGGCAAGGAAATGCGCGCCCACGGCGTCAACGTGAACCTGGGCGGCAACACCAACCTCATCGGCCGCGAGCCGCGCGACGGCCGCACCTTCGAGACCAAGGGCGAGGACCCCATCCTGGCCGGCCGCGTCTCCGCCGCTCACATGCGCGGCATACAGGACCAGCACATCGTCGGCGGCATGAAGCACTACGCCATCAATGACCAGGAGACCAACCGCTTCACGGCCAACGTGCTCATCGATGAGCGTTCGGCGCGGGAGAGCGATCTGCTGGCCTTCGAGATCGGCCTCAAAGACTCCGGCGTCCAGTCCGTGATGTGTTCCTACAACCTGATCAATGGCGTCTACGCCTGTCAGGACGACCATTTCCTCAACGGCATCCTCAAGGGCGACTGGGCCTTCAAGGGCTTCGTGATGTCGGATTGGTATGCCACGCACAGCTCGGTGCCCGCCGCCCTGTCCGGGCTCGACCAGGAGCAACCGGACGGCGGCTACTTCGCGGGCGGCACGCCGGCGGACCTGAAAGTGGCGATCCAGAACGGCACCATGCCGCAATCGCGCCTGGACAACATGGTGCATCGCATCCTGCGCGCCGTCGCCGCCGTAGGCCTGTTCGCCAATCCCGTGGTGACCGGCTCGATCGACATAGCCGGCGACGCGGCCATCGCGCAGACAGCCGAGGAGCAGGGCGCCGTTCTGCTGAAGAACTTCGGGCAGCTTCCTCTTGACGGCACCCAGCGCCAGAACATCGCCGTGATCGGGATGCACGCCGATGTGGGAGTGCTCTCGGGCGGCGGCTCGGCGCAGGTGATGCCGATTGGCGGGGCCGCCATCGACACGCCGGCGCCGAATCCACCCGGCTGGGGCTCGGTGATCTGGGATCCCTCCTCGCCACTGAACGCCATCCGCGCCAAAGCGATCGGCTCCACCGTGACGTTCAACGACGGGAGCGATCTCACCTCCGCGGCCGCACTGGCGCGCGCTTCCGACGTCGCCATCGTCTTCGTGACGGTGTGGGAGAGCGAGGGCATGGACCTGCCGGACCTCAATCTCACGGGCAATCAGGATGCGCTGGTGAGTGCGGTCGCCGCCGTCAATCCGCACACCATCGTGGTGATCGAATCGGGCGGCGCCGTGGTCATGCCGTGGCTCAACAACGTAGAGGCCGTGCTGGAAGCCTGGTTTCCCGGCCAGCAGGGCGCCCAGGCCATCGCCAACATACTCTTTGGCGACGTGAACCCTTCCGGCAAGCTTCCCATCACGTTCCCGCTCAGCGTGGCCAACCTCCCGCGCCCGGTTATTCCGGCTCCTGCGGACCCGAATTCCACCGCCCCCTTCGACGTGGATTGCACCATAGAGGGATTCAACGTCGGATACAAGTGGTATGGGTGGAGCAACCTGTCTGTGCTGTTCCCCTTCGGATACGGGCTTTCCTACACCACCTTCTCGATTTCGAACCAGACGCTGGCGACGGATCTCTCCCCCGCGACGCTCGGGTTCGCCGCGAGTTTCGATCTGAAGAATACCGGGACGCGCGCGGGAGCCGAGGTCGCGCAGGTGTACCTGGGATTGCCGCCGGCCATTGGAGAAGCGCCCCTGCGGCTGGTCGGCTGGCAGAAGGTCTTTCTGCAACCGAACCAGCAGCAACACATCACCATCAGCGTCGACGCCAGCAACTCCTCACATCCTTTGTCTTACTGGGATACCGCTTCCAACGGTTGGCTGAACGCCCCGGGGCAGTACGCGGTGTACGTGGGCAACTCGTCGGCCAATGCGGTGCTTGTCGGAACGTTCCACCTGGGCGCGGCGTCGTCGCACCTGCGTGAAGCCACGCCCGCCGAGCCGGCAGCGCCAGCCGGAGTCAGGCGGCCGCTGGGCAAGGGCCCCGACTCGCTATAGCTCTTTGGGCCGGGACTCTTCCAGTCCCGCTTGCTCCGCCGGCTCGTCGGTTTCTTCGTGAGCCACTGCGTCTTTCAGGGTGTCCAGGATCTCGTCGGCGTCCTTGGAGTGCAACTCGGAAAGCAGCCGCCGCAACGCCACCCGGATCACATCCCGGTGGTGGAGTTTGGAGCCCATGCCCCGCTCGCTCAACTCCAGCCACAGCCGATGCAGCAGTTCCAGGTCCTCCGGCCACAGGCGCGGCGGGTGAGGGCCCAGGTTGAAGTACAGCGTCTGCCCGCTGGGCTGACAGTAGATCTGCAGCGAGAGCTGCGGCCGCGGTTCCGGCAAGTGCTCCCAGGCGTCGCCGAATAGCTTCGCCTGCTCGGCCGCCGTCATCTTGCCGGACAGGCCCATCACCACCAGCGACGAGCGCAGGCGCTGCGCGGTCTCTACCAGCGTGAGGTTGGGGTCGCGCCCCGGCACCACCATCAGCTCGACGTGCTTGCCGCTCTTCTCGGCCATCGTCACCACCCGGGTGAACAGCGCGGCAATGTCGGCGGAGAACAATTCTTCGGCGGTCGGATCGTGCTCGCCGAAGCCGGGCTGTCCCGTATGCTTCACCGTAGCGACCACAATGTCGATCTTGCTCTCGTCCGTCTTCGCCAGCACCCGCTCCAGGTGCGCCATCTGGTTGGGATTGCGAACCGCCACCAGCACGTTGCCTGGCCGGATCTGGGAGGTCGACTCGGTGATCTGGTCCGGCGTCTCCAGCCGGAATTTCTCCAGTTCCTGCGAATGCGCCAGGCGATGCCGGCGGTTGACCCGCTCCGAGATCTCGAACGCAATGAAGAAGGCAAACGAGAAGGAGAGCCCGCTGATGGTGGCGACCTTCTTGGTCAGGATGTTCACCACGGCGATGGCGAACAACACCAGCGTGATGAGGCCCAGACCCACCGGAATCTCGGTCTTGCCCCAGCGGAAATTCAGCGGCACCCTCCATTCGCGCGCTTCCGGCATCTTGTAGCGCAGCACCAGCACCGAGGCCGCCTTCATGGCGAAGCTCCACACCACGCCGAAGGCGTATGCCTCGCCCAGCATCTGCACGTCGCCCCGGCTCAGGATGATGGTCACAATCTGGAGCAACACGATCAGGTTGATGAACCGGTTGGTGGTGCCGAAGCGGCGGTGCGGGTGCCGGAACCAGTCCGGCAGCACGCCGTCTTCAGCCACCCGGTTCAGCACGCCGTTCGATCCCACGATGGCCGTGTTGACGGCGCCCGCAAGCATGATGGTGCCCACCAGCACCACGAAACCGTGGAACAGCAGCCTGACCGGCAGCGGACCCGCCAGGTGCATCGCCAGGCCGCCGATCAGGTTGTCCAGGAAGTGAATCCGGTCCGAATCCGGGATCAGCATCACCGCGAAGAAAGAAACCAGCGAGGTGAACAGCATCGAGTAGATGAAGATCACGAAGCCGGCCCGCTCCAGGTTCTTGAGCTTGGGATGCGCGATCTCGCGGTTCACCTGCGCCATGGTCTCTTCGCCGCTCATGGCCAGCACCGAATGGCCCAGTCCCACCAGCACCATCACCCAGGTGAGCTTGCTCAGCCAGCTCCCCTCGAGCCAGCCGAGCGCGTCCGGCCCATAGTGAATGTTGGCCCCCGTCGGCAGCGGCACGGGCTGGGAGCCGCGCAGGAAGATCGTGACCAGGCACCAGCCGATCAGAACCACCACCATGATGGTGGTGAGCTGCATGATGCGCAGCGCCTTCTGGCTCGATTCGTGCATCCCGATGATGTTCTTGCGCCAGAAGTACAGCGTCGCCACGATCGCAAAGCCGGCGGCAAAATACATCGGATGGACGTGCACTTCGGGGTGGCCCAGATAAGCGGCCGTTTCGTTGATTATCCCCGCCAGGTACAGGCCGGCGGAAACGCCGCTGATGGGTCCCGTTAGAACGTAATCGAACAGCAGCGCCGATACCGAAAACTTGGCCAGGCCGGGGCCCATGGCCTCGTGAACGACGCGATAGACGCCGCCCCGTACGAACATGCTACAGCTCTCGATGTACACGGCTCGCACCGCGTAGGAGAACAGCATGATCGCGAAGACGAACCAAGGCGCCGATTTCCCGATGGCGGTTTCGGCGATGCCGCCCACATAGAACGCCGACGAGCCGAGATCGCAGAGAACAATGGCGGCCGCTCTCCAGAAACTGATGAAGGAGAGCATGACCGTGGTGGCGACGACAACCTTGGTGGTGCTCGGTCTAGAGGGTAACTCCACTTAAAAATCCGTTCCTGCAGCCCCTGCCCAAAGGAAGCTGTCTCTCAAATTTGCCGCCGAGGTTAGCTGCCGGGCTAGGGCTTGAAAGTACCCCGTCCGATGCGGTGCACCGGGCTACGCCCCAAACGACCTGGGTCCCCCGTCTCCTGGGTTGGAGTTTGGCTCGCCTCTTATGGTAACTCGAATCGTGTCTATCGGGAGAAACCGGTCTGCGCTTTAGTGTCGCCCCGCCGTTGACGACCAGGGCGGCGATTGCGGTCCCTTACGCCGTCACGGCCTGCGGCTGGGCAACCCGCTGCCGCGTCAGTGCGGCGACCGCCAGTCCCACCACCAGGAATCCGACCGTTTGCGTCACCATGTAGGCTGCCGTGTAGCTGCCCGGAAAGCCGTACCAATTCCAATACGAAATGTCGGTCCCCAGCGACGCCAGAACGCCCAGCCCCGTAACGAAGGCCACGCGCGCGGCGTAGCTCGTCAGGCGCGTTTGCGCGAGCAGGAAGACGGCCAGAAAAGCTTCGACGATCTCGAGCAGGAACTCCGTGACGAATTGCACCGGATTCAACCCCTGTCTCCCTGGCGGATGGTAGATCAGCATGCCCGACGGATTGGCGTCGAGTTTCTCTTGGTACTCCTTCATGGACAGGACCTTGTCGCCCGGCTTCCCGAAGGCAGGGAATGGGCTAGCCCGATCGCCGGTAACAGCAGTAAGTACCGGGACCCCTCATTCACCCTACCCCCCTGATGTAGTCCGATTCTAGGCGAATTCAGGCGTCCATACCATAATGTTGAAATACTACCTGTCGATTGACAGGTTGGTACGAAACTGAGTAGGCCCGCGGTCGCCCGTCGGTTCGGAGCCGCTGCGGCCTTGCACGAGGAATCGAACATGGAAAACACCGCTGCCCAGAATCTCGCCATTCAAGCTCTGCGAAAGGCGTACGCAGCGTTCAACCGAAACGATATCCCGGGGACCCTGGAGGCGCTCGATCCTGAGATCGAATGGATGGAGCCGGCCGGGTTTCAAGGCGGCGGCGCCTATCATGGCCACGCCGGGGTGAAGGAGTACCTGACTCAGTCGCGTGAGGGCTGGGCCGAAGGAAGCAGCGACCCCGAGCGGTTCCTCGTGGCGGGTGAGAAGATCGTCGTGTTCGTCCATGCGCGTGTGCGGCTGAAGGGCGCCAGCCTGTGGCGCGAGTCGAGTGTGGCCGACGTCTTTACGTTCCGCAACGGCAAGGCCATCCACATGCGCGCGTTTGCCGACCGGCGAGAGGCGCTCGAATGGGCCCGAGGCGGCGGCGCGGGCTAGCGATGTATCCCCGGCCCTGCCGAACCGCGACCGTCAGGGAGCGGACCTGGCGGGCAGAGGCTCACGCTCCGGCGGCTCGCCCCGGCGCTTTGAGGGCTCCGATCTGAGTCAGGACGCTAAGCATATCGAGGTACTGGCGCTCCCGGTACACCCGGCCGTCGCGTAGTTCGAGAACTCTGCAGATCACAACCTCGACGGGCCTGCCGGTCGGCCGAACGCCCGAAAACTCGCCCTTGTGCGTGCCGCGGCCGACCTCCTCCCCGATCGCGACATCCCCCTGGGTGTAAACGCGCCTGACCTCGAGCGTGCCGTCCGGGAAGGCGTCGGCCCACATGTGCGCGATCCGCAGCGCCGTGTCCGGGCCGCCGGTCATTTCCCGGCAAATTGCGCAGAGTGTCATAATCCCTGCGGTTCCAAAGCTCGGCGATTTCACGACGAATGGAAGCTACTGAACTCATCCGATCCCCCTCTGAGAGAAACTACTTCGGGATAATCCTGCTCCGAAAAGAGGCAGGGTTCAAGAGCCTCCATCAGGGGCTACCCTTCGGTCCAACTCTTTGCGCACCGCGGGCAGGTGTAGGTGACGGTCTTGGTCTGAGGACGCCAGCATCCGATGAGCGCGCCGCACCCGGGGCAGTTCGGCAGCAGATAGGTAAAGCTCCCACTCTGGCAGGACTGGCACAGGGGAAACCCGTCTTCGCCGTAGAACAACGGCCCCGTGTATCCGCACATCAGACAGCTAAAGCTCGCTAGCGTCTTCCGCGCGGTCGCGATTTGTTCGGAGGTCATTTGGAACAGCCCCCCGCAATCATACTCCGAAAACGCCGCGGATGGGTCTGTCAACAGGGCAGGAAATTCACGGCGTTGAAGATAATCGCCATCTGTATCGACTACTCATGCCACCCGAAAATGCCGATAAGCCCTCTAGCAAGAGTCCCGCCATGCGAGAGGTGAGGCGCGTGGCGCAGTCGAGGTGCGGAATGACAAATGGCCCCATGCCCGAGCCAACCGAGTTGTTTCGCGTGGAGCTCAGGCAACAGGAATCCGGCGATTTGTTGATATTGGCAGGCCAGATCAACCTGGATGCGGCTGCGCTCGTGCGCGATGAGGCGGTCCGGGCGGCGGCCAATGCCAGGGGCGCCGCGATCGACTGGAGCGGGGCGGAGTACGTGAGCGCCAGCGCAGTCCAGGTCCTGCTGGCCCTGGGCGCGGCTCTGGCGGCGAAGGGGCAGGCGCTCGAGGTAGCGAACGAGAATGCGGGTGTTCGCCGGGCGCTGGAGGTGGCGGGGCTGTCCGGCCGCTTCCCGGTGAGAGGAGGGCAAGGGTGAGCCTAAAGGCTTGGATCTTCGCCCTCGGCGGGTGGCGCCGCGGAAAGCGACTGGAGGAACTCAGGGAACAGGTGGCCGCGCATCTCCCGCTGTTGCCCGTGGTCAGCGCCCAGTTGCGCGACGCCAACCGGCAGGTGGAGCAGGCGGTCGCCAAAGTGGGCGCGAATTTCGGACGAATGGCCGAGCGCGCTCGCGAGGGCGCCAACGAAGCCTCGCGCATTCTGGGCGGCGTCCCAGAGTCCTCCGGCGGGTCCCCCGTTATGGGGATCGACGGCCTGCTGTCCTCGTCGCGGGCCACTCTCGAAGACCTGTTGAGCCGCATCGTGCGGGACGGCGAGGTTTGCCACAAGCTGGCCGGCAGAATGGATTCGCTCGAGCGGCATATGGGCCACATCGTCAAGGCGTTGGCCGACGTGGACCGCATCTCGTTCGGCAATACCATCCTCGCCCTCAACGCCAAGATCGAGGCCGCCCACATGGGCGAGCGCGGGCAGGGGTTCGAGCTGGTGGCTCAGGAACTCTGGATTCAGTCGCAGCGATCGAACCAGATCACCGAGGGCATCCGCGCCACCATTGCCGGCCTGGCCGGGGACGCCAAGTCCGCGATGGCGGAGGTGGGGGACATGGCCTGCGCCGATCGCGACCGGATCCGGACGCTCGAGCGGCAAGTCCAGGACGCGCTCGGCCGCCTCGAGCGGGCGCATCAGGACATGCAGGAATCGGTCGCCGAGGGGAGCGAGCGCAACGAAGCGCTGGCAGGCGAAATCGCCGGCGCGGTCGAGACCATGCAGTTCCAGGACCGGGTGAGCCAGCAGATCGGGCACATCGTGGAGGCCCTGGAATCGATGCGAGCGGCCGTCGCCGTGCCGCTCGGCGGGTTGGGGGGCGATCCCCGCGATCCCCACGCCCGCGGCTCGGAAGCGGCCCGCCTGCTGGCCGGCTCCTACACCATGGAGGCCGAACGCGAGGTCCACGCCACGGCCCTGGGCGAGCAGGCGGCGGGCGAGATGGCCCTGAGCGATGTGGAGATCTTCTGATGCCACGGACGGCGCTGGTGGTTGACGATTCGGTGACGATCCGCCAGATGGTTTCTTACACGCTGAAGCAGGCGGGGTTTGCCGTTGTCGAGGCGGTCGACGGCCAGGACGGGCTGGAGCGGTTGGAAGGCGTCCGGCTGAACGGCGCCCACGTCGACCTCATCGTCACCGACCTCAACATGCCGCGCCTGGACGGCATCGGCTTCATTCGCCAGCTCCGCGGGCGGCCCGCCTCGAAGTTTACTCCGGTGCTCATGCTCACTACCGAGTCGCAGGAATCCAAGCGGCAGGAAGGGCGCGCCGCGGGGGCCACGGCGTGGATCGTGAAGCCCTTCCACCCGGACCGGCTGCTCCAGGTAGTCGGGAAGGTGCTTCCGTGAGGGAGGAGAGGCCGTGGAACTGGACCTGACGCGATTCCGGGAGACGTTTTTCCAGGAGGTCACCGAGCATCTGGAGACCATGGAGTCCGCCTTGCTGTCCTTCCGCGACGGGAAGGCCGACGGCGAGACCCTGAACGCCATCTTCCGTTGCGCGCACTCGATCAAGGCTGGGGCCGCCACCTTCGGTTTCGAGGCCACCACGCGGTTCACGCACGTGCTCGAAAGCCTGCTCGACCGCATGCGTGGGAACCAGATCGCCCCATCCGGTCAACTGGTGGAGCTGCTCTTGCGTTCGGTCGATGTGCTGCGGGCCCTGGTCGACGCTGCCGCCCGGGACGAAGAGGCGCCTCCCGTCTGGGAGGGTGTGCTTGAAGAATTGGATCGCGCGCGGGTCGCCGGAGAGCCGAAGCAGCCGAAGCCGGCGCCGGAGGAAGAGGCTGCTCCTCCGCAGAACCCCGCGCCAGCCCCGCCCACCGCGGCCGCATACACCATCGGATTCGAGCCGGCGCCCGAACTGTTCCGCCTGGGACTCGATCCGTTTCTGGTTCTGCGCGACCTGGCCGGGTTGGGCAGCCTGACCCCGGAAGCCGACCTGTCCCGCTTGCCTGCGCTCGCCTCGCTCGACCCCGCGACCTGTTATCTGGGGTGGCGCCTGAACCTGGAAACCACGGCGCCCATGGAGCAGATCCGCGACGCGTTCGCCTTCGTCGAGGACGTCGCGACGGTGTCCATCTCGCCGGTCAAGGCGGGCGCCGCGGCGCCGGCGGTCGAAGCCTCGCCAAAGCCCGGAGTGCGGGCCACAACCAGAGAGACCATTCGCGTGGCCACGGAAAAGGTAGATGGTCTGATCGACCTGGTGGGCGAGCTGGTGATCGCGCACTCGATGGCGGCAGCGGTCATGAACAACTTCACCGCCGACCGCCTGCCGCAACTGCAAGCCGCCATGGGAGACCTGGAGCGGCACACGCGCGAGCTGCAGGAGCGCGCGATGCGCATCCGCATGACTCCGGTTGGCACCATTTTTAGCCGTTTTCCGCGTCTGGTGCACGACATCAGCCAGACCCTGGGCAAGCAGATCTCGCTCGAGATCGGCGGCGAGGAGACGGAACTGGACAAGGGCATGGTGGAGCGCATGGTGGACCCGCTCACCCACCTGGTGCGCAACGCCGTGGACCACGGGATCGAGACGCCGGAGGAAAGGCGGCAGGCCGGCAAGACCGAACAGGGCACGCTGCGGCTGACCGCGTATCACCAGGGAGGCAACGTGATCGTGGAGGTAACCGACGACGGGCGCGGGCTCGCGACGGCGCGCATCCGCTCGAAAGCCATCGAGCGCGGCCTGATCTCCGCCGACGAGAACCTCACCGAGGAGCAGATCCACGCGCTCATCTTCAGGCCGGGCTTCTCTACCGCCGACACCGTGAGCGACGTGTCCGGCCGCGGAATCGGCATGGACGTGGTGAAAAAAAGCGTCGAGGCCCTGAACGGCACGGTAACTCTACAGACCGCGGCCGGGCGGGGCTCGACCATTCGAATCAAGCTGCCGCTCACGCTCGCGATTCTGGATGGGCTGCTGCTGAAAGTGGGCGAGCAGACCTACGTGATGCCGCTGATATCGATCGTCGAATCGATCCGTCCGCGCCAGGAGCAGATACGGGGCGTGGCGGGGAGGGGCGACGTCATTGTCGTCCGCAAGGAGCCGCTGCAATTGCTGCGGCTGGGCAGGATCTTCCACATTCCCCAGAACGGGGAACCGGCCTGTGGTCTGGCGGTGATCGTGGAGCACGAAGGCCGGCAGTTGGCGCTGCTGGTAGATGAGCTGTTGGGCCAGCAACAGGTGGTGGTCAAGAGCCTGGAAACGAACTTCCGGAAGGTGGACGGAATCACCGGGGCCACCATCCTGGGCGACGGCAGCGCTGCGCTGATCCTCGACATCGCGGGGATTGTGGCCATGTCGCACGCGGCCTGAGGCAGGAAACGGGTTGAGCAAGGAGTGAAGGAAATGACGCAACTAGCGGCACTAGCGGCGGATTCATCCGCGACCGCGCTAACCAGTCAATTTCTGACCTTTCTCCTGGGCGCCGAGCAATACGGCGTCGAGATTCTGAAGGTGCAGGAAATCCGGGGATACTCGGCGGTCACGCCGATCCCGAACACGCCTCCCTTTATCAAGGGAGTCATCAATCTGCGCGGCACGGTGGTGCCGGTGGTCGATCTGCGCGCGAAGTTCGCGATGGAAGCGACCGAATACAACAAGTTCACGGTGATTATTGTCGTCACTTTGGGTCACAAGGTGACGGGCCTGGTGGTGGACGCCGTCTCCGACGTGCTGGACGTGCCGGCAGCGGAGATGAGGGCGGCCCCGGACCTGGGGACGCGGGCCGACACCCGCTTCATTAGCGGCATGGCCACCATCGGAGATCGGATGACCGTGTTGCTCGATATTGACCGGCTTTTGGCCGAAGACGAGACTGCGGCGCTCGAAAGCCTGAACTAGGAGGAGAGACTCACATGACGTGGTTCAAAAACTTGCGGGCAATGGCCAAGCTGATGCTCGGCTTCGGATTTCTGGCCGTGCTGATGGCCGTGGTGGGGTACCAGGGCATCAGCGGAATGGGCAAGATTGACGCACTCATGTCCAAGCTGTACCGCGAGGACATGCTCGGTCTGAGCGCCATCAAGGACGTAGCGACGGATGTCGCCATGATCGGGCGGCAGACGCGCGGCGTGGTCATCAACACGGATATGGCCACCATGCAGGCGGACAGAGATAAAGTCCAGTCTCTGTTCACGCAAGTGGACGAGGCGATGACTCGCGCCGAGGAGACCTTCGTCACCGAGAGGGGCAAGGCCATCCTGGCGGAGTTACGGCAGGTGCTGCCCCAGTACCGGTCCGTCTGTACCGAGACCATCCGGGTAGGCATGACCAACGACAAGAAAGCCGCTGCCGCGGTCCTGACCCAGGCCGCCGGGCACGGCGACCGCATCAACGCGCTGGTCAAAGAGGCTGTCGAGAGGAAAGAGACCAACGGCAAACTGGGCTACGAGGATAGCAACCGCATCTACGATCAGTCCCGCACCCTGATGATCTCCATGCTGTGCGTAGCGCTCACCATGGCGATGGCTCTTGGCTATTTCATCGCCAAGCTCATTTCGGCCCCGCTGCAACAGACGGTGGGAGTGCTCGAGTCGGTGGCCGCGGGCGACCTGACCCGTTCGCTGGAAGTCGAGACCACGGACGAGGTGGGTCACATGGCCAAGGCGCTGAACGCGGCGGTCGAGGGCATACGAGAGGCGCTGACCGAGGTGCGCGGGTCGGCGGACGACCTGGCGAATTCGTCGCAGCAGCTTGCGGCCAGCTCCGAGGAGCTGTCGAGCGGAGCGCAGGAGCAGGCTTCGGGCCTCGAGGAAACCTCGGCCAGCCTGGAAGAGATCACCACCTCCGTCCGGCAAAACGCCGATAGCGCCAAACAGGCCAACCAACTGGCTGCGGCCGCGCGCGACACGGCGGAGAAGGGTGGGCAGGTGGTGGCGGCGGCGGTATCTGCCATGGGCGAGATCAACACCAGCTCGAAGAAGATCGCCGACATCATTACAGCCATCGACGAAATCGCGTTCCAGACCAACCTGCTGGCGCTCAACGCCGCGGTCGAGGCCGCGCGCGCCGGTGAGCAGGGCCGCGGGTTTGCGGTGGTGGCGGCCGAGGTGCGGAGCCTGGCGCAGCGCAGCGCCACGGCGGCCAAGGAGATCAAAACCCTCATTCAGGATTCCGTCCGCAAGGTGGAGGCGGGTTCCCAGATGGTCAACCAATCCGGAGACGTGTTGCTCGAAATCGTCTCTTCGGTCAAGCGCGTGACCGACATCGTGGGTGAGATCGCGGCCGCATCGCGGGAGCAATCGACAGGCGTCGAGCAGGTGGCCAAGGCCATGTCCCAGATGGACCAGGTCACCCAGCAAAATGCCGCGCAAACCGAAGAGCTCTCTTCGACCGCGCAGGTTCTGGCGTCCGGCGCCGACCAGTTGCAGGGCCTCGTGGCCCGGTTCCGCCTTGAAAAAGAGCGGAACGGGCGCCACTCCGGCGTGAACGCGCATGCGGCGCCAAAGCCTGCATCGCGCAAAGCGGCTGGCGGATCGAAGACCTTCGCCAAGGATCTGCATGCTCTCTCGCACCGCGTGGCCCCGGCCGCGGCGCCGGCCCTGGATTCTCTTCCGCTCGACGAGGTGGGGAACGCCCCCGCCGATCAGCCCAGCGGCTTCCGGGATTTCTAGCGCAGGACAGTGGGGCAGGACTCCAGTCCTGCGGCCGGCGTCCACGCCGGCCTCGTGGGGTGGACGTCCGGCGCAGCTCTGGAGAGCTGCCCCACTTGGTCAGTATGTGGCGCACGCTTCAGCGACCCGCGGCGACCTTCAGGTCGCCGTTTAGGGCGACGCTGCCGGGCCGGGCGAACGGAGCGCGATGAGAGGAACCGAGATGCAAGCCGGTTGGTCGATCCCCGACATCACCAATGCCGAGAACGGCCGGTTTCGCGACTTGATTCGCGCCCAGACCGGCATCCACCTGGGCGATCAAAAGCGCCATCTGCTGGTGGCGCGACTCGCCCAGCGCCTCAAGACGCTCGGCCTCGATTCGTTTTCGACCTACTACGATTACGTAGCCGCGGACAAATCGGGGGCAGAGCTGCGGCAGGTGATCAACCGCATCACGACCAACAAGACTTCGTTCTTCCGGGAGCCGCACCACTCCGAGTTTTTGCGGTCGCGGCTCATCCCGGAAGCCCGCCAGCGCGGCCAGAACGAATTGCGTATCTGGAGCGCCGGCTGCTCGAGCGGCGAGGAGCCGTATTCCATGGCCATCACCGTGGCCGAAGCGCTCGGAAAGTTCCATGGCTGGAGCGTACGCATCCTGGCATCCGACATCGACACCGAGATCCTGGGCCGGGCGCGTGCCGGACGATACGCCATCGACACCATGGAGGGTGTGCCGGCCGAGCGGGTGCGGGCCCACTTCATGCGCGGGTTCGGCGAGTTTGAGGGCCTGGCGCAGGTGCGTCCCGAGTTGCAGCGCATGATCGATTTCCGCCAGATCAACCTGAGCCATCCCGACTGGGGCGTCATCGAGCGCTTCGACGCGGTCTTCTGCCGCAACGTGATCATATACTTCGACCGCCCCACCCAGCAGCGGATTGTGGAGCGCCTGGCGGGACGCTTGAAACCCGACGGCTATTTCTTCTCCGGCCACTCGGAGAACCTGCACTGGCTCCGCCACCTGCTCGATCCGGTGGAGCCCACCGTCTACCGTTTGCAGAAGGGGGCAAGAAGCGAATGAGCCAGGCAATCGCGCGACGCGTCCGGGTGCTGGTGGTTGACGACTCCGCCCTGGTGCGGCAGATGATGACCGCGATTCTCAACCAGGACCCCGCGCTCGAAGTGGTGGGCGTGGCGGCGGACCCCTACTCGGCCTGGGACCAGATTCAGCGTCTGAGCCCGGACGTGGTCACGCTCGATGTCGAAATGCCGCGCATGGACGGCCTCACTTTCCTCGAAAAGCTGATGCGCGCGCGGCCCATGCCGGTGGTAATGGTCTCGTCTCTGACCGAGCGAGGCTGCGAAACGACGCTCCGCGCCCTGGAACTCGGCGCCTTGGACTTCGTGACCAAGCCCAAGATCGACGTGGCTCGGGGCACCGGCGATCTGGGCTCCGAGATTGTCGCCAAAGTGAAGGCCGCGGGCGGAGCCAGGGTGCGCCCCAAGCAACCACCGGCGCCGGAGAAACTCGCCGCCCCCGCGCCTCGGCCGGCGGCATTCAAGGGCACCTACAAGATCCTCGCCATCGGCGCCTCAACCGGCGGCACCGAAGCGCTGCGCGAGGTTCTGTGCGCGCTCCCTTCCGACGCTCCCGGCATCGTCATCGTGCAGCATATGCCGGAGAAGTTCACACGCGCCTTTGCCGACCGCCTTGACGGTCTGGCCCGCATCCGGATCTCCGAAGCCAGGGATGGCGAACGGGTCCTGCCCGGTCACGCGCTGCTTGCTCCCGGCAACTTCCATATGGAACTCATCCGCAGCGGCGCCGACTACCAGGTCCGCGTCTCCTCGAGCGAGCCCGTGAACCGGCACCGCCCGTCGGTGGACGTACTCTTTCAGTCTTGCGCCCGCGCAGCCGGTCCGAATGCAGTCGGTGTCATTCTCACCGGCATGGGTGACGACGGCGCTCGCGGCCTGCTCGCCATGCGCTCGGCCGGGGCCCGCACCGTGGCCCAGGACGAGGCGACCTCCGTAGTCTTCGGCATGCCGAAAGAGGCCATCGCGATGGGGGCGGCCGAATTCATCGAGCCCCTCCCGCGGATCGCTCAGGCAGCCCTTCGCCTGGCCAGCGGAAGCCGATAACCGGCGGCGGGCGTCCGCGAGGTCGTTTACAAAAAATTCACAAGATATATACAACTAATTCGCAGGCTATTCTCGATCGCCTGCCGAGCCTCCTCAATGTCACTCTCCGCCCCGGTGAATCAGTGATTTAGCTCCTGCTCTCGGGGGGCGCTCCAGCCCCTCTCAAAACCCCGCTCCCACGTTTGCACGTTCTATCCCCCCGCCTGGCGTGGCAGGCCCTCCTCTTCATTGCGGATGCGCAAAGACCGGGCTGCGCCATTCAGCGCATCATTGGACCATCCGGATCACTTCAACTGATGCTGGTATCACCCTGGGGTGAAGGCCTGAATTGATTCCGGCGCGTCGCTGGCAGGGGCGCGGCGGTTCTTGCGGCAGGTGCACTCCGAACCACGTGCGGCTTCTCGGTGTGGGGTGTGCCTACTCGGATCGACGACACCAAAGGAGAGAGGTGGCAAGCTAAAATGGCGCGGATTTCAGGCTCGAATCGATATGTATTTCCGACCGCGGTTGGTGCGGCAGCGCTCGCCAGGGCGGTGCGGCTTCTTGCCGTCCTCAGCGTCCTTGCTTGCATTCCCCAACCGTTGAGCGCACTCCCGCAGTTCGCCCGGCGCTACAACCTGAAGTGCTTCGCGTGTCACACCATTCCTCCGGTTTTGAACGAACAGGGCTACATGTTCAAGCGGCTCGGCTTCCACCTTCCGCCCTCTCTGGCGAAAGGTCAACGTGCGCCAACCATGTCCTACCTGGTCGAGAGCGAGAAGCAGTGGAGTGTCACCGATAACGTCGCCTTCGCGGTTTCCGACTTCAGCTATCAACTGCAGCGGAGCACCCAGGAAGGCTCGAGTCCGTCGTCGGTCTCCGGGGCCCAGGTCGGCGCCTTGAACAGCTTCTTCGCCGGATGGATACCCGACACCAATTTCTTCTATTTCTCCGAATTCGACATTGTCGCCAACGGCTCAACCAGTCCTGAGGTTGCACAGGCCTACATCGGTTACAGCGGAGGATCCGCCAGGAGCAGTTGGTTCGTGGCCGGCGGCCGGGAACTGCGGCAGACGGCAGAAGGAACCCGGGCCGCCCAGGTCTTCAGCCTCTTGCCGGAATCTCCACTGCTGTTCGAAACCGCGGGGCCCACGAATTATCTTCTCGACCAGTCTCCGATGGGTGTGTCCGCGGGCTACACCTGGGCTTCAAGCAGCTACAGAAATGTTCTGGCCATCAGCGCCAAGGTCACCAACGGCGTGAACGCCGACGGCAGCGAGGTTCTTGGACTCACCTCGCGACAGTCCAGAGACGTGTGGGTCGATGCCGACTGGTGGTACGCGCCCGAGAGCGGCGTCACCTTCCTCGACTATTACGGAACCAAGGACCAGACCCAGAACGCCGGACTGGACAACGAATTCACCTATCGCGCGAAAATCCGCAGACAGGGCGTGTTCGCCAATTACATGCTGCGCTACAAGGTGGATTTCCTGGGCGGTTACCTGCGCACCCGCGACGACTGGCAGGACCCCAACCTCGGGCCCAACGGCCTCTTCAAGGGCAACGACTTCTTCGGGGAAGTCGACGCTTACCCCATCCGCGGCCTGGCGATCTCCGCCCGCTACGACCGCCTCAACCAGAGGGTCACCGGCGGCCCGGGCCAGACCCACACTTACGACTGGACTGCGGCCGTGAACAAGGCCCTGACGCCTTCCGGCAATATCGTCGCCCGCATCGGCTATAGCTACCTCTCCGGCCGGGACCCGCTGGCAGCGGTGAAGAGCACGGACCGGCTGATCATGGCCGACGTGATGTTCAACTTCTGAGGACACCAACATGGACGCAGACGACCTAACCAAACCCGCACCGGATCCGGAAGGCACGACGCGCCGCGGTTTCTACGTCGGGGCCATCTATGCCATCGGAGCTTGCATCACCGCCGCCTTGGGCGCGCCCGCGGCCGCGTATCTGCTCCTCGGGCCGAAAGCCCGGAAGGACGAGGAATGGATCGACTTTGGCGATGTGGCCAAGCTTCCGGCAGGCCAGCCCATCGAGATGGTCGGCCGCCGCAACCGCACCGACGGCTGGAAGGTCGTCAGCGAAAAGGTGACCGCCTGGGTAGTCAAGTCGCCCGACGGCGGCGTTGTGGCTTTCGGGCCGCGATGTACGCACCTGGGCTGCGCCCACCATTGGGATGACAGTAAGAGCAAGTTCGTCTGCCCGTGCCACAACTCGCTGTTCTCCGTGAACGGCGCCGTCCTCGCCGGACCCGCGCCGCGCGCCCTCGATCGCTACGCCGTCAAGATCGAAGGCAACAAGCTGCTGCTGGGCGGCCTCCGCCGGGAACCGGAGCACTCGGCATGAACCGCCATTGGCAGAGCGTCACCGGCTGGCTGGAGCATCGCACCGGCCTCGCCACCGCAATCCGCCGTTTCCTCTATGAGGAGATTCCGGCGTCCAGCGGCTGGCGCCAGGTCTTCGGCAGCGTCGCCGTCTTCCTGTTTCTGGTGCAGGCCTTCACCGGCATTCTGCTGGCTTTCAATTATGCGCCCACGCCCGGCGACGCTTACAACAGCATGCGCTACATCCTGACCGAGGTCACCGGCGGCAGGCTGATGCGCGGCCTCCACCACTGGGGCGCCAGCATGATCATCGTCGTCGTCGTGCTGCACATGATCCAGGTGTTTCTCTATGGCGCGTACAAGAAGCCGCGCGAAGCCACTTGGATTGCCGGCGTGGCCCTGCTCCTGCTCACCCTGGCCTATGGCCTCACCGGATACCTGCTGCCTTGGGACAACCGCGCCTACTGGGGCACCGTGGTCACTACGCAGATCGCCGCACAAGCGCCGGTCGTCGGTCCCTACCTCACGCGGTTGCTCGGCGGCGGAGGCGCGGTGGGCGTGGTCACCTTCGCGCGTTTCTTCGGATTGCACGTTCTGCTGCTGCCGCCCGCCACGATTCTGTTGGTCGTGCTCCACATCTACCTGGTGCGCAAGCACGGCGTGGCGCCCATTCCCGGCGACGAACTCCTGCCTAAGAAGAAGTTTTACCCCGAGCAGGTCTTCAAGGATACGGTCGCCATCTTCATCGCCTTCGCGGTTCTGTTCATCCTGGCTGTGGTGGCCCGCGTCCCCCTGGAGAAGTTGGCGGATCCTTCCGACACCTCCTACATTCCGCGTCCGGAATGGTACTTCCTGTTCCTGTTTCAAACATTGAAGCTGTTCAGCGGGCCGCTGGAGGTGATTGGCGCCGTAGTCCTGCCGGGCATGGCGGTGCTGACGCTGGTTATGGTCCCCTTTATCGACCGCAGCCGTCTGGTGAAGATTACGCGGCGGACCGCCGCCTTTGCGTTCGTGTTCCTCGCCGCGGTCGCGTGGACGGGATTGACAGCCGTCGCCGTGGCTTCGACTCCGCGTGAGGACACCGCCAAGATCGACTACTCCGGTCCCACCGACTGGCTCCAGCTCTCGCCCGAGGAAATGACCGGCGTCGCCTACTTCCGCCAGGAAAGATGCGCGACTTGCCATGCCACCGGCGACGGCGCATCCAAGGCTGGCCCCGATCTTACTCAGATTTCCGCGCACAAGGATGCCGGCTGGATGATCGAGCATTTCAGGCATCCTGATGCCATGCGGCCGGGCTCGTCCATGCCCCCCACCCAGCTCAACGACGACCAGTTGAACTCGCTGGCGGCGTTCCTGCTGAAGTTGAATCCGAAAAATGGCTCCGCGCTTCAGAACGCGCCCGATTTCGCGGCCGCCGGTGCGCTGGTCTACGAGACCCACAGATGTAGCGAATGCCACTCCGTCAACGGCGTCGGCGAAGACGTAGGCCCGGCGCTGAACGGCCTCTCCACCCGCCGCAGCCGTAGTTGGGTGGTGCACCACTTCGCCGATCCGAATAAGTTGTCGCCGGGCACGAGAATGAAGCCCTACCAGTTCTCGCCGCGGGATATGGAGAATCTGACGGCGTATTTGTTTTCCCTCCCGGAACCTTAGCCCGGGCGGTGCTGAAAATTGCTTTCTCGAAAGGAGTGACTGTCATGACACAACGATCCATCGGGCTTGGCGCCCTCGCCGTGCTGAGCGCAACGCTGCTCTGCGCGCAACAGAACCTGGTCCCGAAAGCTCCCGAACCGTACCGTCAGAATGAGCGCTCCCCGAAGCCCGTTGCGAACGGACTGCCGGCCGAATTGAGTCACGGCCACAAGCTGTATGTGGCGAAGTGCGCTACCTGCCATACCCTCAGCAGATCGATGAAGAAATCGGATCTGTCGGCCGAGGAGTGGTCGGACATTGTCGACCGCATGCGGAACAGGCCCGCCTCCCACCTGAACGACGCGCAGGCCAAGGCCATCCTGGCCTACCTGGTCTGGGACGGCGAGCAGCGCCAGAAGAAGGAGGATTCGAAGTGAAAACCGTCTTGATCGCGATAGCCGCCCTTGCATTGGCTATTTCCTGCTTTGCGGAGGCGCCCGCGCGAACCGTCGTGCTGACCGCCGACAATGACAATTTCAAGCTCGCCGGCGGCCTGAAAGGTCCGCTGATCTTAAACGCAGGCGAAAGAGTCACCTTCCGAATCACGGCATCCTCCAGCGGCCCTCAGGCCAAGGACGGCGCGATCCACAGCTTCGTCGTGCGCAAGCTGCGCGCACAGGGCTGGGACGTCCGGCTGAAACAAGGCGTGCAGGAGTTCACACTGACCGCGCCGCCGCCGGGAGAGTATATGGTCGAGTGCACGGTGTATTGCGGAGCCGCTCACGACGCCATGAACCTGAAAATGGTAGTCAAGTGAAACCGACTGCGTCTGCTCCGAACCGCGACCATCAGGGAGCGGACCTCTACCCTCAGCTCGAACCTCGGAGGATCACATGTTAGCTGACCGTCCAGCGCCCCGTACTGCGCTTCTCTGCCTCGTTGCTCTTACCGCGGCCATGCCCGTCTGGGCCGGTTCGTGGTCCACGCCCGTCGTGCTCGCCAACAACGCCTATTCCGGAAGTGTCGCGTTGGACTCCGCGGGCAACATGGTTGCCGTCTGGAACCTCGACTCGCCAACCCTCAACGAAATTCAGGCCAGCACCGCCGCCTTCGGCCATCCCTGGTCTGCTCCGGTCAATCTTTCGGGAACGATCACCGGAGCCGGCAACCCCATCGTCCATAGCAGCGCTACCGGCAACGCGACGGCCATCTTTACCAACAACTCGGGTGCCGGCGCTACGCTCTTTGCCGACCATCCTCACGGCGGCAACTGGAGCACCGCAGCGACCATGAATGGCGTCAACCAGTTCTTCGTCAGCAACGACAACGGAGATCAGGGTCTGGCCTGGGGCACGGGCACCTCGCGGACCGCTTCCAACACCGTCGGCGCGGTCGTGCGCCTCGCCGGCGGCGCCTGGAGCGCCGTGACCACCCTCGCCTCCGGCGCGCATTTCGTCTTCGACGGCGCCACCATGGGGCCGGACGGAACGATGGCCGTGGCGTGGGAAAGCTACAACTCCGTTTGCGGCTCGCGCGTCTGCAAGACCTCCAACTGGGTCCTGCACGTCTCAACGCTCGCCCACGGGTCCCAGACCTGGGTCGATTCCGGCGCCCTGCTCGGGCCTGATGCCACTCAGCATTTCTCGCAACTGGCCGCCGACGGCGTGGCCGACCTGGGCGTGGTCGCTCTTTCCGGCGGGAACATTGTCTCCCTGGTCCGTCACGGCAGCGCCTGGACCGCGCCGGCGGTTATCGCCTCGACTTCCGCCGTCGGCTTCAATACCGGTACCGGCCGCGACAATCGTATCTTCGCGACCGATATTTCCGGCCACGCCACCCTGGTGGGCTGGGGCCCCGGCCTCTTCAGCCTGGTGGCTGTGGACGGCAATCTCACCACCAATACCTGGGGCAAGGTCACCACCATTTCCGGGTCTGACCAGAATCCGGGCTACTTCGATTACGCGATGAGCGAATCCGGCGCTGCCATCGTGTTCTGGTGGACCAGCGGCACCAACAGCAACACCACCTGGCGAGCCGCAACCCGCAGCGGCCCCGGTGTCGCCTGGAACGCGCCGGCAACCGTCGGTACGTCCTTCGATGCCGGCGGCGTCCCCGAGAGCGTTGCCATCAACTCCGCCGGTCAGGCGGCGGTGGTCTTTCACGGATACAGCTCCGATTTCCTGACGTACATCGAGTACACCAACACCTACCAGCCTTGAGTTAGTCTCTCTCCGGCGCGGCGCCCATTCGTGGGCGCCGCGTCGGATCTGTTTCCTTTCTTCCGAACCGCGACCGTGAGGGAGCGGACCCCGCGCCGATTCGACCGCAGGACGCATGCTATAATCCTCGCGTCGATGTCTCGTTTTGTGACGGTGGTCTGCTTGATCCTGCTGGCGATTCCCATCGCGTTGCAGGTGCGCATGGCGTCCGGCATCCTGCACGGGGACCTCACCGCGCCGGATCCACCTGCTCAATTCACAACCGGAGTCATGGCTCATGACTACCTGACCTCAGCTCTGGGCGCAAACCCTGTGGCGTTTGCGGAATCGTTCTATGTCCGATTCCCGAAAGTGGCGCTCGGTCACTGGCCGCCCGTCTACTTTGGGTTGCAGGCCGCCTGGTATCTGATCTTCCCGATGTCGATACCGAGCGCCAGAGTACTGAGCGCGGCGATCGCCTTCACCATGGCCACCGTGCTCTTTCTGCGGCTGCGGCGTTCGTGCGGCTCGCTGGCCGCCTGCGCGGCGGCCGCCGTCTTCCTGAGTTTGCAACCCATTCAGGTTGCCGCCTGGGACGTGATGTCCGACCTCCTGACCGGACTCTTCGTGCTGCTGGCTCTGCTTTCGTTCTCGACGTTCCTCGACCAGCCTCAGCGGCGGCGTAGCGCCTGGTACTTTGCGCTCTGGTCCTCCGCCGCCCTTCTGACCAAGGGCAGCGCCTTTGCGCTGGCGCCCTTCGCCCTGCTCGC
>Ga0182027_10001609_pt1 | contig 37542 bp, 36 predicted proteins | sample 712E1DmetaG_FD_121300 | JGI IMG/M metagenome (GOLD analysis project Ga0182027, IMG submission 121300) | Permafrost microbial communities from Stordalen Mire, Sweden - 712E1D metaG (Illumina Assembly) | ecosystem: Environmental > Terrestrial > Soil > Wetlands > Permafrost | place: Sweden...
CGACCGCCATCTGGCCCGCATTCGCCCAGGTCAGGGTTCGGTCACGAGCCGAAACGGAGTCGATCATCTCCTCGGGACCGTCATCGAGCCGCCAGCGGCCGCTCATCGGTGGATCCGGGTTTACGCTTAGCGTGGCTACGGGGCGTCTGCGATGTCATCCGGAGCGCGCGCTCCCCCATTCGCCGGGCTGGCTCCACGCTAGCTGTTGCGGGGGGGGCCGGTCGGGGATCCGCGGATCACTTGTCTTCTACGATCAGTTAGTGCCGCAAGGCGTCGTCACGACGACGCTCCCCAACCCGCTGCCAGTGGCGGAAGCTGTCGCCCCGATAGACGTGTCACTCAGGCTTTGGATGGTCGCCGGGTGCCCGCCGAACGTCACCGACGTCGCGCCGGTGAAGTAGCTGCCAGAGACGGTGACGGCGGTTCCGGCGATCCAACTCGTAGGGTTGACGGCCGCAAGGTATGGCGCCGGACACATCTGCACGAGGTGCGGGCTCCCGTTGGCGAACGAGTACGCGATCTGGCTGAAGACGGTCGCCAGGTCCGACACCGACCCGCCCTTCAACACGCAGAAGAAGTCGCCCGACTGGCCGGGGCAGCCGCCGGGAATGTTGTTGAGTGAGGGCGTGGGCGTCTGCGTGGCCATGCTGGCCAGCAGATCCCGCGCCGAGTTGTGGCCGGTCGTGCCCCACGAGTCCGGGCAATTAGGGTTGTCGGAGCTCCCGTTGGCGCCGTCGAGGCCGAAGCCCACAGTGAAGATCTGGATCGGGTGGCCGACGCCGGTGGTCACCCTGTTAAGTGTGTTCTTAGCGGCCGTGGCCGCGGCATTCGCCGAGGCGCAGGTGTAGTTGCCCGAATCGCCGGTGCCGTTGAGGTTCGGCTGCCCGTCCGTCTCGAGAAGTATCCCCCACGTCACGTCGGAACGGCCGTAGGTCTGCAGGTCGTACACTGCCATGTTGATCGGCGTCGTCAGGTTCGTTCCGGTGCTACTGGGATAGTTGTAGCAGTTGATCGCCGACACGATATGGCTGGCGGGGTTGAGGTTGCCGCTCCCGTCAACATATGCTTCGTCGTACGCGTGGGCCGGCGTATCGCTGTCGGTGCCGGTGAAGCCGATCGGGATCCACTGACTAAGGTTGGACGCTGGGTCAGTGCCGTACGTATCCACGGGCGCGGGATTGATCGCGATGAGCTGGGCTGCCCAATTCACACTCCTGCTGGCAGTTGCGCTGATGGCCCCGGTCGAAGTGTTGCCGTTTGTCCAAGTTCGGGTCGCTGCCAGGGTGGTCGGGCCATTCTTGTTTGGGTGCGGGACGTTGACCTGCTGCGTCATGGAGCCTGGAGCACTGAATGTCGGTTGGCTGCTCGTCCCGGTGTAGGAGCCGCCGTAGAAGCCTACGAGCGCAGTCTGGTTGCTCGTCGGCGTTACCGCAGAAGCAGTCACGGTGGTCCCAGACCCGGAGTTGCTGCTCGATGTGTTGATCGGGTTCGTCGGGTCCTCGCCGGTGTAGTCGAGGATCCCGCCCGAGGCCTGCACGCTCGATGAGAAAGTCCAGGTGTAGGACGTGGGTTCGGACGATCCGGTGGACACCTTGTCGTAGGTCAACAAGCTGACGTTCGTGCCGTTATCCGTCCGCCTGATCAGGTTCCAGGTCCCTCCAACAGTGGGGGGCGTGACCGTGATAGAGCTTCCCCCGTTCACAGTGATACCGGCAACGAGGAGGTCGCCGCTTGTCGTTGTTGGCTTGGAGATCACGAGCGACTTGGCACCCGCGGACACATTCGCGCTTGACTGTTCCGCGCCTTCGGTCGGAGCCGTCGGGGTACCGCCGGAGACCAGGGGATTAACCTTGACGGCCGGGCCACCGCCCGAGCCCGAGCAGGTGGACGACGACGAACTCGGGCCGAGGAGTCCCAGCGCCACGCGTTGGATGGCCGGGTGGTACACCTGGAGGACCGCGTCGGCGGCAGTTCGAGTCTCTGCCACATCACCAGCATCCATGCTGCCGGTCCGGTCCATGATCACCACTAGGTCCACTGGCACGACCGTCGCTTGCCCGCACGGCCCGGCGCACGCGGCCGACACGACCGTTCCCGTCGATCCGCTGCCCACGCCTACGACCGGGGCGAGCAAGTAATTCGTGGTCGCGCTACCTGTGATCACGACGACCCATTGCACTTGTCGAGGAGGGTGGGATCGCAGCTGGAGACCCGCGTCACGCCAGCGCCGGTGAAGTGGCTGGCAAGCGACGTGATGTCCGACGCTTGCAGGGGGTTGTGTATTGGGATCCCAAGCGAACGGCGGGGATCGCATGTCGACGGAACATCCCGCGAAATGAGGGGCCCTGTGGCGTCCGCGCCGATGAGGCACTTGTAGGTGATCGTGTAATTGGAGGCCGTTAGGCCCGGGTAGTCGGCTTTGATGGTCGCCGTGATGAGCGCATTCGCCAATGTGTACTGCGAACCAGGCGATGTTCCGGTCGGCGACGCCGAGCCGTCGACCGGCAGATAGGTCCCGCCGGCGAGGGCAGCCGCGTCGAACGTGTTCACGAGGATCTGCCTGTTGTTCCTGAGAACGCCGAGATCTATGACGATGGCGGCGCATGCCAGGATGACGATCAGGACCAGCTCAAAGAGGACGAGTATCTGCCCGCGCTCTCGGTCGCCGGCCCGTCGTGAATGCAGCATCTCTGTCCCTCCGAGTCCCTTAGGGCATGGTGATCCCGCGAACGAGGCTCTACTCGATAACCATCTGGACGGTTGAGCTGAGGTTGAACGTCGTCCCGAACAGCAGCGGAAAGAAGGTGTGATACGTGTAGGTGACCGTCACAGACACAGAGTCACCTGGTTGAGCGCCCGTGGTGTTAGCGGTTGTGTAGAGGTTCCAGTTACATGCGGGTGGCGAAGTGGTCGACACGGTCGTCTCGAGGCAGCTGACCTGCACATTCGATGTGGTGATGGTGAGCACCCCCTGCGCCGCCGCGGCTACCGCCCTTGCCTGGGCCGTGCTGGAAATCTGCTGGTAGCCGTATGTCGGATCATCGGGGACCATAATTGCGGCGCGGGCGCCTTCGCGTGCAGCGCTGATGACGGTCATCCTGGAGAAGAGGGCGAAGCCGAAGTCGAGGATGCCCGACAGGACCAGCAAGAAGATAGGGATGACCAGGGCGAACTCGACCATCGCCTGGCCACGTTTGCGAGCGGAGCGGCGGCCGCCTCTCAACGGCTGTCCGAGCGGTCCCATGTGAACTCCCTCACGAGGACGGATCGACCCCAAGGTTGGGGAGACTGCCGCCTGCTCCTTGCATTGGTCATAACATCGGAGCTGTCCCTGCACGACTCAGCCTGGAATCGGTGCATCCGGGCAACGTCGGCCCGAATGGCATCGCGGCCCGTCGTGGAGTCCGACGCCTACGACCGCCGCGGCGGGCGGCGTTGCCCGGCAGGATCATGCCGCGGGCAGAGTCGCCAGGCGCACAGGGGTGGTCAGTTGGGGACCAGATGAACCGGCTCGCCGACCACGTTCACCGACCAGGTGGTCATGTCGCTGGCGCCGCCACCCGATATGTCGTACTCGATCTGCCACCAGCCGCCCTGCCACAGGCCGTTGGCGCCGTAGCCGGTAGTGGGATTGGCAGAGAGCGGGATCGATATCTGGATCCAGGTGTCGTTGAAGTTCGAAGTCAGGCCAGGGGCGGCGGTCTGGATCGAGGTCACCGAGGTCCCGGTCTGGGGGCCGAGATCGGCGGCGCCATGTCGTTGTCGACTTCCTGCAGGATGTAGAAGTCCGCATTGGGAGTGTTGCCGAGCTCGGACGCGAGCTGAACAGAGTCCTGTGCGGCGGACGTAACGCCGGCCTTGGCTGTCAAGAAGAACGCGAACTCGGCGATGGCGACGACCAGGGTCATGAAGGTGAGGATCACCAGGGAAAACTCGACGAGGGCCTGGCCTCGGGAACCACCGGTCTTCAGGTGACGGCGCAGCGACCGTCGCTGGAGCATGTCGTCCCTTAGAGCTGGCCGGCAGGGGACGCCGGTCCAAGGTTCGGGAAGTTACTGTTGCTCCTTGCAGTCACCATAACGGGTGGGCCTGGCCCGCCTGGCAGAACGCGGAATCGGTGCGTCCGGGCGACGGCTGTACGAGTGGCATGGCTGCCATCTCCCGACGTCCCATTGCGATGCGGCCGATCGAGCAGGGGCGGGGCGGTCTACGGCTCGGAGGGCGTCGGCTCGGGGCCGTGCTCCCAGGCGGCCAGCCGATAGCCGCCGGCCGGATCCGTGAGCAGATGGTGCGGATCGTCGGGGTCGAGCTCGATCTTCTGACGGAGCCGGCGCACGGTGACCCAGACGTAGGCCGGATCCGCGGCGTCCGAATCGGCCCAAACCTTGCGCAGCAGCTGGTCCGTCGAGACGGCCCTCGGCATGGCGGCGGCGAGAGTCGCCAGGAATCGCGATTCGGTGGGCGAGAGCGAGACGTGCTCGCCGCGAACGATCGCCTCGCGCCTGCGCGGGATGAGCGTCAGGTCGCCGAGGGCCAGCTCCTCGACCGGAATCTGGTCCTGGAGGCGGCGGAGCACGCGCCGGATCCGCGCCACCAGCTCCACGTAGTCGTAGGGCTTGGTGACGTAGTCCTCGGCGAAGTGGGCAATCAGGTCTGCCTTGCTGTCGGCCGCCGCCACGGCCGACAGAACCAGGATCGGGATGTCGGCGCGGCTCTTGATCCGCCCGGCGAGGGCCTGGCCGTCCATCTCCGGCATCATCAGGTCGAGGATGACGAGGTCCGGCCAGACCGAGTCCAGGCGTTCCAGGGCCTCGAACCCGCTGGCGGCACGGGTGACCTCGAAGCCGTCGCCACCGAGGCGTTCGGCCAGGGCGTCCAGGTGGGCCGGGTCGTCGTCGACAAGGAGCAGTCGCGCTTCACTCACGGGTGGATCTTACGGCGCGGCGGGCGGGTGAACGAACCAGTTTGGGCGAGCTCCGGCCGCTCCGCCGAGTGAGCCTCGCACCCGCGGACTGCGGCTCGTGACGAGTATAACAACGCTAATCATGCTAACCGGTGACGAGAATTGGCATGATTAGTTGGGTATTGATGGGATGCGCAGCTTCATCGATCTCAGCCGAACACTTGGCTCCCAGATCCAGGCGCCGTCGCGGAGCTCCACGACCCGGTCGGCGAGGTCGAGCATCATCGGATCGTTGGTGGCGACGATCGCCGTGACGCCCTCGGCCCCCGGCCTCCTGCGCCCGTTATCGGTCCAGGTCCGCCAGCTCGCGCGCTCGATGCATGACCGCGTCCAGCATCGGCGGCGTGAGCCGCCCGGTGAACGTGTTCTGCTGGCTCGGGTGGTACGAGCCGACCAGGGCGAACGGCCCAATGCGACTCTCGGCGAGGTGGCCGAAGGCGGGCCTGGGTGCCGTTCGGTAGCCGAGGTCGAGGATGGCCCGAAGGGCGCCGTCCCAGGCGAAGGATCCGAGCGCCACCACTACTCGCACGTCCGATAGCAGGCCCAGCTCGCGGACCAGGTATGGAAGGCAATTGGTGCGCTCCTGGAGGAGCGGCTTGTTGTCCGGCGGAGCGCAGCGCACTACCGCCGCGATGTACAGGCCGGTCAAGGCCAACCCGTCGCCGATCGCCACCGAAGTGCTGCGGTTCGCGAAACCGGTCCGATGCAGGGAGGCGAAAAGGAAGTCGCCGGATCGATCCCCCGTGAAGAGGCGGCCGGTGCGGTTGCCGCCGTGGGCGGCCGGGGCCAGCCCTATCACCAGGATCCGGGCCTTCGCGTCCCCAAACCCGGGCAGGGGGTGGGCCCAGTACTTCTCACCGGCGAACCGCGCCGGTGGATCGGCGGCCGCTTCCTCGCGCCAGGTCACCAGCCGTGGGCAGCGCCGGCAGGCGATGACCTCGGCGCTCAGGTCGGTCAGTGTTTCGGGCGTCACGGACCGACTTTACCGCGCCCTCGACTCCCGGCAACCGCAACGGACAGGCGCGTTCCGGTGCCACAGTCGGGATGACCGGTCGGCACGGGTATAATCGACGGGCGTGGTGCGGGTCGGTGCCGAGTTCGAGCACGCTCCGCTCTCCCGTCCGCAGCAAAGGATTGGAACCTGCTATGACCGCCGAAACCTCCACCTGGGCCACCAAGAAAGGGCTCGCTCAGATGCTCAAGGGCGGCGTCATCATGGACGTCGTTACTCCCGAGCACGCCAGGATCGCCGAGGATGCCGGGGCCTGTGCCGTCATGGCACTCGAAAGAGTCCCCTCCGACATTCGGGCCGCGGGCGGTGTCGCGCGCATGAGCGATCCGCTGATGATCGAGGGGATCATGGCGGCGGTCAGCATCCCGGTCATGGCCAAGGCCCGGATCGGGCACTTCGTCGAGGCCCAGGTCCTCGAGGCGCTCGGCGTCGACTACATCGACGAGTCGGAGGTCCTCACCCCGGCCGACGAGACGAACCACATCGACAAGCACGCGTTCAGGGTGCCGTTCGTCTGCGGCTGCCGGAACCTCGGAGAAGCGCTCCGCCGTATCAACGAGGGCGCGGCCATGATCCGGACGAAGGGCGAGGCCGGCACCGGCGATATCGTGGAGGCGGTCCGCCACATCCGAACGCTCATGTCGGACATCCGCCGCCTGAGTTCGATGCGCGAGGACGAGCTGTTCGTGGCCGCCAAGGAGCTCGAGGCTCCGTACGACCTGGTCAAGCAGGTTGCCGCGGAAGGCAAGCTGCCGGTCGTCAATTTCGTGGCCGGCGGCATCGCCATCCCGGCCGACGCGGCGCTGGCCATGCAGCTCGGCGCCGAGGGCGTTTTCGTGGGTTCGGGCATCTTCAAGAGTGAGAATCCCGCCAGGACGGCCGAGGCGATCGTCCAGGCCACCCTCCACTTCGATAACCCGAAGATCATCGCCGAGGTCTCGAAGGGTCTGGGCAGCCCGATGCGCGGCATCGCAGCGGCCACGGTTCCCGAGGCCGAACGGCTGGCAGTCCGGGGCTGGTAGCCCGGCGTAGCGGGACGCACGGTCGATCGGGACCGCTGCGAGCCCGGAGCGCGTAGTGAAGATTGGCGTACTGGCGCTCCACGGCGCCGTCATCGAGCACATCCAGACCCTCAGGTCGATCGGCGTCGAGCCGGTCGCGGTTCGATTGCCGGAGGACCTCGAGGGCATCTCCGGCCTGATCCTGCCGGGCGGCGAGAGCACGACCATGCGCAAGCTCGTCACCCGATGGGGTCTGCGTGAGCCGGTCATGGCCCTGGCCCGGTCCGGAGCCCCAATCCTGGGGACGTGCGCTGGCATGATCGTTGTCGCCATGGAGATTACCGGCGGCGACGAGCCCGTCTTCCCCGTGCTGGACGTGACGGTCGCGCGGAACGCCTTCGGGCGCCAGCTCGATTCGTTCGAGACGATCCTGCCGATGCCGATCCTGGGCGATCGACCGGTCCGCGCCATATTCATCAGAGCCCCCATAATCGAGCGCGTGGGACCCGGCGTCGAGGTTCTGGCCAGGCTGCCCGACCGGCGTGTCGTGGCGGTCAGGCAGCGGAATGTCATAGCCATCTCGTTCCACCCGGAGCTGGCCGGCGAAACTCGAATCCATCGCCTCCTCGCCACGATGGCCGCCGAGTTCGCCGAGCCACGTGAGGGGACTGCCGAGAACGGGGCGGAGCCCTGGAGCCTGGGGGAAGCCATATGAGCGGCCGAGTCCGTCTTGCCCGCCTGACCGACCTCGCCGCCCTCGGGGAGCTCTCCCGGCTCTCGCAGCAGGAGCACGTCGACGCACGGTCGCTTGGCCTGCCGGTAAGCGGCCCGAGGATCGGTGTCTTCAGCCTCTTCCGGTTGCCGCTGGGCGCTTTCCGCCCGAACGACCTGCTCTTCGTCTACGAGGACGAGCGTCGCCTCTCCGGCCTGCTTCGAGTTGAACGCGATGCCTCCCGCGACGAATGGACGATCGTGGAGCTCGATGCCATCGGCTCCGGCGACTCGGGCGATACGCGGTTCCGCCTCGTCCAGCACCTCCTGCGCGACGGCGCCAAGCGCGGCGCCATCCGCTTCCACGTGGCCTGCTCGGACGGCCAGGGCAATCCGGAGCTATTCATGCAGGCCGGCTTCGCGCGGTACGGCCAGGAGCGGCTCCTGTTCCGCGGTACAGAGAAGCCGCTGCCGCCGGCATGGTCGGAAAGTCAGGCCCGGGCCGCCGGCATCCGGCCCTGCCAGCCCCTCGACGCGCTGCCGCTGGCCCGTCTCTACGCGGCGGTAACCCCGCAGCCGGTTGTCCGCCTCGAGTCGTATCGCCTGAGCGACTGGGAACGGCAGGGAGCGAACTCGCGCGTGCCGCGCTCCAGCCTGGCGCCGATCCTGCGCTTCGCCGAGATTGAGTCATACGTCCAGGTCGGGTCCGACGGGTCCGGCGACCTTGGGGCCCTGCTGCAGCTGGGCGTGGCCCGGGAGGAACAACCGCACTATCTGAAGATCATGGCCCGGCCCGAGACCGACGTCGCTCCGCTCGTCAACTTCGGCCTCGGGTTGCTCGCGGCACGCATCGGCAAGGGCGGCGGCTGCCCCGACAACGGGATTCTGTCGCCGGTCAGAACCTACGAGTCGCCAATCGATCGCCGGCTCGAAGACGGCGGTTTCGCCAGCCTGGACACGGTGACGCTCCTTATGAAGGAAGCCGTCGTCCGGGTGGCCGAACCGGCCCTCGTACCGGCCACCCGCTGATTGCATATGCCAGGAGGAGAAGTGACTGATCAGGGCGCGACGCACCGCCGACGCGAGTCGATCGACGACCTTGGTTTGCTCCTGCACTCTCTGCCGCCCGACATCCTGGAGGCCGTCCATGCCCTGACCGACCCGACGCAGCTGATCGAGATCGTGATGGACCTGGGGCGGCGACCCGAGGCCCGCTTCATCGACGGTGAGGTGACGCTGCTCGAACGCGAGATCGGCGAGGCCGACATCACCTACGTGGTCGACCACATCGGAACATTCGGCGATGACAACCGGGCCGGCATCGAGCGGACTCTCCACCGCATCAGCGCCATCCGCAACCGGACCGGCAAGATAGTCGGGCTGACCTGCCGGATCGGCCGCGCCGTCTACGGCACGATCGAGATCATCAACGACTTCGTCGAGTCCGGTAAGTCGATCCTGATCATGGGCCGACCCGGCATCGGCAAGACCACGATGCTGCGCGAGGCCGCTCGGGTTCTGGCCGACGACCAGGGCAAGCGCGTGGTCGTCGTCGACACCTCGAACGAGATCGCCGGCGACGGCGACATCCCGCATCCTGCCATCGGTCGAGCGCGCCGAATGCAGGTCCGAACGCCCTCGCTCCAGCACGAGGTCATGATCGAGGCCGTCGAGAACCATATGCCCGAGGTCATCGTCATCGACGAGATCGGGACCGAGCTGGAGGCCCAGGCCGCCCGAACCATCGCCGAGCGTGGCGTGCAGCTGATCGGCACGGCCCACGGCAACAACCTCGACAACCTGATGCTCAACCCGACGCTGACCGACCTGATCGGGGGCATCCAGACGGTCACGCTCGGCGATGAGGAGGCGCGGCGCCGCCGCTCGCAGAAGAGTGTTCTGGAGCGCAAGGCGCCGCCCACGTTCGACGTGATCGTCGAGATCCTCGATCGAGAGAAAGTCACGGTCCACGCCGACGTAGCCGAGACCGTGGACTCGCTGCTGCGCGGCGACCCGATCTCGGCAGAGCTGCGTTGGCGAGACGAGGCCGGCGTTCACCGCTCGCAGTCGCGGCCCAAGCCGTCGCCGCGCGAAGCCCTGACCAGCGACCGGTTCGGGAGCGACCGCTTCGCCGGGCTGGTCGGCGCCGGTCCCGACTGGCGGACCGAACCCGGCTGGCGCGGCTCTGGCTCATATCGAGCTCCGTCCGACTGGCGCGACTCAGATCGTGGCGGCGTCCGGCCGGGATACCGCGCAGGGGCAGGCGGTGGCTGGCGGACGCCGAGTCGCGGAGGGCGAGAGGTTCACGAAGGCACGCGTCGCAGCCGCGGCGACGTGGGCAGCGGCGGTTCCGGAGGGAGTGGCAACGGTGCAGGCGGGGCCGGGGCGCCTGGCGGGGTCCGGCCCGGCGACGGGCTGGGCGCGGTAGAGCGGATGCTCCCCGGGGAGCGGTTCGCGATTCCGCCGGCCGGCTCAGAACGAGCCCCGGCGGCGGGCCGCGGATCGGGGATGGGATGGGAGGCCGGCGGTCCCGGCGGGCCTTTCGACGTCGATGGGGTGGCCGACCGAGGCCCTATCGAGCGCGGCCCAATCGACCGAGGCCCTATCGAGCGCGGCACGACGTCTGCCCCGGAGCCCAGGGCGCGCGAGCTCAGGGAGCTCGAGAGGCAGCGATCGTGGGCTCATGGGGCTACCCGAGCCCTCAACGACTACCGCGCGGCCGAGGTCGAGGAGGAAGACGAGTCGGAGCATCCGCCGGCCGGGCCGAAGGGTTTGCCACTCAGGCTGGCCGGTCGCGGCGAGGCGTTATCCGGCTCGGCGGGGGACGGTGAGGTCGAGCGTGAGGACATCGACGACGACCTTGAAGAGGACGACGAGGCACTCGCCGACGTCGTTCGCCTGCGCGGGATGACCGCGAACAGCGAACGTGAGGACGGCGGGCCTGCGATACGCGTCCGAGAGGGCGACACGATCCTGCCGACGCTGCGCGTCCTGCCCCACGGCATCAGCCGTAAGCGCCTGGAGCAGGCAATCAAGGAGCTGCAGCTGCCGGTGATCATCGGGCGCGATCCCGACGAGGCCGACGTCGTGATGACGCTCAAGAGCGAGTACCGCCAGAAGACGACGGCGCTGCGTGAGGCGGAAGAGCGTGGGCTGCCGATCTACGTCCTCAAGAGCAACACCATCGTCCAGATGGAGGCCAGCTTGACGTCGATCTTCTCGCTCGAAGTCGACCCTCGGGAAGCGGCCCTGCGCGAAACCGAAGAGGCGATCGGCGTCGTGATCCATCGGGCCGAGCCGGTCGAGCTCTCGCCGCAGAACGCGTACATCCGGCGACTCCAGCACCAGATGGCCGAGCGGGCCAACCTCGTCTCGCGTTCTCGCGGCCGCGAGCCCTACCGGCGGGTCCGCCTCTATCCGTAAGTCCGGCGTTTGGCGCCCGACCGACGGCTGTCCCGTCCCGCGAGCCGGTAGCGACCGCGATCGGCAAGGATCACGCGCCGACTCGAGTCTCGCAGCCAGGAGTGACTGCGGCAGCATGGTGGGTTGTCGCCACAGTTACACCCTGCATCGGGTCGGCTCGGCTAGACTCGACGGATGCACCTCGATGGCGGCCGCCCTCGCGGTCCGCGGCTGAAATTCGAGGGGCCTGAGGGCTCGGGCATGAGTCGGGCGCTACCGCTGGAGGGCACTGACGACTCGGTCGGCAATGGTCGGCTGTCACGGCGGTCACCCTGCCCGGGGTGGGTTTCGCACCGGGCGCAGCAACTCCCCGAAAACTCGGCTTGCGATATCGGTGAACCGGAACGCGTCTCGCTGCGAATGAACCAATGAGGGACCCCGTGGCAGAGGTCACGCCCCTGGTCGCTCCCGACGGGCTGTCGGATGGCCAATCGGAGGCCGAGCTGATGCGGCAAGTGGCCGCCGGAGAGATCGGCGGACTCGAAACTCTATACGACCGCTATCACACGATGGCGTATGCGCTTGCCCTCCGCATCACGACGGAGACGGGGCTGGCCGAGGACGTCGTCCAGGATGCGTTCCTGGGCCTGTGGCGCAATGCCGGCCGTTACGCTGAAGTCAAGGGCAGCGTTCGAGGCTGGCTGCTGGCCATCGTCCGGCATCGTGCGATCGATGCAGTTCGCCGCCAGAGAGCCGGAGTGGCTCTCGGCGATGAGACGGAAGAGATCCTACCGGCATCTCTGACCCTGCCCGATATCTGGCCCGAAGTCGCCGGTCGGCTGGATGCCGAGCAGGTTCGCGGTGCCCTGACCGGTCTTCCGCCCGCGCAGCGCGAGGTCATCGAACTCGCCTACTTCGACGGCTTGACCCAGCGCGAGATTGCGGACCTGACTCACGCCCCGCTCGGCACGGTGAAGAGCCGCATGCGGCTCGGCCTGGTGGCGCTGCGAGAGCAGCTCGGCGGTCGTGAAGACGGAGGCAGGTCCTCGGCGGCCCCGTCCTCCAATGTCAAGAGAGGCCTGGCTTGACATGGCCATGACCTGCGATCGCGTCCGCGAACTGGCTTCGGGCTTCGTGCTCGGGGCGCTCGATGCCGAGGAGATGATCGCCGTCGGCGATCACCTGGAGAGTTGCCCAAAGCCGCATCCGGAGATGAGCGACTTCGGTGGCGTGCTGCCGTATCTCGCCGAATCGCTCGAACCGGTCGCGCCGCCGGCCTGGCTGCGCGAGTCGGTAATGGCCGCGGCGCAGGCCGACCTGGTAGCCCGCCGCTGCATTGCCGAGCCGTCGGCAGCGCCCACGCTGACTCCTGCCGCAGCGCCTGCGATGGTCGTGGTGCCTTCGACAGAGGCGGCTCACGCCGCAGGCGGTGAAAAAGCCTCCGAAGGGGAGCTGATCTCGCTCGCCGCTGCCCGCATCTCGCGCAGGCGTCGCATGATGACCTGGACGGCGCGGGTCGCGGCGGTCCTCGCCGTCGTCGCCCTCGCCGGTTACGCACTGGTACTCCAGGGCGACCTCGACAGGGCCCAGCGGACCACTCAAGCAGACGCCAGTTTCAACTACGTGCTGACCCAGCCGGACACGCGGACGGCCGTGATGGTGGCCACGGATGGATCCGAGGCCAGCGGGCTGGCCGCGCTTCGACCCACCGGTCACATCATCGTGAGGCTGTACGGTCTTGCGGCGACCACGGGCGACCAGGTCTACGTGGTCTGGCTCAGCAGCGACGGCGCCAGCCCGATCAGGGTGGGTTCGTTCACCGTCGACGACTCGGGTGTCGGCTACCTGGAAGTCGATAACGTGCCCACTTCGGCCAGCCTGCGATTGTTCGTTTCCAGGGAGCCGAACGCTGACGTCACCCAGCCGACTCTTCCGATCGTCGTCAGCGGCACGTTCTCCCTCTGACCGCATGAGCGCCGATTTCCGCCCGACGCCTCGCCGCGGCCTGCGCCCCGGCCGGCCCTAATCGACCGCTGCCGGCTGAGCTACGACCCGGTCGCCGCCAGCCTGGCGGGCCGAGTGAGCGGCCTTCTCCGCGACCGCCAGCAACTCCTCCGGCGTGCGGCCGTCCAGCGGGAAGCCCGCAATCCCGGCAGACACGGATAGGGTCCTGCCGTCGACTGGTGGCAGGGCCGCGATCCCACGAACGAGCCGCTCTGCCACGACCAGACCGTCTGGTCCGGGAGCGACGAGAATGAACTGATCGTTGCCGCCCCGAGCCACCGTATCTATGAGTCGGACGGACTCCGACAGTATCTGGGCTACTCGCCGGAGGGCTTCATCGCCGGCTGCGGTGCCGCCGACCTTCTGGATCTCCGGGAAGCGGTCGATCTCAAAGATGGCAAGGCTCAGCGGCATGCCCTGCCGACCGGCCCTCGCCAATTCCAGCTGGAGTACGCGGTCAAGGGTTCGGCGGTTTGCGAGGCCCGTCAGCGGGTCGGTGTGGGTGAGCCGGTCGAACCATTCTGCCCGCTCCGAACTGAGCGACAGGGCGAGAGCCCGCTCGACGGCGACCGCCGCGAGGTCCGCCAGCGGCTCCGCCACTGCCAGGGCCTCGCGGGCCGGTCGAGGCCCGGCGAAACCGAGGCCCATCACCCCGAGCGACACTTCGATTCCGTCTCGTCGCACGACCAGTGGCAGCGCGAATGCCGTGGCGGCGCCGCGCAGGACGGCCACGTGCGCCGCGTCGTCGATTTCGAGCGGCTGCCGCGTTCGAGCGACGCCGGCCAGCAGATCGTGGCTCTCGGAGAGAGATTCGATCGAGGCGGTGGCAGCGGCCGTTTCGTCGTCGACGCCGTGCGTAACCGTCAGCTCGAGCTCATCGTGGTCCGGATCGACCATGTAGACCGCGCCGGAACTCGCGCCGAGGTATTCGGCGGCAAGCCCGAGCAGTTCGGCCAGCGCGTCGTCGAGGTCGTCTCCGCGAGCTACGGCCGCGGCCGCGGCGACGAAGAGCTGTCTATCGGTCCGTTGATGAAGCGGTCGTTCGCCCGACACAATTCCTCCCCGTGCGCGTGGAAATGTGGGCCAGTCGCGATTGTACGGCCCGGCTCCCACGACTGCGACCCCTCGGACGGTCGAAGCGACCTCGAGCCTCTCGCCGCGGGATAGATCGGGGTTCGGTCGCCGATACGGTCGGCCTATACTCGCCGCCGTGAAGCTCGTCGTCGCGATTGTTCACAACGAGGACTCCCGCGTCCTGATCGACGCGCTGCTTGCCCACGAGTACAGGGCGACGTGGCTCCACAGCTCCGGCGGGTTCCTCAAGCAGTCCAATGCCACGATCCTGCTGGGCGTGGACGACTCGAAAGTCGAAGAGGTGGTGGCCCTGGTCCAGGAAAACTGTCACTCCCGGACGCAGACGGTCAGCCCCATCCCGCCGATCATGGAGCCGGGCGAGTTCTTCATGCCGTACCCGCTTGAGGTCGAGGTGGGCGGTGCCGTTGTCTTCGTCCTGCCGGTCGAGCGCTTCGAGCGCATCTGACCAATCCGCCGGATCGCTGGTGAGATCGTGAGCCCTTTCCGGCCGGACCTCGTCGATGTCTGGATGTTTCGCGTCAGGAGCGACGCACCCCAACGAGGCGGCTGGGCTCAACCGGGCGCCGCCGCATCAGCTTCGAGCGTGGAGCTGCTCCTCATGCGGCGGTCTCCGGGTCGGATCCTGCCCGGTCTGTGGCAGTGCGTCTCCGGCTCGCTCGAGGCCGGGGAGTCGGTTACGGCGGGCGCCCTTCGCGAGTTGCTCGAAGAGACCGGTTTTGGGCCGGGCCAGATCGTGGGCTTCTATGACCTCGATCAGGTCAACCAGTTCCACGAGCCGTCGGTCGGGGGCATCGTCAGCAGCGCCGTCTTTGCCGTGCGTCTGATCGACGGGGTCGAACCGGTGCTCTCTCACGAGCACGACTCGATGCGTTGGGTCTCGCCGGGCGAGGCGCTCGAGCTTGCCGTCTGGCCCGCCTACCGCGAGTCCATCCGGCGCATCGTTGAGAACTTGCTCGACCCGGAACGAGCGATCTGGTTTGAGCTCACGCCCGACGGAGCGCGGGCTCGGCGATAACCGGGCCGCCCGTCACTGGCCCGCTCGCCCGTGATCGGCCTGCCTGCCCGTGATCGGCCTGCCTGCCCGTCAGTAGCCCGGCGAATGGCCGATAGCCTGCTCTTACCAGAGGCCCACCGATCCGCCGCGAAGTAGCCTGCCGGCCCGGCGGGTCGCTATTCTCGAAGACGCCAGTTACCCATTTGCGGCTGCCAGTGCCTCTTTAGTGTTGTGAGGGTCATCACGGCAACGCTCGGCAGGGACGAACGCAGCGAGGCTGCTCAGCTTCCGGTTTCGGCGACGGCGTCGGCTCCGGAATGGGTCGCCACGCTGCACGGCCATGGGCCACTGCTTCTGGCCGCGGCCCGGGCGATTGCCCGGGACGAGTCGGAAGCTGAGGACCTGGTCCAGACCACCTTCGAGCGGGCGCTCCGTGCGGGGCCGACGATTCGGGAGCCGCGGGCCATTCGGGCATGGCTGCTGACCGTCCAGACGCGCGAGGCGCTGCGGGTTGTGCGGCGGCTGCGCCGAACGCTCCGGCTCGATCCGGCGATCCACGAACTGCCGATCGGCGGTCCCGAGACGTCCGCATCGCTCGAGCTGGACGAAGCGCTCGGACGGCTTTCGCGACCGATCCGGGCCGCCGTGGTCCTCCATCACATGGTTGGACTTTCCGTGCGCGAGACGGCGGAAGCGCTCGGCGTCACGGAGAACACGGCCAAGGCGCGGCTGAAGACGGGCCTGGCGCGACTCCGGGAGTACCTCGATGAAGAGTGAATTGGGCGGCGGCCCGGTCGGTGAAGACGACCTGGAACGGCGACTGGAGAGCCGCTTCGCGGCAGAACTGGATCGCGCCGAGCGCGACTATCCGAGCCTGCGCGTGCAGCGAGAAGGCGGAGCCGGAGACCGCGGGCGGCCGCGTCGAGCCTGGCCGAGGCTCGCGCTTGCCGTGGTGGCGGTGGTCGCCCTGGCAGCCGTGGGGCTGGTCGGTATGGGGCTCACGTATCGATCGGGGAGCGGTCCGGCCGCCGCGAGTGCGCCGGGCGTCGTTCTCCGTTCCGACGGTATTCCGAGTCAGATCGACGGCCAGCGCGTCTATCGCGTCGGCGAGAAGACCGACTGGGCGAACCTGAGCGGCAGCTTCCTGCTGGGCGGGTATGTGCTTCAGGAAGTGGCCTTGTGCCCCTCGCAGGCGCCGTTGCCATCCGCCGAGGCTGCCCTCATTTCATGGTGTGGCGGGCTCGGGTTGTGGCCGACCGGTGGCACTACGGGGATATTCGCGACGAGCGGCGGCATCATCGTGGCCAACGAAGGTTCGTCGCTCCTCGACGGCTGGGTCGGCGGACCGGCGATCGTCGTCCGGGTTCATGAGAACGACCCCGAAGCCGCCCAATGCCCGACCGACACCCGGGCCGGATGCGAGGCCGCCGTCGTGGTGGAGGCCGTCGTCTGGCCGGAGGTTCCGGCCAAGGTTGCCGGGGAGCACGTCTACCGCGCGGCCGACCAGGCCTCGTTCGCCAGCCTCAAGGGCAGCTTCCTTCTCGGCGGTCTCTTCACCAAGCCCAGCCTCATGCCGCCCTGCCCGGCGCAGATCAACGAGACCGCTGCCGAGCAGCAGCTGATCCCGTACTGCTACATCCTCAAGATCGACGGCCTCGCGATCGCTCCGCTGAGCAACCTGGACGAGCCCAACAACGAGATCGTAGTCGCGCGGGTCCACGTCAACGACCCGCTGGCAGCTCAATGCCCGGCCGACGTCAGGGCCCAGTGCGAGGCCGGGATAGTCGTCGAATCCGTGGTTTGGAAGTCGAGCCCGTACCCTGAGCCTTCGCCGACTGCGTCCAGCCCCGGCACGACCGAAGGCGTCAACCCGGCCTCTTCTGCCGGCACGGGCCCGGTAGCGTCCGAGTCGGTCGGGCCGCCGCCCTCGATCGTGCCACCGGCCACGGCCGGCACGATCGAGCCCAGCTCGCCAGTCGGCGTTCCTGCGGCGGTGAACGGTGAAACCGTCTTCGGGGCCGGGGACCTCCCAACATTGGGGTCGTTCCTCTTCGGCGGTCCGCTAGGGCGCGACACGAGCTGCGCCGTCCCGACCCCAGCCAACGCGGCGCAGCCGGCCTGCGGCTACTGGACCGTGGACGGGGTCAAGGTTGGCAGCACGGTGGCCCTGTCCGGGTTCAAGATCGGCCAGCTGGTTGTGGTCCGGGTGACCGCGTCCAAGATCCTGGTCGACTGCATCGAGGCGCCCTGCCCGCCTGCCGTCTTCTACCTTGTGACTGAGATCGTCTGGACGGGGCGGTCCGTTTCGGCGCTGCCCAGTTCGCCGGCGCTGCCCACTCCACCCGCGCCGGCGGCGACGTAGCGCCGCTGCCCACTCCACCCGCGCCGGCGGCGACGTAGCGCCGCCGCCCGCAATTCCTGGACGAATGCTCGATCATGAGGCCGATCGAGCGCCGCGACATCGCGGCAGACTCTACCCGGGAGGACCGATGTACGTCACGGTGGTCTACATTCACGTCAAGCCCGAGCACGTTGAGGATTTCGTCGACTCGATCCGCCAAAACCACGAGGGCTCTATTCGGGAGCCCGGCAATCTCCGCTTCGACATTCTCCAGTCGGTAGACGATCCGACCTGCTTCATCGCTTACGAAGCCTATCGAGACGAGGCTTCCGCTAAGGCCCACAAGGAGACGGCGCACTACCTGGCGTGGCGGGACGAAGTTGCCGACTGGATGGCCGAGCCGCGTCAGGGCGTCCGCTACGACGGGCTCTATCCAGCTTTCGAGTAGGAACGCGCAGGCAGGACGAGATGGAAGCGAAAGGGCCGGCCGAGCCGAGGGATCTCCTGGCTGCGGGAGCGAGCGGTGCGAGAGGGATCGACTGGCAGGCGTTCGCGATCTCACGGCTGCCGCGGATCATCTTTGGCGCCGGCAGATCCGCGGCGCTGCCGGCCATCGTGCGAGGCTTCGGGCCGAAGGCCCTCGTCGTCGTCCGTGAGCCGGGCTTCACCGAGTCCCCGGACTGGGCTCGAATCCAGAGCGGCTTCGAAGCGGCGGGAGTGGCGGTCGCGGTCGAATTGGTTTCCGGCGAGCCATCGCCGGCCGTTGTGGATGGGATCGTGGCGCGCCACCGCGAGAGCGGCGCCGGTAGTGGCGCCGGCCCGGCCGGTGTCTTCGCCTCGATCGATGTCGTCGTCGGGATCGGTGGCGGCAGCGTCCTTGATACGGCCAAGGCCGTCGCCGGCCTGCTCATCCCGGGCAACTCCGTGATGGACCACCTGGAGGGCATCGGGCCGGAGCTGCCGTATCGCGGTCCTGCGGTGCCGTTCGTTGCGGTACCGACCACCGCCGGGACGGGCAGCGAGGCGACGAAGAACGCCGTTCTGAGCGTGCGTGGACCCGGCGGCTTCAAGAAGTCGTTCCGAGACGAAGCGCTCGTGGCTCGCGTTGCCGTCATCGATCCGGACCTGCTTGCCGGCTGCCCGCCGGAGCTGATAGCCGGCAACGGGATGGACGCTCTGACCCAGCTGCTCGAGTCCTACGTCTCAACTCGGTCGAACCCGTTCGCCGACGCCCTGGCAGTTTCGGGCCTGGCCTGCGTGCGCGACGGCCTGCGGGTCTGGTTCGAGGAGGCAGCCGTCGGCAGGGGCCGTGCCGGCTCGCGAAGCGCAGCGGCGGCCGCCCGAGATCGGATGGCCTACGCGGCGTTGTGCTCGGGCATCTGCCTGGCCCAGGCCGGGCTCGGCGCAGTTCACGGCCTCGCTTCGCCTCTCGGCGCCCAGTTTCCGATCCCGCACGGCGTCGCCTGCGGAGCCACGCTTGCGACAGCCACGCGCGTCAACATTGCCGCGCTCGAGGCGCGCGAACCTGGGCGCGCTGCACTGGAGCGCTACGCGGATGCGGGCAGAATCCTCGCCGGTTGTCCGGTGGCCCCTGGAGCGGAGGCGCGCGCCATCCTGGTCGCGGTCCTCGAGTCGCTGACCGTCGGTCTCGGCATTCCGCGGTTGTCGGTCTTCGGCATCACCGAGTCGTCGATTCCCGCGCTCGTTGCCGACGGACGGGGCAGCAGCATGAAGACGAACCCGATCGTGCTCACGGACGACGAGATCGCCTCGATCCTGAGCGCCTCGCTCTGAGCGTCAGACTGCCTACCGGAAGGCCGGCAGCACCTCCGCGCCGAGGTACTCGAGGATGTCGGTCGTGGCCAGCCCCGGTACATCGGAAACGATGATGTAGTTCATGCCCGCGTCGATCAGCCGGCCGTACGTGTCGATGACTTCCTGCGGACCGCCGACCACCGCGTGGGTCTTGTACTCCGCCAGCGACTGGTCGCGCCGGTAGCGCCTGGTGAGTGCGTCGGGGTCGTCGCCCGGCCGCAGGAGCGTGGTTTCGACATTCGTGGACCGGATCAGCGAGTCGGCGTCGCGCCCCAGCGCCTCGCAGTGGGCCCGGATCACGCCGAGCTTGTGGGCGTACCAGGACATGTCGTCGAGGTGGCCGCCGAAGTTCGTGGCGTCGCCGTACTGGGCCGCGAGCTTAAGCGTCACTTTCTCGCCACTGCCGCCAACCCAGATCGGCGGGTGGGGCTTCTGGACGCCCTTCGGCTCGTTGATGGCGCCGGAGATCTTGTAGAACTCGCCCTCGAACGACGCGTAGGGCGCGGACCACATGGCGTGAAAGACCTTCAGCGCCTCGCGCAGCATCCGCAACCGATCGGCCGTTGGCGGGTACGGATACCCGTAAGCAAGGTACTCATGCTCGTACCACCCGGCCCCAATCCCGAAGTCGAGCCGGCCGTGGCTGAGCACGTCCACGGTCGAAGCCATCTTGGCCAGCAGGGCCGGGTTTCGGTAGCCGTTGCAGGTCACCATCTGACCGAGCCGGATGCGGCTTGTGTCGCGGGCGAGAGCTGCCGTCGAGGTCCAGCATTCGAAGGTCGTTTCCAGCACCGGCTTGTGGTAGGTGTGGAAGTGGTCGAAGAGCCAGATAGAGTCGAAGCCAAGGCGCTCCGCGGTCCGGGCGACTCGACTCATCGTCTCGTATTGCTCGATCGGATCCTCGATGTCGACCAGGTCGAGGATCCAGCCCTGGGGTACGAATAGACCGAATCGAACGGGTGCCATGCTCGCCTCCACGTGCCGCGCAGAAACCAACTCTAGCGCCCGCGCCGGTGAGATTGCGGCCGAGCGGACGTAGAGCGGCCTCAATGCGGCTGCCACGAGGGCGCGCTGGCGCCGGGGCCTGGGTCGCTGTAACCTCCTCATGCCATATCCAATAGAGCCGCTCGTATCAGGGAAGCCGGTGCGAAACCGGCGCTGTCGCGCAACTGTGAGCGAGGAGCGGCTGGCCACGCGTCTCGGGTGAAGCCCGGGACGACGCCACGGGGCCTGAGCGCCCGGGAAGGCGGCCAGCAGCAACGATCCGCGAGCCAGGAGACCTGACCGGACGGCGCAAGTCACCCACCTGCGCGGATCGGATGGGAGGCCTCCGGCGGCGAGGTCCCTCCGGCAGGCGGGTTTGCCGCCGGAGGAACGATGCGAACACTGGTCGTCGCCAGCGCGATACTGGCGACCTTCCTCACCACGTCGCTGAGCCCCGCGGCCGCAACGCCGTCTCCCGTGACTGCGCCGACCGATTCGGATCGGGCGACAGCCGCGCTGGAATACCTGCTGGCGGCGCAACGTGCCGACGGCTCGATCGACGGTTCCCTCGGTGAGACGGCCGACTTCGTGATTGGGGCCGCGGCGACCGGCTACGATCCGGCCACTCTCCAGGGCTGCGCCGGCGGCGCGGGCGCGCTGAGCTACCTTGCCGTGGCATCCGACGCGGCTGCCTCCGACGCGGCGAAGACGGGCAAGACGATCCTGGCGGTCGTTGCAGCGGGCGGCAATCCGACCAGCTTCGCCGGCCGCGACCTCCTGACCCGGCTCGCGGCTCTCTACCAGGACTTGACGGGCGCATTCGGCGACGGATCCACCTTCAGCCAGTCGTTTGCGATCCTGGCGGTAGCGGCATCGGGCGGGGCAGTTCCCCCCGCCGCCCTGGCCGAGCTGGCGGCGCTGCAGGATTCCGACGGCAGCTGGAGCTACGGCGCGGCTCCCGTGGCAGCCGGTCAGGGTGACACGAACTCGACGGCCATTGCGCTCATGGCGCTGGATGCCGCGGGCGTCCATGCTGCCGATGCGGCAGGGCTGGCCTATCTGTCTTCACAGCAGCTGGCCGACGGCGGCTTTCCGTACCAGAAGACGTCGGTCTGGGGGCCGCCGACGAGCGACCCCGACTCCGACTCGATCGTCCTGCAGGCGCTCGTGGCCGCCGGCCAGGACCCGACAGCCCCGGGGTGGTCGCAGGGGTCGAACGACGTTCTGACCCAGCTGGGCTCGAGCCAGGGGACGGACGGCGGCTTCGCCTACCCCGGAATGGGCGAGGATGCCTTCACGACGAGCCAGGTTCCGGCCGCACTGATGCGCGTCCCGTATGCGGCGTCCGTCCATCCGGTCGCGGGCGCAAGCGTCCCCATGGGCGACTGCCCAGGCGCGGGTCCGAGCCCAAGCGCCGGGGCGAGTTCGAGGGCGACGGCCGGTTCGAGCCCGACCGGGGCTTCGAAGCCCATCCCGACCGCGACGAAGCGGCCGAAGCCCGCACCGACGGTTCGACCGACCACACCGCCATCGCCCACCACCAGCATCGAATCGGTCGAGTCGCCTGCCGACTCCCCGATCGATTCGCCGGCCATCGTGTCGCCCCTGGTCGCGCCGACGACCAGCCCCTCGACTCCGCTCGCCGTGGCCGCGGTTGCCGGGGCCACGTCCCAAGAGGGTGGCGGATCGGCCTTGCCCTTCGATTCAGCGGGCGGAGTTTCGGAGCCGTTGGCCTACGCGGCGGCGGCGCTGGCCGTCATGGCGGCCGTGGTCGCCGGCGGGTGGCTGCTGTCGACCAGGCTCGGCAAACCGTGACCCGGGTTGTCGGGCGGCTACCTGCCGCCCTCGCCGCGGCCGCCGTGGCTCTGGCAGCGATCGGACTCGCTGCGCTCGCGCCGGGCTCACCCCTCGTCTCGTCCTGCGTCGGGGCGGGCGGCAATCGGGCGGCCCTGGTGGTGGAGCACGGCGATGGCTCGGTCGTGGCCCGGTGCGTCTCCTTCGGCACGGTCAGCGTGACCGGTGAGGCACTGCTCAACCTGTCCGGAGTGGCGTGGTCCGGCCAGACATTCGGTGGCTTCGGCGACGCGGTGTGCGCCATCGACGCCGAGCCGTCGCACTATTCGGTATGCCCCGGCGCGGACAACTACTGGGCCATCTTCGTGTCGCGAAGCGGTGGGCCGTGGCAGCTTGCCAGCGTGGGCATCTCGTCGCTGACGCTCGGCGACGGCGATGCCGAGGGCTTCAGGTACGTGCCCGCGGTCGGAACCCCGGCCGCGCCCGCATCCCCCGCTGGGGTATGCGCCGGTGCCACGACGCCGACTCCCGCCCATCCGACCGCAGCCGTTGCCGTGTCCGAGCCACCGACTCCGGCCGTAGCGTCGCTTCCGCTTTCGTCGCCCGCGGTCTCCGCGTCCGGTGTGGCAGTCTCGGCCTCTGCGGCGACGCCGTCCGGGCTCGCGGCAGCCACCAGCGCCTCGCCACGGCCCGAGGGGCCTTCGCCGGTTCCCTCTCCGGCTCCAGCGCCTTCCGGCGGGGTCGATCCCGGCCTGCTCCTCGCGGCCGGCGCCGGCGGCGGGCTGGCGGGGCTGGCGCTGCTCCGGCTGCTCCTCCGCCGCGTCGGGAGCCGCTAACCTGGCCCCCAGGGTCTGGCTCGTCTGGTCGCTGGCCGCCGTCACGGTCGCCCTGTCGACGGACAACCCGGTCTACCGCGGCCTGGTGGCACTTGCCGCACTCAACGTCCTTGTCGTCTGGCTCCCTTCGGGCCGGCGCGTTCGGCCGCTCGCGATCACGTTGCTGCTTGCGGCGGGGATCGCTGCGCTTGTCAACGTGATGGCGAGCCACGCCGGCGCCGATGTCCTGATCCGGCTGCCGAGCGGATGGCCCCTGGTCGGCGGGGCCCTGACGCTCGAGTCGCTCGCGTTCGGTGGCTCCCTCGGCCTCGGGCTGGTGGCGGCTCTCCTGGCCGTGGCCCCGCTCTCTCTCGTGCTCGAATCTCACGACGTCGTGGACGCCATGCCCGCGTCGCTGGAACGGACCGGGATTGCCGTTGCGACCTCCCTCAACCTGGTATCGGGTTTCGGTCGGACCTTCACCGAGGTTCGTGACGCCCAGAGAATGCGCGGCTGGCGGCCTCGCGGGCTTCGCTCCTGGAACGAGGTTCTAGTTCCGGTCTTCCTCACGGCAATCGAGGACTCGGTCCTGCTGGCGGAGGCGATGGAGGCTCGCGGGTTCGGAGCGGGCCGACGCACGGGATATGTCCGCCCGACGTGGAGCCGGATGGACGTGGCGGTCCTTGGAGGAGCGCTGGGTTCCGTGGCGGTCTTCGTCGCGATTCGGGTCGCCGGGCTGCCGGTCGACTGGTACCCGTACCCGAGCCTCTACCTGCCGCCGATCGACCCGGCCCTGGTTGTCGGCTGCCTGGCCCTGGCGATCCCCGCGCTGGCCTCGCCGGCAAGGGGCCGGTGACGTGACCGGTCCGATCGCCCGACTTGAGGGAGTGAGCTACACGTATCCGGGCGCGGAGTCGTCCGCCCTGCGGCACGTCGACCTCGAGCTAGGGCCCGGGCTGACCCTCGTGGTCGGCGGCTCGGGCGGCGGCAAGTCGACCCTGCTGCGCCTCCTCGACGGGCTGGTGCCGCAGTTCCACGGTGGCCGGATCTCCGGGTCGGCGTCGGTAGCCGGGCTGGATCCCATGCGAACGCCGATCCCGAGGATGGCTCAGCGAGTGGGCCTGGTCTTTCAGGATGCCGAGACCCAGTCCGTTTACGGGACGGTCGAGCGCGAGATCGCCTTCGGCCTCGAGAACGCCGGGCTGGATCGGGCAGAGATGCACCATCGAGTGGACGAGGCGCTGGCCGGGCTGTCGATCCAGCATCTGCGCAACCGGCGCCTGGCGACACTGTCGGGCGGGGAGCGCCAGCGAGTCCAGCTCGCCGCCGTCCTGGCAATGCGGCCCCGGCTCGTGGCGCTGGACGAACCGACCTCCCAGCTGGATCGCGAGGGGACGGCGGCCGTGCTCGCGGTCTGCCAGAGGCTGGTCGATGCGGGGCAAACCGTCGTGATATCCGAGCACCAGGTCGAGTCGCTCCTGCCGGCCGCCGATTGCCTTCTGCTGGTAGAGGGTGGCCGCGTCGCTCGGACCACGCCCGAGGCGCTTTGGAGTGACGCGGCGAAGGTGCCTCGTCACCGTCCAGACGGAGCCGGCACCTCATGGGAGCTGCGCGATGTTGCGGTCGGTCCGGTCGGGCCGACCGGCGGGGCCATCCTGGAAGGAATCTCTCTGGCGGGCGCCGCGGGCGAGGTGGTGGCGCTCACAGGCCCGAACGGGTCCGGCAAGACGACACTGCTCCGAACGCTGGCGGGGCTGCTTCCCCCGCTGACGGGGACGGTGCTCCGTCCGGCCGGGCGAACCGCGTATCTGCCCCAGAACCCCGGGTCGCTTCTGCACCTGCCGACGGTGCGGGCCGAGGTGGAGCTGACGCTGCGCCGGGCCGGGTCCGTCGAGTCGGCCGAGACCACGCTGGCGGCGTTCGGTCTCGCCTTCCTTGCCGATCGGTACCCCCGCGACCTCAGTTCCGGGGAGCGGCAGCGGGCCGCGCTCGCGGTCACCCTTGCCGGCTCGCCGGCACTCGTTCTGCTGGACGAACCGACCCGCGGAATGGACGTCGCCGCGCGTCGATCGTTGGCTCGGGCCGTTGGATCCCTTGCCGAAGGAGGTGCGGCCGTGGTCCTCGCCACGCACGACGCCGATTTGATCGCGGAACTGGCGGATCGAACGATCGCCCTCGGCGGCGGAGTCGCGACCGAGGTCGGGGCCTCCTCTGCGACCGAGGCTGCCTCCTCCTCTGCCGCTGAACCTGCCGCCTCCGGGGCGTCGCGATGATCGCCGCGGTCTCGATCGCCGGGGTGGCCCTGTTCCTCTGGCCGTTCCTCGGCTTCGGGCTGACACCGGAGGCGCCGGCACTGGCCCTGACCGTGGCGGCCGTTGTCTCGCTGGCAATCATGGAGGCCGGGACACGGCGCCTGGACTCCGGCCGGCTCGCCCTGCTTGCCGCGCTGGCGGGCATCGATGCGGCGCTTCGCCTGGCCCTGGTGAACGGCGTTGGAGGCTTCAGCCCGATATTCTTCCTGGTTCTCGCCGCCGGCTACGAGTTCGGCCCCTCATACGGATTCCTCGTCGGATCGTTCTCGCTGCTCGTCTCCGCAGTTGCCACCGGAGGCGTCGGTCCGTGGCTTCCCTACGAGACTTTCGCCGTCGGCTGGGTCGGCCTGTCGGCGGGCCTCGTTGGGGTGCTGGTTCGTCGCGTTCGGCCCGCCCGCGGATCGTGGCTGCCATCCCGCTTCGACGTCGGGGCGCTGGCAGTGGTCGCCGTCGTGACCGGCTTCGCCTACGGCGCCCTGACCGACGTCTACGGCTGGGTTGCCTTCTACAGGGGAGTCGAGAACGTTGGCTGGATACCGGGCCTGTCGCCAGGGGAGACGCTGGCCCAGTTCGGCCGTTACTACGTCCTGACCTCGTTTGTGTGGGACGCCTTCCGCGCCGGCGGGGATGCCATCGCCGTCCTGGCTTTCGGCACGCCGGTGCTGATGGCACTTGGCCGACTGCGTGCTCGCCTCGGCTACGAGATCGTGGCGGCGCCCGACGGCCTGCTACCGGGGTGATCGTGAAGCGCGGCTGAGGCGCCGATCGGGCGAATCGCCGAAACGGTCGCCCGATCGAGAGTCACCGCCGGTGCCGGCGGCCGGATCATGCACGCCTTGTCAGCACGACGCTCGTGGCGGCGAAGGTTCCGGCGCACCAGGCTCCGAGGAGCAGGAAGGCGCCGGCCGTGATGGGGAAGGTGTTCGAGGCCAGCGTGCCGCGCATGAGCTCGCCCATTGCCTGAATCGGCAGGACGCTGTGGATCGCTGCCAGCCAGCCGGGCAGCCGACTGGCCGGGAAGGTGAGCGGCGAGAACATCAGGATGAAGACGACGAGGATCTGGCTGGCCATCTGGGCCACCAGCGGCGGCAGGAGCGACGCCATCGCGTACCCGACCGATGTCGCGGTCAGGACGACGAGAAGGACGGCAGGGACGACCAGCGGGCTGATCTCCAGGTCCAGCCCGAAGCGGAGCGCCGCCACGAACACGGCAAAGACCACGCCCGGCACGACGACCGCCAGCCAGACTGTCATGTCCGCCAGCAGATAGACGACACGAGGCACCGGAAGCGTCCGCATATAGTCGAGCGTGCCCTCCGTCCTGGCCTGGGTGACCATCTGCGGAACCGCCACCAGGCCCATGGTGATGAGGCTGACGGCCGGGCCGCCGGTGGCCAGGTAGAGGACCGTGGTCCGGTCGATGGACGGGAAGAGAAGCGGGTATCCGGCCACGATCCCGAACGCGAAGAGAGCCTGGACGACGATCCCGAGCGGCAGGAACATCTTCATTCGCCGGGCCTGCCAGGTGACGAGCAATCGATAACTACGCAACGCGGACATTGGTCTCCTCCAGGGCATTGGCGGAGTCGCGTTCGGCCGCGCCAACCAGGGCGACGTACGCATCCTCCAGGGTCGCCGGGGTCAGTGAGAACTCCTCGATCCGCCCCGATTGGCGCAGATCTCGGGCCCAGCTGGCCGCCCGACCGGCCAGGTCTGCGGGAACGGCCGCCACGATCCGGTTGCCCGTGACGACATGGGGTCCGGTGAACTGAGGCCTCTCGATCGTATCGACCGACGGGTCGAGCACCAGCTCGAGCCGCAGTTCATCGCCGATTCCGGCCTTGAGATCGGCCGGGGTGCCCTCGGTCAGGACGCGGCCGTGGTCCAGGATCGCCAGGCGATCGACCGATCGTTCTGCTTCGATGACGTTGTGGGTGACCAACAGCACGGCCGCGCCTTCGTCGGCCAGCGACCGAACCCGGGCCCACAGCAGGCGCCGGCGAACGGGATCGACGTCGTTGGTCGGCTCGTCCAGAATTACCAGCCGGCCGGGGACGACGGCCGCCATGCAGAACGACACGAGCCGCTTGACGCCGCCCGAGAGCCGGGCGCCGTCGGTCGCGGCCCATTCAGTCAGTGCAAGAGTCTCGATCAAGTGATCCGCCCGAGCATGCACGAGCGGTCCCTTGCCGCCGCGAAGACGGCCCAGCGTCTCGATCGCCTGGCGCGGCGTGAGACCGTGGATCGGGACCTGGGCCTGAGGCTGGATCGAGCAGGCCCGACGGGCACTGCCGGGATCGGCCACGACGTCTCGGCCGGAGATCCGGATCGATCCGCTGTCGGGCTTCAGAAGGCCGACGATCTGGTTCACCAGGGTGGTCTTCCCGGCGCCGTTGTGGCCGAGCAGGCCGTAGACCTGCCCGGACTCGACGGCCAGGCTCACCCCATCGTTGGCGGGCGATTCGCCACGCCCGTAGCGCTTGGTCACCCCCTCGATCTCGAGCAGCACCTTCGTCTCCCTTCACTTGCCCGCCGCCGCACCTCGGTGGCGATACCAGTGAGTATGCAGATACTGGACAGTATGTCAATACCGTTGAGTACCCTAATACCCTGTGGTATCATCAGCCCATGAACGAACGACTGAGTCGCCAGGAGCGCAAGGCCCAGACCAGGGAACGTCTGCTCGACGCTGCGGCGCAGGTCTTTGCGCAGCGTGGCTTCGAGGCGGCCTCCCTCGACGAAGTAGCGGCGGCGGCCGGCTACACCAAGGGGGCCGTCTATTCGAACTTCGCGGGCAAGACGGACCTGTTGATCGCCCTGCTCGAACGCCGGATCGAGGTCCAGTCGGCCGAGTACGCGCACCGGTTCGAAGGGCGGGACGCAGAAGAGATCGCGCGCGATCTGCTCAAGCCGGCCGATCACATGTCGGACTCGGAGAAGCAGTTTCTGGTGCTTCTCGTCGAGTTCTGGCTCCATGCGATGCGCGACGAGCGGGCGCGACTCCTCATAGCCGAGCAGTACGAGCGCGCCAGGATGGTCGTCGGCAAGTTGCTCGTCGACTCGGGTTACGAGAAGCTCGTCACGGAGCCGAAGCTGGAGCCGCGCGACATGGCAATCGTCATCGAGGCTCTCGGAACCGGACTGGCGATGCAGGCCGCTCTCGATCCTGAGCGCGTCAGGTTGGGCCTGGAGGCCGAGGTGATGGTGAAGCTGCTCCGGCTGCCCGTGCTGCCTCATGCCGAGCCGGCGCTGCCGGAGACGGATCCCGGGTCGACCGACGCGGCTTCCGTTTGACGGAGCGCACGCCCTCCTCAGCCGGCGACCGCGCTCCCGACCGATCGCTTGGACGATGCCCCGGACAGCGCCGGGAAAGCCGACGCCCTCCCGGAGGGAGATCGGGAGGGCGTCTGGAGCGGGGAGATTGTTCGTCTGTCGCCGGGGTGGTGCTCTGCCCTGGCTTCCTGGTGCCTGAGGACCGCCAAACCGGACAGATGATTTCTCGCATCCGTTGCTGATGGGATCCTGAAAAACCCGCTGGAAAAGTCGGCGATGCGCTAAACGACCATGGCTCGGAGCACGACCACGGCCGTCCTTCGGCGTCTCGTTTCGCTATCGTGTGCTGCAACCTGCCGTGATCCAGCACGAAGGACCGTATCGTGGCTCTCCCCCTCCGCTCGCTGACTCCCGCCGCCCCGGACCCGATCCTGGGTCTCATGGAAACGTTCAAGGCGGATGGCCGCCTGGAGAAGGTCAATCTATCCGTCGGCGTGTACGTGGACGATTCCGGCGTCACGCCTGTCATCCCGTCCGTCCTGAACGCCGAACGGCGGCTCGTCGAGAAGGCGGGGTCGAAAGGCTACCTGCCGATCGACGGCCGGCCTGGCTTCAAGGCAGCGGTTCGCGACCTCGTCTTCGGCGGCGACCACGAGATCGTCGCCAGCGGCCGATCCGCCACGGCCCAGACCCCGGGCGGCACCGGCGCCTTGCGCGTGGCGGCCGACTTTCTGCTCCAAGCCGGCTCTTCGAAGACGATCTGGCTGAGCGAACCGACGTGGCCGAACCACCCGCAGCTGTTCACACTCGCCGGGTTCGCTCTGCGGACGTATCCGTATCTGACCGAATCCGGGCGCGACGTCGACCGCAGCGGAATGCTCGGCACCCTCCGATCCGCGGTGCCGGGCGACGTGGTTCTTCTCCACGGTTCGTGCCACAACCCCAGCGGCGTGGATCCCGACGTGGAGACCTGGGCGACGCTCGGCGAGATCGTCGCCGAGCGGGAGTTGCTGCCGGTCGTCGACTTCGCTTACCAGGGCTTTGGCTTCGGCCTGCGCGAGGATGCCGATTGGCTGGCCGGCCTGGCGCGGCCGGGGCTCGAGTTCCTGGTCTGCTCGAGCTACTCGAAGAACTTCGCGCTCTACAACGAGCGTGTCGGCGCCCTGACCGTCGTAGCCGCCGACCCGGCTCGGGCGGCCGCCGCCCTCAGCCACATCAAGATCGCGATCCGGTCGAACTACTCCAACCCGCCGGCGCACGGCGGCGACATTGTCGAGACGATCCTCACCGACGCGGCCCTGCGCGCTCAATGGGAAGTGGATCTGGCCGTCATGAGAAACCGGATCCTCGGCAACCGGGCCGCGCTCGTGGACGCGCTCGTGGCCGCCGGAGTGCCCGGCCTCTGGGAACCGATCCGGCGCCAGCGTGGCATGTTCGCGCTGCTGGGCCTCTCGGCCGACCAGGTCGCCCGACTTCGGGAGGAGTTCGCGGTCTACGTCGTCGGCAAGGGTCGCATCAATGTGGCCGGTCTCACAACTGCCAACCTGCCTCACGTCGTTTCGTCGCTGAAGGCGGTCATGGCGAGCTGATCCCGGCGCGGAACCATCCCCGTGGCGTCGGCGTCTGGCGGGTAGACAATTCGACACGACGCAACCGGGGAGCCCAATGGAACTACCGCGAGATCGATCGGCTACTTCAATCGCCCGGCTGACAGGCTTGCTGGCGGCCATCGCGCTGGCCGCGGCCGGCTGCGTGAGCGCCGGAGCTGGGGCGAGCCCGAGCGCGCCGAACGCCTCCGGGTCGCCCGCGGCGTCGGCGGCCCCGTCCGGATCGTCGGTCCGTGGCTTCTACCTTCGGGCGTGGCGAACGCAGGCCCTGGCGCCCCAGTACACCTTCAGCTGGCTGCCGGCCGAAACCATCGCCGACGGCGAGTTCATCGACGGCATGGTGGCCATCCCGATGATTTACCCCGGCCCGATCTACGTCGGTCTCTCCGAGCAGACCATCACCCCGGGAGGGATCGACGAGATCGTGGCCGAAGCCCGGGCGGACGGCCTGCTCGGCGCCAAATCTGACTTCAACGACACGCCGATGCCTGGCTCGATCACGGCTCACATCCGGCTCATCGTTGACGGCGTCACCCACGACCTGAGCGGCCCGCTGCCGATCGACGCGACGCAGACCTCGGCATCTCCCGGGACGACGGGCGCGTTCACCGCCTTCTGGAACCGAATTGCCAACCTGAATGGCTGGCTCGGGTCCGAGCTGGGAGAGAGCGCTCCATACACGCCGACCAGCGTCGCGGTCATGCTCACGCCGCCGGCCGACGCTTCTGGGGGCATCGCGCCGAATCAGAAGCCCTGGCCCTTGTCTGGAACGCTCGGGACCTTCGGCTCACCGATGGGCGTGGCCGGATACCGATGCGGCGTCGTCGCGGGCACGGATCTCGCCACGCTGTTGCCCGTCGTTCAGGCCTCGAACGCGCTGACCCAATTCGTCGACTCGAACGGGGCGAAGATGTCGCTCCAGGTGCGCGTGCTGCTGCCGGGCGAATCGGGTCCCTGCGCGCAGGCCGGATGACGGCCGTCCCGAGTCGGCCTCGGCCGTCGCGAGTCGGCCTCGACCATCTGTCGCGAAGGGCGAGCGCGGCTCGGCTTGCACCCGGCAGACGCCGCTTTCTCCCGGTTGGACCGCGCGACCCGGGTGGGGCTGCCGGAACCTGGCGCCCGCCGCGCCGGCCCCTCATCTAGGGCCGAACGGCTGTTGCATCGGACCTATGCACCGCGAATATTGGCGTCATGAGACAGCTTCCTCGGTCGGTCAAGGACCTCCGTCCTGCCGGCACCCAGCACGTTCCGTTCCGTGGCACCGCGCTTCTCGAGCGACCCCTGTTGAACAAGGACACGGGTTTCGACGACGGCGAGCGTGACATCTTCGGCTTGCGCGGCCTGCTGCCGCCTCGGATCTCTACGATCGAAGAGCAGGTCAGTCTCGAGCTGGAGCACATTCGTCGCAAGGGCGACGACCTCGAGCGCTATATCGGGCTCGCCGCGCTTCATGACCGCAACGAAACTCTCTTCTACCGGGTACTTATCGAGAACCTCGAGGAGTTCATGCCGATCGTTTACACGCCGACGGTCGGTCGCGCCTGCCAGACCTTCAGCCACATCATGCGGCGACCCCGCGGCCTGTGGATCACGCCCGCCGACATCGATCGCATGCCAGACCTCCTGCGGAACGGCCGGCCCGATTCGGCCGGAGCCGGCGCAACGGCCGACGACATTCGGCTGATCGTCGTGACGGACAACGAACGGATCCTCGGCCTGGGCGACCAGGGCGCCGGAGGCATGGGCATTCCGGTCGGGAAGCTGGCCCTGTATACCGGCGGCGCGGGCATCTTCCCGGCGCATACGCTGCCCGTCTCGCTTGACGTTGGAACGGACAACGAGGAACTGCTGACCGACCCCTTGTACATCGGCTACCGCCAGCGGCGACTGCGCGGCGCGGCGTACGACGATTTCATCGAAGCATTCGTCTCGGCGATCCTCGATGTCTGTCCGAGGGCCGTGCTGCAATGGGAAGACTTCAAACAGCACAACGCCATCCGAATTCTCGACCGATACCGGCACCGGATCACCAGCTTCAACGACGACATCCAGGGCACGGGCGCGGTCATCCTGGCGGGCATCCTGGCCGCAATTCGGGTCCTCCGCCGGCCGCTGGGCGAGCAGCGCTTTGTGTTTCTCGGCGCGGGCGCGGCCGGAATCGGGATCGCCCGCACCGTCCGCGCCGCCATGGTCGCGCAGGGCGTCGACGGCGCCACGATCAGGCGGGCCATCGTCGCGGTCGATACCAAGGGCCTCGTGTTCGGGGCCCGCGACGAGCTCGACGATGACAAGCGCGAGTTTGCGCTCGGGCCCGACGAGCTTGCGCACTATGGGCTCGGCGAGCTCCACCCGCGCGATCGGCGCGACCTGGAGGCCGTGGTGGCGGCGGTCAAGCCGACGATGCTCATCGGCACGAGCGGCGTCCCCGGCGCGTTCACGGAAGCGGCGATACGCGAGATGGCGGCCCACGCCGAGCGGCCGGTCGTCTTCCCGCTGTCGAACCCCACGGCCAAGACCGAGGCCCTGCCCGCCGACATCATGGCCTGGACCGGTGGTCGGGCCCTGATCGCAACAGGCAGCCCATTCGATTCGGTTGTGGTAGACGGCAAGCGCCGCGTCATCGGCCAGGCCAACAACGTCTTCATCTTCCCCGGCGTGGGGCTCGGGGCCATCGTGGCCGAAGCTCGCGAGATCACCGACGAGATGTTCCTGCTGGCGGCGGAGACCCTGGCCCAGATGGTCTCGCCGGAGCGGCTCGCGCAGGGAGCGCTGTATCCAGCTGTCTCGGAACTTCGCGAGGTGTCTCGCCAGATCGCCGGCAAGGTCGTCTGCCAGAGCCGCGACTGCGGCGTGGGGCGGCTTTACCGCGACGAGGAGGTCCTCGATACGGTCGACTCAGCCATCTGGTTCCCGGCTTACCTCCCCTACCGGCCCGAGGTCTAGATCCGGCCGCTCCGACACGCAAGACCGGCCGCCCGTGGCAGAATGGCCGAAACGGCCCAGGTGGGTAGCGGCCCGTCGGTTTCGACGGTCGAGAAGGATCCGGGCGCAGCCGATCGCGTGTTCTCAGGCGGCTGGCGGCCGAGGCCATCGTCGGCCACGTCAGTCGGGACGCTGCCTTGACATGGCGTGCAGATGCCGCCGGCTGGAGCCTCAGCTTGGGTGGCCGGATCGCCCGGAGAGGTCGAGATGCTTGTCGGTGTGCCCCGCGAGATCAAGGACAACGAGTTCCGTGTTGGATTGACGCCGAGCGCCGTTCGCGAGCTCGTGGCCCACGGTCACAATGTCATCGTCCAGACTGCTGCCGGAGAGGCGATCGATCTCGACGACGACGTCTATCGAGCGGCCGGCGCGGAGATAGCTCCTGATGCCGCCACGGTCTTCGGGCGGGCAGAGCTCGTGGTCAAGGTCAAGGAGCCGCAGCCGTCCGAGATCGGAATGCTCCGCGAAGGACAGGTGCTCTTCACCTATCTGCACCTGGCCCCCGACCGCCCGCAGACCGAAGGCTTGATCAACTCCGGCTGCGTCGCCATCGCATATGAGACCGTCACCGACGAGCGCGGCGGCCTGCCCCTGCTCGCGCCGATGAGCGAGGTCGCGGGTCGGATGTCGATCCAGGCCGGGGCCCACGCCCTCGAGCGCGAGGCCGGCGGACGTGGCGTCCTCCTGGGCGGCGTTCCCGGCGTTCCGCCGGCGAAGGTCGTCGTCCTCGGCGGCGGCGTTGTCGGCATGAACGCACTACGGATGGCTCTCGGGCTCGAAGCTGATGTGATCGTGCTGGATAAGTCGCTGCCGCGGCTGAAGGAACTCGACCTGGCCTTCGCGCCTGCGCTCAAGACCAGGTACTCGACAACCGACGCGGTCGAGGAGAGCGTCCTTGCTGCGGACCTCGTCATCGGCGCGGTGTTGACGCCCGGCGGAACGGCTCCGAGGCTCGTTACTCGAGAGATGATCCGCAGCATGCGCCGTGGAACGGTCGTCGTCGACGTGTCGATAGACCAGGGCGGCTGCTTTGAGACTTCGCGGCCCACGACTCACTCCAACCCGACGTACGTCGTCGACGGGGTGGTCCACTACTGCGTCACCAACATGCCCGGCGCAGTGGCGCGGACATCCACGTTCGCCCTGAACAACGCCACGCTGCCGTTCACGCTGGCACTCGCGGACAGGGGATTCCGCGGGGCCATGGCCGAGGATCCGCATCTCCGGGCGGGGCTCAACGTCTTCGCGGGTGCGGTCACCCACGAGGCGGTCGCCGGGGCGCACGGTCTGGAATACATACCGCCCGAGAAGGCGCTCGGCCTCTAGCCGCATGCGCTTCGACATCTACCTCGAGTCGGGCCCGCAGCACTGCAAGACCTGGGTCTCCGTCCCGGGCCTGCCGGGCTGCTGGACCGTCGGCCCGACCACTGAAAAGGCCATCGAGAACGCGCGGACGGCCATCCAGGAGCGCGTCACATTCCTTCGCCGCCACGGCGAGACCGTGCCGGATCCGGAGCCGATCGAGCTCGTGGTAGCCGAGCACGTCATAGAGCGGAGCCTGCTCGGCTACGGCCAGCACTCGTTCGCGGCGGATCTCGACCCCCTGAGCCCGGACGAGGCGGGCCGCCTGTTGCGCTGGGCCGTCTGGTCGCGCGAAGAACTGGTGGCGGCGGCACGGGCGCAGAAACTGCCGCTCGTCGAGAGGCCGCCTTCGGGCGGGCGATCGGCTGCGGCCATCCTGTCGCACGTTGCAGGGGCCGAGTGGTCGTACGTCAGCTCGACGCTCGGCACGCTGTCGGGGGGCAGCGCGGCCATCGCTGCCATCGAGCGGGCCGGCGAAGACCCCTGGGCCGCTCTCGCAGCCGAGCGCGAATCGCTGATGGCGCGCCTGCGCGCGATGACGCCCGAGGAGCTGGCCCGGGTCACCGAGCGGGGTGAGGGACGACCGGCGCGCACCGCCCGACGCATGCTTCGACGGCTGCTCGAGCACGAGTGGGAACACGTTCTCGAGCTTCGGGCGCGGTTGCAACACGCCACCCGCGAGCCGGAGACGGCCGCCCCGACCCGCTAGGCAACCGCGGCCAGAGCCCCGGTAACAACCGCCTGGGCCTCCTCGAGGATGCGGTCCAGATGCTCGTCGCCCAGGAAGCTCTCGGCGTAGACCTTGTACACGTCCTCTGTCCCCGATGGACGGGCGGCAAACCAGCCGTGCTCGGTGGTGACCTTGACTCCGCCGATCGGCGCATCGTTGCCCGGAGCGCGGGTAAGGACGGCCGTGATCGGCTCCCCGGCCAGCTGCGTGGCATGAACCGTGGCCGGCGACAGCTTAGCCAGGCTGGCCTTCTGCTCGCGGGTGGCCGGAGCATCGACGCGGCGATAGGCCGGCGCCCCGAACCTGGAGGTCAGGGCCTCATAGGCGACGCCGGGGTTCGACCCGGTCCGGGCTGTCATCTCCGCGGCCAGCAGACAGGCGATGATGCCGTCCTTGTCGGTCGTCCAGACGCTGCCGTCGCGCCGCAGGAACGAGGCTCCGGCACTTTCCTCCCCACCGAAACCGAGAGAGCCGTCGACCAGCCCGTCCACGAACCACTTGAAACCGACCGGCACCTCGAGCAGCCGGCGCCCCATCTCCGCGGCGACCAGGTCGATCATCCTGGTGGAAACCAGCGTCTTGCCGACCGCGACGTCGTGCCGCCAGTCGCGGTTGCGGTAGAGATAGGCGACCGCGGCCGACAGGAAGTGGTTCGGGTTCATGAGACCGGTGGCCCCGGCCACGATACCGTGCCGGTCGGCGTCGGTGTCATTGGCGAAGGCGACGTCGAAGCGGTTCTTCAGCGCTACCAGCCGGGCCATGGCGTAGGGCGACGACGGGTCCATTCGAATCCGACCGTCCCAGTCGACGGTCATGAAGCCGAACTGCGGGTCGACGGCCTCGTTGGTGACGGTCAGATCGAGGCGGTAACGGTCGCGGATCTCGGCCCAGTAGCCGACGCTGGCGCCGCCCAGCGGGTCCACACCGAGCTTGAGACTCGACGACCGAATGGCCTCCATGTCCAACACACCCGCCAGGTCGGACACATAGGCGCCTGTGAAGTCGTACCGGCCGACCGAGGCGATCGCGCGCTCGTACCGCCTGCGCTCGAGGCCTCTCAGGGCCGCCCGAAGCAGCTCATTGGCGTCGCGCTGAATCGCGTCGGTCACGTCCGCATCGGCGGGGCCACCGTTCGGCGGGTTGTACTTGAACCCGCCGTCCTCGGGCGGGTTATGCGATGGGGTCACGACGATGCCGTCGGCCAGGCCGTCCGTCCGACCGCGGTTGTAGGTGAGGATGGCGTGCGAGATCGAGGGTGTCGGCGTGAGCCCGGCCCGACTGTCGACGAGCACGGAAACGCCATTAGCGACCAGGACTTCTACGGCCGACCGCGTCGCGGGATTGGATAGGGCGTGGCTATCCGCCCCGATGAAAAGTGGCCCGTTGATGTGCTGGGCCTTGCGGTAGCGGCAGATCGCCTGGCTCGTAGCCAGGATGTGGTCCTCGTTGAACGAGCCGTTGAGCGAGGAACCGCGATGCCCGGACGTGCCGAACGCCACGGCCTGCGATGGCATGTTCGGGTCGGGGTGGACGTCGTAGTAGGCGGCGATCAGCCGGTCGACGTCGACCAGCATCGATCGCTCCGCCGGCTTTCCCGCTAGCTCGCTGACTGCCACCCTTGCGCCTCCTGCCGTTCGACATGTGCCCGAACGATGTGCCGAATGATGCCGCTCCGGAGACCGTGTGAACAGGCCGGACCGGCACTTGGGCCGACAGATGGGCAGTGGCCGGCGCAGCGACTTCCCTTCCGGTGGCCGCGTGGGGCTGACCAGACAAGGACGCACTTGACTGGGCGCCGGGCTCGGGTCGAAGCTGACGATGAAAGAGCCATCCTGGGGGGTCCGATGTCAACTCGGTTCCGCGTCTGGTTTGTCGCGGCGCTTGTCGCCCTTCTGGTTCTCCTGATCGCCCATTGGTTTGACGCTGGTGTGCTCGTGGACGCCCAGCGCCGAGCTGGGACGACGTTCGACAACGGTCCGCTGTTCGACCTGATTCCGGTCGCTCACATGCTCACGGCGGCGGGAGTCGTGGCGCTCTCCCTTGTCGTCTGGTGGTCTCGGAGCCTGCTCGTTGGCGTCTGCTATGCACTGATCGGCGGATATCTGGTGTTCCTGCCGCCGCTGGTCTGGACATTCGACACGGTCAAGAACGGGATGTCCGCGCCGCTCGCGCCGCAACCGATCGCGAACGTCCTGGGCCAGTGGTTCCTCTCGGTCGAGGGTGTGACGGCGGTGGCGTCCTGAGACTGCTGTAAAAGTGAAGACGGCGTAGGCTCCAAAGCGGACCTTAGGAAGTTCGCAAAGGAGGACTACGCCGTGCAGACAAGGATAGCCCCGAGTGCCCAG